>Ga0157370_10007051_pt1 | contig 12267 bp, 10 predicted proteins | sample C35metaG_FD_113463 | JGI IMG/M metagenome (GOLD analysis project Ga0157370, IMG submission 113463) | Corn rhizosphere microbial communities from Kellogg Biological Station, Michigan, USA - C3-5 metaG | ecosystem: Host-associated > Plants > Roots > Rhizosphere > Soil | place: USA: Michigan...
AAAATTAACGCCTGCCGCGTCCTGACATAGCTCATCAAGACGACGCACCTGCTTATCTACTGTTTCGCTGCGGTCACGGTTAAACGTGGCAAGGCCGATAATACGCTGGAGCTTGGCCACCAGCTGTTCATGGCTGTGCTCGGCAAAGCTGCGGCCATCTGCCTCGATGGTTTTGTAAGTCTCGGAATCAGTGATTTCATTGACCAGCGTTTGCAGTTCGACCTGAGGACGGACAACCACCGGGCGCATGGTATCGACACTTTCCAGCGAGCTATAGATATCGACACAGTCGAAAATCTTAAAGCTGGTTTTCGCCACCGCCGGACACAGACGTGTCGCACGGCCTTTCATCTGCTCGTACAGAATGCGGCTGCGTACCTTACGAAGGAAAACGATATTACAGATCGATGGAATATCCACGCCGGTGGTCAGCAAATCGACGGTCACGACGATATTCGGCAGCCGCTCTTTGTTAAAGCGGGTGATCATAGTCTGCACTTTACGCGCGTCTTTATCGGCATCGCCGGTAATCTTGATAATCGCGTCGTGTTCCAGCTGCGGATACTTTTTCTTAAATGCGGTACGCAGCTCTTCCACCACCATATCGGCATGCGCATTGGTGACGCAGAACACCAGTGTTTTTTGTAGACCTGTGGGGTCGAGGTAGTTAGTGAGTTCGTTACAGACGGCGCGGTTAAACGCAGGAATAATCAGGTTGCGGTTAAAGTCGGCGACCTCAAAATCCTGTTCGTCTTCCAGGGTGTCGTTAATCACTTCACCCTGCGAGCTGATACGCTCGACCTGCTCACCCTGAGCAAGATAAACGCCATCCTGTGCATTGCGGGTCGTGATCTGAATCGGCGGATCCTGGTCGATCAGATAACCATCGATTACCGCAGTACGGTAGGTGTAGCGATAAACCGGATCACCGAAGATCTGCACCGTATGCAAAGCGGGCGTTGCGGTCAGCGCAACCTTTACTGCATCAAAATGATCGAGAATACGGCGATAGGCAGAAACGTAATCAAGCTGGCTGCGAAATTGCAGTTCTCCTTCGGTCTGCTCTTTATCGAGAATGTAGCCACGGTGTGCTTCGTCCACGACAATACAATCGTAACGGCCAACCGGCATGGGTTCATCCGATTGCAGGGTGCGTTTAACCAGCGACTGGACCGTGGCAACGTGAATTTTGGTGCTGTCTTCCGGGAATTTGTCCGTCAGCCCTTTGATATCAAAGATGCTGTTAAAGGTGTCGCCGTTAATACGCGTATCGTCAAACGCGCCAAGCGCCTGCTCACCGAGAGAACGTCGATCAACCAGGAAAAGAATGCGCTTAAAACGCTGAGACTGGATAAGGCGGAACATCAGGGCGATCGCGGTACGGGTTTTACCGGTGCCGGTCGCCATCGCCAGCAGGATTTCCTGCTGCCCATTAACGATGGCATTTTCGACTGCCCGCACGGCATCTTCCTGATAGTAGCGCAGGCCCAGCTCGCTCATCCCTGGGTTATTAGCAAACCACGGATTTTGCATCTGCGCATCGCTGCCGAGCATATCTGACAGCTCTTCCGGACGATGCCACTCCGGCAATGCTTTGGACATATTGGTAGTATGACGGACGTCACGATACCAGATGCCGCTTTTGGTCTTCATTGCCGCGCGGTATTCACGCCCGTTGGTTGAGTAGCAGAAAGGAATTTTAAAGCGCTGTTCGCCGCTGGTATCCTGCCAGCTGATTTCATAGAGAGGTACCGCTTCTTGCACATCGTCGGGAGCGTACTCCTCCAGCAACGTATCGCGTAAGAATGCATTATCGAAGTATTTACTGTAGCGATAGGACTCATTGAGTTTGGCGGGAACGTCGATATTTTTACGCTTCGCTTCAACTACTGCGATGGGCTTAAGGCCAACGAATAAGACATAATCCGCAAAGCCCTGCTTGCCCGTTTCATCTTTACCAGTTGGCCATTCAGCAATAGCTTTATTAACACCCGGTTCCGGGCGCGCACCTTCAGAGAAGCGCAAAGCTTTGCTATCGGCCTGCCAGCCTGCTTTACGCAGCTGTGCATCAATCAGGAAGCGACTCTCTTCTTCACTCAGGTCGAGCGTACGCTTGATGGCCTGATCGGTGATCTCTTTTTGGTATGCCTTGCGTTCCTGTTCAGTCTGTTTCGCCAGCTCCGCATTTTTCTCGGCTAACTGGGCTTCCAGCGCCGCAAGCCGTGCTCGCGTTTGTGCTTCGGTTTCCTGCTGCTTACCTTCAAGAATAGCGATATAGCCGTTCAGGCTAATCAGCTTCTGCTGCTGTGCTGCCAGCTCTGACTGACTTTGCGCTTTTTCCCGTGCCTGCTGTTCAAGCTGGTGTTTCAGCGTCAGCACTTCCTGGTGATAAAGATTTTCGCCACGTTCAGGCAAAGTAAAAACAGGCACCGCGAAGTCATAATTTTTGGTGACCAGACGGTAGTACCAGACACCCAAACGGAAGCCGAGCCGCAGGCACATCTGGGCATCGTCAAGATCGTTATGGTATTCATGCACCGCCTGGTTACCAATACGGCGCAATTTGTGGAATACAGAAAGGATAGTGTCGTCAACGAACGCAATTTTGCCCAGCTCACGCAGGAGATCGTGTTGATTCTCGCAGGCAGGAATGCCCAGCAGCAGTCCAAGATGTTTAGCCGTCGCTTCGCCAAACATACGCATTTTAACCAGCGTGGTGTTGGGATCGTCCGGATAATTGTTTTCCGCCGCGCAGGCGATAGCATAGGTAAAGTCGTTGACGCCCTTCAGGAACTCAAAACTGGATTTAGTCATCAGCAGTATCAATCCATCACTGTGCAGGCCTGTCCATACATTAGACCTGTAACTCTGTATCTTAACTTTTCATATTGTTTTGAACAATGGCCAACATCACTGCAACACGCTAATTCTTACCGATTAGTCTAATAAAATCAGAATACACGTTTTCCATTTAGCCATATTCAGCAATCGAAGGCATGAAAGGGATCATCTACCAGATTTTAGTGCTGTATAGCGATTGTAGCTTTTTCCTTTAAGAGCAGGCGGCGTCAGGTTTGCCATATTCTGCAAACCAAATGCAAAGCATGGGCCTGTAGCAAATCAGCGCTATGCTCGAATCTCTCAATTGTATTTTTGATTTTTATACAGGTAATAACATCCTGAACTGTGCTACCGGTTCCACAGCGCTTTATGTATTTTTCCTGTCTGGTGATAATCAGACACCAGATCAATAAACTCTTTAAAATCCTTGTTCTCTACAACCAGACGGTTGACAGATTGCCAGTCAATACTGGTTCGCTCCCGCGCCGGAATAAGAGTCTGACTATTGCCGGGATCTTGCGGATTAAGCAGGATCACGCCAATGCCATGCAGTGCACATAACATCTGCAGCTCTTTTTCAACACTACGTTGCTTATCTTCGTTTATTTCGGTCGCAACCAGATAGCCGAAATGAGCCCAGCTTGAATTACTCACGGCCTGGAAGAAACACTCCCTGACATTGCTGCGGTTAAGCTGGCGTTTTACTTCAAACGACCACAAACGCGTCAAACGCCCTTCGCTATAGCGTACGCAGTTTTGCACAACGCTATCCCACCCCTTATCAAGGGGCTGTAAGGCAACGATGTCAGGGTAAAGCCAATGGTTTGCTCCAGGTCCTTTATTATTGCCTGAACGTTTCTCATCGATACGACGGCAAAGTAGTTCTTCTTCTTCAGAAAGGTATTCAATGAGAAGCGGATAAAGTGCATGCTCGGAAAAACTTACTGTCTCAGCAGATGGAGTCGGAGCGATATCAAAAGATGATTCTTGTTGCACACCATTATCAATTTCCTTACCCCAGTAAAATAGCCTGGGTCGCGGCTTGTCACGCGTCATAACCTGAGGACACATCGCTTTAGCCTGAACAGTTCTGGTCCCACCTATTTCAGCTGCTATTTGACTTAAGAAATCTTCATCACTGGCAAAACGAGGATTTTGACGTTTACTGGCAAGCTCTGCGCTGTATCGATCGATGATCTTCTGGGCAAGCTGACGGGCTGTGAATTGTTCATCAGGATTGGCCTGAAGAATATTAATAATCATCTGCGGGCGACTCGTCATGGCTCCTGCCTTGATATAAGAATAAGAACACGGATTTTAAGATATCACAGTGTAAAACTCCCTGATGCTCAAACCAAGATCTCAATATGTGGTCTTGTGGCTTGTTTCCCTTTCAACGGGGAGCATGTCAGTTGTCGGGCTTATTGACGGATTGATATGTCGCGACTTACGGCGATTTGAGGCAGCTCCTGAGTCCGGGATTGTTTATCACTGCGCCAGGCGTATGATTTCATGCAGCTTAATAGCAAGGGGACTGGTGTGGCTGGCGGTGCCGTTTTTTTGTACCAGGGAGTGTGTTTATATCAGCGGCGGCAGCGATTGGACTGATAGTATCCATTACAGACGGATCTTTTAAAAAATACGTGTGATGCAATCATTCCCACCCTGACTGAAACAAACAGTCCAGGATTTACCAGTGCGCTATCTACAACTATCGTTGGCAACATTTTTGCTGCGACAGACATTGTACATTGACTTTCCACTCGCCAGATAGTTTACTTTTTTTATTATAGTTACACCCTGAGTGAATCTATGCCATCAAAAATAAACTGGCTGTTGCAAAACACCTCTCCGGGAAGCGTGGTTTTGCAATCCTGGCTAACCCGGAACAACATATCGCCTTCTCTGGCCTTTAAATACGCGCAAAGCGGCTGGCTGAAAAAACTGCGGGCTGGCGTTTATGCGCGCGCAGGACGTGAACCGGACTGGAGTGATGCGCTATGGAGTCTGCAAAGCCAGCTTGAGGCGCCAGTGCATCTGGCCGGACTGAGCAGCCTCTCCTGGCAGGGCCGTTCCCATTACCTGCAACTTAAGCAGAGTCAATGCTGGCTTAGCGTTGAAACCAAAACGATATTGCCCAAATGGTTTAAAGAATTTCCCGGCGTTGAATGGCTAATAGTATCAGCTCTGAAGCTTCCTCAACTGGATGAGAAGTTCCGAACCGAGCTTGACGTTAAAGGAAAAAAATTAACCGCCAGCGTACCAGAGCTGGCAGCCTATGAGCTGTTAAGCGCAGTTCCTCAGGAAATCTCATTTGAGCATGCTGCCGAGCTTTTTCAGGGACTGGTCAATCTTAATCCACGTAAAGTGGAAAAGCTGCTTACGCTCAGCCAGTCCGTACAAACCAAGCGCTTGTATCTGTTTTTCGCCAGTTTCTATGAGCATGCATGGTTCAAGCGCGTGGATACCAGCAAAATCGAACTGGGATCGGGTAACCGACAGGTCGTTGTTAATGGCAAGCTGGACACACAATACCAGATTACTGTCCCCGAAAATTTTACCAGGAAGGGAATAAGCCATGGATAAAACCTCCCCCTACTACCGCCAGGTCGCCCTGCTGGTGCGAGCATTGCCCTATGTCGCTAACGAGACCTGTTTTGCGCTAAAAGGGGGAACCGCGATCAACTTATTTATTCGCGATTTTCCCAGATTGTCCGTTGATATCGATCTGGCTTATATCCCACTGGAAAACAGAGAGGTCGCCTTACCCAACGTGCGGGAAGCGCTAACCCGCATCGCCACTGAACTGGAAACACAAGCCGGAATCAGTGCAGTGCTGCAAACCCATAATCCCGATGAGATGCGTATCATAGTCACTACGGACGACGCGCAAATCAAAATCGAAGTTTCACCTGTTGCCCGGGGGACATTGTATCTACCGCAAGAACACGATGTCGTGGAAGCCGTGGAGGAAGAGTTTGGTTTTGCCGCGATCCCGGTAGTCTCACTGCCTGACTTATATGGCGGAAAGCTATGTGCTGCGTTAGATCGCCAGCATCCCAGAGATTTCTACGACGTTAAAATGCTCTTAGATACACAAGGAATTGACCGCGCAATATTCAATGGCTTTATCGCTTATTTACTTAGCCATAATCGTCCATTGTCTGAAGTGCTTAGCCCACGCTGGAAGGATATTACTGAACCCTTTCAAAATGAATTCAGCGGTATGACCCTTGAGAACGTCTCACTGGAAGCGCTGAGAGAAGTCCCGGAAAGAATGCTCAGCGCGCTGAAAGCGCATTTCACTCAACAGGATTTCGACTTCCTGATGTCATTTAAACGCGGGGAGCCTGACTGGAATTTAGCACCAGAAACCCATATTCAGAATTTGCCAGCCGTTCAATGGAAGCTGCGCAATATTGGACGGATGTCGGAAGAAAAGCGCGCGCAGTCGTTGCAGAAACTGGAAAAGGTCATGACAGAATGGCTAAGCTAGTTTACTTTTACCTTTATAGTTAAACCAATAGTGAAACTATATGGTTTTTGATAAACCAACAAAGCCCTGTCAGGATTGATTCCCCTCCGATACTTAAAAATAAGGTTGCTGTTGGCCTAGCAGGCGATCTGGTTTGTCAGGACCTGCAGAATTTTGATGCAGGCCATGAGTCCGTGTTTGTTTATCATCATGCCAGGCAGTAACGGGTGTAGGGGTAAGTTTTTCTCTTGCAAAAGTATACATTAGTGCCAGGAACGGTAGGTAGTTGAACTGAGGATATCTACAGCGGCTGGGGCATTCAGAAAGTATAAGTGACCGCCCAAGAATCAAGAAATCATTCAGATGAATTATTATATTGAGTCTGTAGTATCTTACTTAATAACTTACATTCCTGAGGCCGAGGTATCATTTTCCCAAAAGTAATAAAGAAAAGAAACATAACCACAGCAACTGTGTATAATATCAAATGCCCCCAAAAAGGAATATATGCATTTCTATAAGCAGGTAATAGAAAAGATAAAATGGCCAGACACAAAAACTGGAGCGAAAACAAAGCATACATACCATTCTCAAACCAGAAAGAAAACCCTTTATTAAACACAAGAACATCATCTTTAATCAGTAAAAAAGTTCTGAATTTTTTGAAGAAACTGATAGGGATTAGATTCCTATGCTTTACGTAAAGCCGCAGAATAATTTTTTGGCTGGCAACATCAGAAATTCCAGTCATGCGATAGCTGGTTATTCTCTTAATATCCTCTTTGATGCAGATATTCACTTCATACGATAGCTTGTGGCTATCCAGAAGGCGCTGCAATTCATTTAACTTAGAATTCCTGACTTCGTTAACAAATGCGATAATTCCTCGTATTTTCCAGATAACAAGAGCCAGTGGCCCCGCAATAAAAATAAAGATAAGAATCTGTTTTATCTCTAATGCTCCACTTGAAACAGCAGCAGAAATCCATCCATTCACTATATCCAGTATTTTATCCATAACCTATTCCAAAAATAATGAGATCCTATATAAGGATAAAACAGCCCCACATAAAATTGGTAGTCGTATTTTCCATTTCAGGCTGAAAACATTGAGGGCATAACGGATGAGCGCATTGATACGCTGATTGATGACTTTTTTATCATTCATGGCACGGAGCTGAGCAGCCTGCTCAGGATGAAGTACAGCCAGTTTGAACGGAATGACTCAACGCATGCACCGGGCGTTATCGAAGGCGCGAACGATGCCGACACGCTGTACCGTGGATATGTCCAGAACCACATTAAGCGATGGACGAGCGTAAATCAGCCGCTGATGTTCCGGGATGACGTGCTGAGCGTGAGCGGTGCGCATCCTTTCCGTGGAACCAGAACCGATCGCCGCAAGCGTAAACTTTTCTGAGCTGCAGGCATAAAAACTCACCGAAGCATGGCCAGTGCCGGGCTTTTTTACGTCCCTTTCGTGAGTGCATGCTTATGCTGCATAAAAACGTATGAGTCTCAGGCATCCCGGAACGGCTGGCAAGGCCAGCAACGGCGCAGCTCAGAGCTAATCATGCAGGTGCATGAAAACCGTTGCATAAAGCGGGCAGGCGTGGCGGGGATACGAGAGCGCGTAAGGCAGAGAGAGAATGTTAACTAAAATCAATATTATGATCTCACCAAATTTATTCAAATGCTGCGTCGGTCACACACAATAACTCATCAATAGTGGATATTACTTAAGTAACTACAAAGGAGAGTGTATGCGCGATAAATTTATTGATGCGATTCATAATCGTTCTAAAATCCAGTTAACTTTTTATTCAAAGGAAGATGACGCGACAATCACGCGATTAACCGCTCCTATGGACTTCGGTCCTAGTCGTAGGGCACATGATAAAAGTGATAGATTTCATTTTTGGGATTATGAAAGTGATGAAAAAAATCATGTTCTTAGTTTGCTACCTGAGGCCATTGAATCTTTAATGGTCATCGATCAAGACTTTCAACCGCAAGAGTTTGTAAGCTGGACGCCCAACTGGTTTATTGCCAGAGACTGGGGTCAACACTCTTAATTACATGAGGCTACAATCGTAGCCTCATATTTTTTCTCATGTATATGCTTACACACACTCCCCAGCATTATAAAGCCCCTAAACATCAACTCAAACACCTCAAAAATACGCATAAGCACCTGATTAAAAAATCATTTCATTATTTAACGCCATATTAACATTGGATTTTTTATATGAAGATATCAATGAAAATAATTGGTTACCAGGTAAATAGAGTTATGCTTGCGCGTAATTTATTAGCTTAAAATAATGTTTTTATTAAGAATTTAAATGATTGAAAAAACCAAGTTTCTTGATATTTTTATAGTTATTTAAACGCAGATAGTCGGGCTAAGCAACGGCACTATCTCACAAGGCTTGAAGTAATCCTGAAATTAATAAATTGCTTATGTAACTGAGAAGTGTGGTATCAGACCCTCACCTGATGCCTGCTAGCATTGCACCTCGCTTCATTTCTAACCTCTCTGTTAGCCCGGCGTGGTCAACGGCTCTGTTGACAATGGTGCTACTTTCCAATACGTTAAGCACAAGGTTAGCGCGACCCGGCAGCTCACGGCCAAAGCGGAATGCAGCGCAGACTTATCAAATCTTTTTTGGTTAAGTGTCTTTGATTCTTATGGTTCGTGAGCACATAAGACAGATAAGAGACTCAAACCATGAAACAACTCCCCACATGCGCTGAAGCAAAAGCCCACGCTAAATACCTTTCACGGTCACTCAATATCAATCTAAGCTACGCCCGGGATGCAGTGGCATTACGTTATAACTGCCATAACTGGTCGGAACTCAGCACAGTATTTGGTAAGCTTAGCGATAAGTACATGTCGTGCTATGGCCTTGCCAGCCATGAAGAAAAGCGTGTTTTTAGCCAGCTTTTGGCACCGTATATCGCAGAAATGCAAAATGCCATTCATCCTGACCGCCATGTGCCGGAAAGCTTGATACGTAAGATTGCTGAAGGCTATATTTCCCGGGTATCCGGTAAAGTCATGTCGGCTGTAATACGTGAATGGGAGGATTTTCCTCCCACGACAGTTAAAGACATCATTGAACTGCTTGAATTTTATGATGAAACGGCCAGCCGGGTATTAGCAGGACACCACAAACAGATCCCGACCAATAATCCTTGGCTGGAACCTTGGGTATTTGGTGTGCGCTTTTATGCCTATTACCACTTTAATGGGAAGCAGGTCACCATCTTAAGCCGGGAGTGGGATTTAGATATTCATGATGCCTACCTGCCACATGCCCGTGACAGAGTATTTTCACGCCCATGGTTTCAGGACTATATGATCGGCTATCTGGCCTATCTCGTGAAGCAATTTATCGGATTGGGTTACGACGGTACCGTTAAGATTTGTTGCATTAATAATTACAGCGCTCTGGATTACTATCAGAAAAAAGCAGCCCCCAACGGTCGTGTGGGGCTCAATCACTTATACAGAGAATTACTTAATCACGGAGGAGAGGGAAAGTGGTCGTTTAGTCAAAATGGTCATAAACATGATTTTGGTATCGAACTCCCGTTTGCCGCATTGACCTCATTGAAGAAAGGAAGAAAATGAGATGAACAAAGCCGGAAAAATAGCGTATTCATGGCTAAAGGCACAGAGCGATAGCGAAAAAGTTCGATTTATTGCACAAGCGCTGGGGAGTGTCGAATATCAGGCGTTTATAAAAAAAAATCAGCCTGAAAAGCAGCATGCCCACAATCTACCTTTAAGTTTTTTGAAATGGTATTTGCCTCAGAAACTAGTGGCCTCCTATCACGGCAAGGCGATCGGCCTGAGAAGTGTGCCGGAGACGGTTGGCGATAAACTGGAAATTCGGCATACCTGGATGCCAACAGGACAGTTTGCTCCTTCGCGCCATGGATCTTACATACCACTCGGAACCCACTTTGTTTGTACTGCTCTGATGCAACCCTTTTTGCAAAAACAGCAGGACAAATGTCTGGAGCAGGCCTGGCAGGCAGCACTTCCCCTGCTTCTGTCACCTGACATCAGTAATAACAATGAATTCACCGCTCCATGGCTTGATTACGAGCCCTATCTCAATGGTGAAACGGATGTGTACTTTTTACTGGATGAACCTCAGGAAAGAGTCAAGATTGGAATATCAGGTAATCTCAGGCAACGCGTGGATACCTTGAAGCAACAACATAATACCAGCCTGAGTCTTATCTCCATAATACCCGCAGGGGGTATTGAGACAGAATCCGCATTACATCTTTTCTTTAAAAAATACAGGTTGGATCAGAAGGGACTTGGTAGAGAGTGGTTTTCTTATACGGATGAATTACGCGAATTTATCAATGCCCTGAACACCTATGCAATCAGAAGCCACTGCCTTAGAGCTTACGGCATTATCTGACATAAGATCGTATCTTTAGGGGCCGTGGCGCTACGCACCTACATCGATTATTTAACCCCAGTGCCGTATGTAACCATTAAGCCAGTACAGGTCTGACAGAGCCAGGCAACAACGTGGCAGAATGAACGCTACAAACCATCTGTCTTGGCAAGAGAAATTATATCTTCTTCGGGAGCGATCACGATGGTGAGTACAACGATAATCCATCTTTTTACGCTACATCTAGATCGCACCAACTGCCTTTACGCACTGGTACGTATCAGATGTCAAAACCTATGTTCCGGAACTTCTGGTTCATGTCAGACAGAGCATCTACAGTGCAGCACGATATATTCTTTGTCAATTTGCTGACTTTCATCCGCACTTGGTAAATAAGCCAAAACGAGGATAAGGTGGCCGCGGAATAGACAAAATACATGGCATGTCAGAAACAAGAATTTACGTTACTTTTTGCCCTGGTAGACCACTGTGATGTTGTCTGGTTTTCTTAATGTCGGGGCAGTAGCAGGGTCAATCAGGTACACAGACACTATCACGGCATTTTTTCCACTAAACAGGATTGGCACCCAGCAGTGAACACGTTGGTCTCCTGTCGTCTCCTAAATACCACTTGTACCGTATGGCATAAGATCAATCACATTGATAAAAAGCGCCTTACCTATATCAAAGAAAAACTCGTTAAAAACCAGATCTTTTGCCAGCAAAATTATAGCGTCGCCTGCCGCCAGTTTTACTGGCAATGAAGAGAGTTCAGGGGTTTCTACATCAGCAAAAATAATCCTTTCGGTATAGATAAAACAAGCATAGCGGGCATCCTGTTCTGACCTTTCCAGGAGCGACTGACAGAACTCTTTGATATGTCGATTTCCGACCCTGTCAACTGCATTATCCCGACGGTGGTATCGCTTATGTTCGCGGACATTCACCTTGCCATTAACGTTGTCAAAGTCATACATTTTTCCAACCTGAAGCTTACTCTCCCAGATCTCCATACAATACTTTTCAGCAGCTACAACATTTCTTCGGCGAGGCAAATCCTGCTGATAGATACCAGACAGTAACGTAATCGCCAATATTTAGAACCGTTAGGGTGAACCAGCAAAACCATGCCTTCACCGTCAGTCAGTTTATAGGCTTTTGCTTCAGGTTTAGCCGAACGAACCTTCACATCACTCAGAGCCATAGTGAGTATCCTTTCAAGGGTTCTGCGTGGGTACAAACATTATCGAACCGGGAAATACCCGCAGTTGTACCCGCATCAGTAAGTTGATGTAGATTGAATCAGGTTGACTTAGGTTGAGTGAAAAAGCGAGGAAAGCCTTGCGGATACTGGATTTCAGGCACAAAAAAAGACCTCAGTTGAGGTCCGTTTACATACTATTGGTGCCGAAGGCCGGAATCGAACCGGCACGCCTCGCGGCGGTTGATTTTGAATCAACTGCGTCTACCGATTTCGCCACTTCGGCACTGAAGGGTATGCGGAAAACGTTGTGGATTATACCG
>Ga0157370_10007052_pt1 | contig 12267 bp, 12 predicted proteins | sample C35metaG_FD_113463 | JGI IMG/M metagenome (GOLD analysis project Ga0157370, IMG submission 113463) | Corn rhizosphere microbial communities from Kellogg Biological Station, Michigan, USA - C3-5 metaG | ecosystem: Host-associated > Plants > Roots > Rhizosphere > Soil | place: USA: Michigan...
ATGGGCGGACGCGGAGCGTGGAGACGGGTTGCGATCAGGAAGAGGCATCGGATCGACGTGGGCGTCCGCTCGGTGGCAGGCCCGACGTTAACCGATGGCGCCGATGACGTCCAGCGCGCGGCGGACGCCGCCCAGCACGTCAGCAGGCGGCAGCGCGATCGCCGAGCCGCGTGTTGCCATTGAGTTGCGTCGCCAGCGACTGCTCGAACTGGGCCGTGCGTTGACGCGCTCCTTCCGCGACAGCCGCCGGCACCGCTTCCTCGTCCAGGCAGCGGGCCAGGATGGCGCGATGGTAGGCGTTGAAATCCGGATCGCGGCTGGCTTCGTCCAAGGCAGCGAGAAGGGTGGCCAGCCAGCCTGCGCCGGGGGCGCGAAGCATCAGCAGGATCTCGGGTACGCTACAAAAACCGGTATCGACGTTGGCGTTCATCATCTGGATTCCCCTTACGGCAAGAATACCCAAGCAGGAATGGTGCCAACCGTGACGTGGTACCGGGTAGCGGACGGCCCGCCACGCCCCGGCCATCGACCTCCAAGGCGCCGGCCGGGTGGTTCCCGGCTTTATCCGGCCCGGTGCGGGACCGGGTGCGGGCGGGAAACGGCCCTGGTCGGTAGCGCAGTGGCGCGGCTGCGACGGCGGCCTCATCGACGCTACAATCGTACGGATGAGTGAAGCACGCAGTGACGTTCTGATCCTGGGCGGCGGCGTGATCGGCCTGTTCTGCGCGCTGACTCTGCTCCGCCGCGGCGCGTCGGTGCGGGTGATCGACCGCGGCGAGGCCGGTTGCGGCGCGTCGCACGGCAATTGCGGTACCCTGACCCCCAGCCACGCGATCCCGCTGTCGGTGCCCGGCATGCCGTGGCGCGCGCTGCAGTGGATGCTGCGCCGCGACGCACCGCTGTATGTCAGCCCCCGTCCCGACCGCGAACGCTGGCGCTGGCTGCTGGACTTTGCGCGCCGCTGCAATCTGAGGTCCGCCGAGCATGCCGCGCTGGTGCGTGCCGCGATCCTCAAGCGTTCGTGGACGTTGCTGCCGCGGGTGCTGGTGGAGGAGGGCATCCAGTGCGAGTACGCGCCCGCGGGCAGTCTGTATGTTTATCGCGACCGGCATACGCTGGAGCACGATCGCCCCGAAATCGAGTGGCTGCATCGGCTGGGCGTTTCGGCGATCGCGCTGGGGGGCGCCGAGGTCGAGCAGATGGAACCTGCGCTGCTGCCGGGCGCGGTCGGCGGTGTCCTGCATGCCGACGATGCGCAACTGCGCCCCGACCTGCTGGTCGAGGGATTGGCGCGGCGGGTGCGCGAGCACGGCGGCGCGATCGAACCCGGCGCGGCGGTGCGGGGATTTCGTTGCGCGGACGGCCGGGTGGACGCGGTGCGCACGACGCGCGGTGACTTCTCGGGCGAACGCATCGTGATGGCGCTGGGCGCGTGGACGCCGCAAATCGCGTCGATGTTGGAGCTGCGCGTGCCGATCCAGCCTGGCAAGGGCTATTCGATCACGATGTCGCGCCCCGATCCGTGTCCGCGTCGTGCGCTGGTGCTGCGCGAACCCAGCGTGTGCGTGACCGCGTGGGGGTCGGGTTACCGCCTCGGCAGCACCATGGAGTTTTCCGGTTATGACGAACGCCTCAACCGCACCCGCCTCGATGCGCTGAAGCGCGGCGCGGCCGCGTACCTGCACGCCCCGGTCGGTGACGCAGTGCGCGAGGAATGGTGGGGCTGGCGGCCGATGTGCGTGGACGAGGTTCCGTTGATCGGACCCGTCAAGCACTGGAACAATTTGTTGCTCGCGACCGGCCACGGCATGCTGGGCGTGAGCATGAGCGCCGCCACCGGGGAACTCGTCGCTTCGCAGATCGCAGGCGAACCGCCGGTGCTGGAAGCGACGGCGTACGCGCCCGCGCGCCTGGGGTTGTAAGAACACTGCATAACCTGCTGCGCCATTCACCACTGCGGGCCCATCGGAGCCTGCCCGGGTCCGGTTCGGGTGCTCAAATCGGCAGCCGTATCGATGAATCGGCGCCGCCAGAATCTGCCTGCGCCCGCAAGGGTTTTGCGGTGTTCTCGGCCAAGTTGACCACGGGTATCCCACAGCTTGTCCACAGCTTTTACGGCGGCCTGTACCCGGAGGTTGATGTATCGCGTGCGGTGAGACAGCGCCCTATCATCGTCGTCATTGCCCGACCTGCTTGCACACACCGAGTGCACACACTTCCATGAGCGCCGTGCTTCCCGAACGCAATCCGTCGCCGCGCGTCGACGTGCTGCGAGTGCCGCCGCACTCGATCGAGGCCGAGCAGTCCGTGCTGGGCGGCCTGATGCTGGTGGGCGAGGCTTGGGACCAGGTCGCCGACCGCGTGGTCGAGGAAGACTTCTACCGCCGCGAACATCGCCTGATCTTCCGCGCGATTGGCGAACTCGCAATGGCGGGCAAGCCGTGCGATGCGGTGACGCTGGGCGAGTGGTTCGAGCGCCACGGCGAAACCGCCAACATCGGCGGTGTTGCGTATCTTGCGGAACTCGCCAACAACACGCCGAGTGCGGCCAACATCGCGGCCTATGCCGACATCGTGCGTGACAAGGCGGTGTTGCGCAAATTGATCGAAGCCGGCACCCAGATTGCGGGCGACGGCTTCAATCCGGAGGGCCGCAACACGCCGGAAATCCTGGAAGCCGCCGAGCAGCGTGTGTTCAAGATAGCCGAGGCCGGTGCGCGCGGGCGCAAGCAGGTGGTGTCGGTGCGTCAGTCGGTGAAGGAAGCCGTCGAACTGCTGGCACAGCGCTATGCCAACCGTGGCCAGTTGAACGGCCTCACCACCGGCTTCAAGGATCTGGATGACCTGACCTCCGGGATGCAGCGACAGGACCTGGTGATCGTCGCCGGTCGCCCGTCGATGGGCAAGACCGCGTTCGCGCTGAACATCGCCGAAGCCGTGGCGATGCGTGCCAAGCAGCCGGTGCTGATCTTCTCAATGGAAATGTCGGCGTCGCAATTGGCGTTCCGCCTGATCTCCTCCATGGGGCGCATCAACCAGAAGGACTTGCGCTCGGGCGAACTCGCGGAAGAGGAATGGCCGCGCGTGAGCCAGGCCGCATCGCTGCTGTCCGAATCGAAAATCTTCATCGACGACACCCCGGCGCTTTCCCCCGGCGAACTGCGTTCGCGCGCGCGCCGCATGATGCGCGAGCACGGCCTCGGCCTGGTGGTGATCGACTACCTGCAATTGATGCAGGTGCCGGGCAACAAGGAAAACCGCGCGACCGAGATTTCCGAAATCTCGCGCAACCTCAAGGCCATGGCCAAGGAACTCGACGTGCCGGTGATCGCGCTGTCGCAGTTGAACCGCGCGCTGGAACAGCGCAACGACAAGCGCCCGGTGATGAGCGACCTGCGCGAATCGGGTGCGATCGAACAGGACGCCGACCTGATCCTGTTCATCTACCGCGACGAGGTCTACAACAAGGAATCCAACCACAAGGGCCTCGCCGAAATCATCATCGGCAAGCAGCGCAACGGCCCCATCGATACCATCAAGCTGACCTTCCTCGGCCAGTACACCAAATTCGAGAATTACGCGCCCGAGGCGTACATAGGCAGCATGGAGTGAGCGCTTGAGCCGCTCCGCCACCGCCACGATCCATCTTGAAGCCTTGCGCGCCAACCTTGCGCGGGTCCGCACACTCGCGGGCGACGCGAAAGTGATGGCGGTAGTCAAAGCCGACGCCTATGGGCATGGCCTCGAACGCTGCGCGCGTGCATTGGAACGCGCCGACGCGTTCGGCGTGGCGTCGATCGCCGATGGCCTGCGCCTGCGCGCGGCCGGGCATCGCCAGCGCATCGTGGTGTTGTCGGGGCCCGATGCCGCCAGCGATCTCGCCGAAATGCGCCGGCTGCAACTGGAAGCCGTGATCCACCACGAATCGCAACTCGTGATGCTGGAGGCCGAACCCGGCGGTGATCCGCTGAAGGTCTGGCTGAAGCTCGACACCGGGATGCACCGGCTAGGTTTTGCGTCGAAACACGCGCACGAATTGCATGCGCGGTTGCGTACGCTGCCTGCCGTCGATCCTTCCATCGTGCTGATGACGCACTTTGCGTCGTCGGACGAATTCGACAACGACTTCACCGCGCGCCAGACACAGCGCTTCCTCGAAGCGACGAAGGATCTGCCAGGCGAACATACTTTGTCGAATTCAGCCGGCCTGCTGGGTTGGCCGGCGGCGCATGGAAACTGGGTTCGCGTCGGTGGACTGCTGTACGGCTTGTCGGTCACCGAAGGCAAGACCGGCGCGGACTTCGGTTTCGCGCCCGCGATGACGCTTACCACGCGACTCGTTTCCATCAACCGCATCGCACGCGGCGAGCGTGTGGGCTACGGCGCGACATACGAATGCCCGGAAGACATGAGCGTCGGCGTGGCCGCGATCGGCTACGGCGACGGCTACCCGCGCAGCGCCAGATCCGGCACGCCGGTGTTGGTCAATGGCGTAACGGCCACGATCATTGGCCGCGTGTCGATGGACCTGATCACACTGGATTTACGCAACCCGTCCAACGCGAAGGTCGGTGATGCCGTAACGCTATGGGGACCGGAATTGCCGGGCGAGGTCGTCGCCCAACACGCCGGCACCATCGCTTACGAACTCACCTGCGGCGTCACCCGGCGCGTGTTGTTTGCAGAGGATGGTGTGTGATGCCCAAGGCCAAGACAGCTTACGTCTGCAGCGACTGCGGCGCGGAATATCCCAAGTGGCAAGGGCAATGCGAGGCCTGCGGGCAATGGAACACCTTGTCCGCATTCGTGGTGCAGCCGGCTAAGGAAGCCGCCCACGCATCGCGGCGCGTCGGCTATGCGGGTGCCGAAGCCGCGAAGGTGCAACCGTTGGCGGGCGTCACGGGCGAAGTCGAGCAGCGTCATCTGGTGCGGATCGGCGAACTCGATCGCGTGCTGGGCGGCGGTTTGGTGGAAGGTTCGGTGGTGCTGGTTGGCGGCGATCCCGGCATCGGCAAGTCGACGTTGTTGCTGCAAACGCTTGCGGCGTTGGGCGAACGCTTGCCGGGTTTGTACGTAAGCGGCGAGGAATCGCTGGCGCAGATCGCGGCGCGCGGCCATCGGCTGGGGCTGGAACTCGCGCCATTGCGCGCATTGGCCGAAACCTGCGTCGAGCGGATCCTGGAACACGCGCAAAACGAAAAGCCGCGTGTATTGGTGATCGATTCCATCCAGACCATCTGGACCGAAATGCTGCCGGCCGCACCGGGCTCGGTATCGCAGGTACGGGAATCGGCGGCGCGGCTGGTGCGCTTCGCCAAACAGAGCGGCACCAGCGTGTTCCTGGTCGGCCACGTCACCAAGGAAGGCGGCATCGCCGGTCCGCGGGTGCTGGAACACATGGTCGATGCGGTGCTGTACTTCGAAGGCGAGTCGGGTTCGCGCTTTCGGGTGCTGCGCGCATTCAAGAACCGCTTCGGCGCGGTGAACGAACTCGGCGTGTTCGCGATGGGTGACAAGGGCCTGCGCGAGGTGCCGAATCCGTCGGCGATTTTTCTTTCCGCGCAGCAGGGCGCGACGCCGGGCAGCGCGGTGATGGTGACCCGCGAAGGCACGCGTCCGTTGCTGGTGGAAGTGCAGGCGCTGGTGGACCAGTCCAGTCTCGGCAATCCGCGCCGGGTCGCGTTGGGGTTGGAACAAAACCGGTTGGCGATGTTGCTGGCGGTGCTGCACCGCCACGGCGGCGCCGCGGTGTTCGACCAGGACGTGTTCGTCAACGTGGTCGGCGGCATCCGGGTGCAGGAAACCGCGGCCGACCTGCCGGTGTTGTTGGCGGTGTTGTCGAGCTTCCGCGATCGCGCGTTGCCGGAAAAAACCGTCGCGTTCGGCGAAGTGGGTTTATCGGGCGAGGTGCGCCCGGTGCCGAACGGCGAGGAACGCTTGAAGGAAGCTGCACACCACGGGTTCCGGCGCGCGATCGTGCCGCGTGCGAACGCGCCGAAGAAGGCCGCGCGTATGGGCGATCTCGAAATCATCGGCGTGGAACGGCTGCGCGAAGCGATCGACGCCTGCAGTTAGCAATCAGATCGGCTGCAATGCCGTGAATGCCGGCAGCCGTTCCGCGCGTGCGGCGAAGGCCGCGAATGCGGGATAGTCACGGGCTGAAGCGATCTCCGCAGCGACGATTTGCGTGAACGTCCACGCCACCCCGACCGTGATATCGGCCTGTGTGGGTGCATCGCCGCAGAGCCAACGATCGACGGGTGTCTCGCGCAGCGACGCTTCGACCAGCGCACAGCCATCGCGCAATTGTCCGTGCACACGCTGCAGCCACGACGCATCCTGCCTGTCCGATGCGCGCTTGTGTTCATAAAAGTGCTGCACCGCTTTTTCGCACACCACGAGTGCCAAGCCGATCAGGCGCAACGCGCGGCGGCGCGCGTCGGGCTCACGCGGCATCAGGGTGTGCCCGGCAAGGGTTTCCGCGTAATCGGTGATCAAAGAGGAATCCACCAGCACGCAGCCATCGTCGCAGATCAACGTCGGGGCCTTGACCAGCGGATTGACCTCGCGAAATGTGTCGAAATCGCGGAACACCGAAAGCGAACGGTGCTCGAAGGGAATGCCGAGCATCCGCAGCGAAATCGCGGTGCGCCGCACGTAGGGGGAATCGAGCATGCCGATCAGTTGCATGGCGTCTCCTTCGAAACTTATGTGTTCGTCAGGCTGGCAAGCGCGACAGTCTTCGCGCCCACCCGCAGCACCGAACCCTGTTCGTACCAGTCGCCCAGCACGATGCGTTGCGCGGGTTTTCCATCGAGCGTGAAGTCGTGGACCGCAGGACGATGGGTGTGGCCATGGATCATCCGGGTAACACCCGCACTGCGCAGCGCGGTTTCAACCGCCGCCTGGTTCACATCCATGATCGCCACGTCCGTTTGCGAGGTATGCGCGCGGCTGGCGTCGCGCGCCTGCGCCGCGAACGCGCGGCGCTCGGCCAGCGGACGAACAAGGAATGCTGCCTGCCAAGCCGGATCGCGCACCTGCCTGCGGAAAGCCAAGTATGCCGTGTCATCAGTGCATAGCACGTCGCCGTGCAGGATCAGCGTAGGCGTGCCGTACAAATCGACGACCGTGCCGTCCTCGAGAATATCCATCCCGCAGCGGCGCGCGTAAGCCTCGCCCAACAGGAAATCGCGGTTGCCGGCAATGAAACGCACCGGCGCGCCGGCGGCGGCGACGCCGTGCAGCGCATGGGCGATGCGGGCGTTCAACGCCGCATCGTCGTCGTCTCCGATGTAGGCTTCGAACAGGTCGCCCACCACGTACAGCGCGTCGGCCTTGCGCGCCTCGTGTGCACAGAAACGCTCGAAGTCTTCGACGATGTGCGGACGCGCGTCGTCGAGATGCAGATCGGAGACGAAGAGTGTCGCCACTGCGTCAGTGCTTTGCGGGTTTCTTCTTGGACGCCGGCGCCGAGGCCGGCACCTGCCCCGTAACCGGCGATACCGGTTCCTCGACGGGATGCGCGGCTTCGCCGATCACTTTCGCGCTTTCGATGATCACCAGCGGCCGCGGCACGTCGCCGATGAATGGACCTTGCGGACCGGTCGGCAGGTTGTCGATCTTGTCCACCACATCCATGCCCTTGACCACCTTGCCGAACACCGCGTAACCCCAGGTCATGCCGCTCTGGTTGCCGACGTAATCCAGGCGCGGATTGTCAACCACGTTGATGAAGAATTGCGCGGTGGCGGAATCGGGATCGGGGCCCCGGGCCGCGGCGACGGTGCCGCGCAGATTCGACAAGCCATTGTTCGCCTCGTCTGAAATCGGCGGCAAGGTGCGTTTGGGCCGCAGCTCGCGCGTGTACAGCCCGCCCTGGACCAGGTAACCCGGAATCACGCGGTGGAACACGGTGCCGTCGTAGAAGCCTTCCTTCACGTATTGCAGGAAATTGGCGACGGTCTTGGGTGCCTTGTCGGGAAACAGCTCGATCACGAAGCTGCCTTGCGAGGTCTTGATTTCCACCTGGGGATGCGCGGGCGCGGCGGGTGCGGGCGACGATGCCGCCGAAGCCGGCGGCGCGGCCCGCGCATTCATGAATGCGAACGCGAGCAGCACAAGCAATACGGGAAGCAGCCGACGAAGCGGATGGCGGGTCGGGATCATGGCGCGGACCGATAAGCCGAAAGCGACATGATAAGCGAACGCACCATCACGGACAGCGCGGCGTCGTGATTCACGGCCTGCAGGCGATACCCGTGCAGGCGCCGAACCGCAATCCGGTCTGCCGGTCCGGCGATAGCTGATCCTGCAGCGAGTTGTCGTTGTCGTTCTGGTCCTGGTCCAGATGCCGGCGCCGTATTTCCAGCACGATCGGCGTGACCTGCGCGATGCGCGCGTCGATCTGCGCGCGGGTGTAGTAATCGAGATCGTGGCGCTTCAGGAGGCGATGGAGTTGATCCAGTGCATCGGCGGCGTGGCCCGACAGGAAGGTGGCGTCGGCATAGGCGATGCCCGCGTGCACCTCGTCGCCCGCGACGTGGCAGGCATGCCCATACGCCGCATACAGCGATGGCTCGGAATCGTCGTTGAGCAGCGGCTTGAGCAGCGCCTGCGCGGTTTTCGCGCTGGGCTTGCCGCCGTCGTCCAGCAGCGCGCGGCTGTAGTCGAGCACGATGGCCGGATCGTTCGGCCACATCGCGTTGAGCGAGGCGTAGCGTTGCAGCGCCTCCTTGCGTTGGCCGGCGTGGCGTTCGGCGTCGGCGAGTCCCAACGCCAGGCTGAGGTTGCCGGGATCGGCCTTGGACAGCTCGGCCATGATCGGCACGGCCTTGGAGGCCTGGTTCAGTTGCAGCAGCGCCAGCGCATAGCCATAGCGGTTGGCCGTGGCGTCGGCGAACCTGGTGCCGTTGGCCATGTTGTGCGTGTAGTAGTCGAGCACCGAGCGCGGATCGTTGGACGACAATACGCGCACCCGCTCGCGCATCAATTGGTATTGCAGTTCGCTGGGGCCGCGCGCGGAACGGTCCAGCAGCGCCGTGCCGCTTTTGACGAACGGCAGCGGCAGCAGCCCGGGCGTGGGCGGCTCACCGGTGTCGACCAATATTTCGTATTGCTTCTCGCCGTCAACTTTGGCGACGCGTAAATTCATTTCTTTTTCCAGCACGCGCGCGCGTGCACGTGCATCCGCGATGCGCACGCTGCTGACGGGATGGTCCTGCAGAAAGTCGGGGATGTTGCCGGCGGCCATGCCGCCGTCGCCGCCTGGACGCAGCAGCGTCTGCATGTGGGCAAATACCGTCGCCATGCCTTCGGGATCGAAGCCCGCCTTGGCCAGCGTGTTGATGCCCACGTGGTCGGCTTCCTCTTCGTCTGCACGCGTGAATTCGATCTGGTGCTGCTCCATCATCGCCATCACGGAATAGAACGCGCCGATGGCGGGATCCATGCCCTGCGAGTAGGGCACGTTGCCGTAGCCATAGCCGTAGGGCTGGGTCTGGTTATAGCGATTGCCCGAATCGACCCTGGACGCTGCCAGCGCCGCGGCCAACGCACCCAGCACGTAGAGCGGCGTGGATTTCTTCTGGTCCTCCAGCGCGCGTTGCAAATGGTGCTGGCTGATGTGCGCCAGTTCGTGCGCCATCACCGCTGCGAGCTGGTCCTGATTCTCGGTGACGGTGAACATGCCCGAGAAGATGAAGACGTAACCACCGAAGGTGGCGAACGAGTTGATCTCAGGGACGTTGATCAGGGTAAAGGTGTATTGCTGGGTCGGGTCGCTGCTCGCCGAAGCCAACCGATAACCCAGCGTGCGCAGGTACTGGTCCACCTGCGGATCGTCCAGCACCAGGTGCGCGGCGCGCAATTCGCGCAGGAATTCCGCTCCGTAGGCATGGGCGTCCTGCGGCGACATCACCGTGTCGGCGGAACTACCGAGGCTGGGCAGGCGCACGTCGGCCTGCTGCGCGAGTGCCGGCAACGACAAAGCCAGCGTCGCGGCGAAGGTCAGCAGGGGGCGAAGACGGAACGGCATGGCAAGACGTGAACGCGTTTGACGTGAGACCCGGCGGTGCGCGATTGGTTCGAGTGTAAGGCCAAGGCGGGATACCGCGAAACCGGCAGCCATTCTCGGTTCCGGCATGTTCAGCCGGGGTAAAATGCCGCCAGCACCACCCCGGTTTTCATCATGTCCGACATCGAAATCTACTCCACCGCGGCGTGCGGCTACTGCGTGGCTGCGAAGAATTTGCTGAAGTCCAAGGGGCTCGCCTGGCGCGAGCTGCGCATCGATACCGATCCCGCGGCACGCGCCGAGATGCTGAACCGGGCGCCGGGTGCCCGCACCGTGCCGCAGATCTTCATCAACGGCACGTACGTGGGCGGGTTCGAGCAACTGGCCGCAGCCGAGCGCAACGGCAAGTTGCAGGAACTTTTGCAAGCGACGCCGTAACGTTCCACAATTCGGATTTTGTTTCCGCACCGTCCCGCCGAATTCGCATGACGGGATCTCCGCGGGAAACGATGGCGCATGGCGAAACCTCGTCATTCCGGGCCGACGCGGCCTCATTGCGTCGGAACCCGGAATCGGTTGCACCGCAGCGATCTGGCCAAACCGATTCCGGATTCGGGCCTGCGGCCCGCTCCGGAATGACGCGTAACGAGCCGCTGGCTCGCGCCAATGTCGATGAAACCTGCCGAGGTTCGGCATTCTCAGATGATCGCAAAACAAAGGAGTTGCGCGTGAGCAAAACGATTGCGGTGATCCGTGGCGACGGCATCGGCCCGGAAATCATGGACGCCACCCTGAAGGTGCTGGATGCGCTCGATTGCAGGCTCGATTACGCATTCGTCGAGGCTGGCATGGCGGCGCTGGAAAAAGACGGCGAACTGCTGCCGCAGGCGACGCTGGACGCGATCGCGAAACACGGCATCGCGCTCAAGGGGCCGCTGACCACGCCGATCGGCAAGGGCTTTTCATCGCTCAACGTCGCGCTGCGCAAGCACTTCGACCTGTACGCCAACGTGCGCCCGGCGATCAGCTTTCCTGGCACGAAAGCGCGCTACGAGAACATCGACATCATCACGGTGCGCGAGAACACCGAGGGCGCTTATCTTTCCGAAGGCCAGACGCTTTCGGACGACGGCGAGGTCGCACAGTCCATCGTCCGCAACACCCGCAAGGGCGCGTCACGCATCGTGCGCCATGCGTTCGAGCTGGCGGTGAAGAAGGGTCGCAAGAAAGTCACCGCTGTGCACAAGGCCAACATCATCAAGACCGCGTCGGGCCTGTTCCTGGACGTCGCGCGCGAAATCGCGAAGGATCACCCGCAGATCGCCTTCAACGAAATGATCGTGGACAACACCTGTATGCAACTGGTGATGAATCCGTGGCAGTTCGACGTGATCGTCACCACCAACCTGTTCGGCGACATCCTTTCGGATTTGTGCGCGGGTTTGGTGGGCGGACTGGGCCTCGCGCCCGGCGCCAATATCGGCAATGGCGCGGCGATTTTCGAAGCCGTCCACGGTTCCGCGCCCGACATCGCCGGCAGGAACGTGGCCGATCCGTGCGCGTTGCTGCTGGCCGCAGCCGAAATGCTGGATCACCTTGGCATGACCGCCAAGGCCACGCGCATCCGCAGTGCGATCCGCGCCACGCTGGAAGCCCACGATCGCGTGACCCCGGACCTTGGGGGCAACGGCACCACCGAAACCTTCGCCGAAGCGCTGGTGGAACGCGTGCGCGGCTGATGCTGCGCAGCACATCCTGGCTGTCGCTCAGCCGAACATGCCGGGCCTGTAATCGCCGACCTCGGGTCGTGCGGCGATGTTGATCCGGTTCCAGACGTTGATCGACCCGACGAGCAAGGTCAGGTCCACCAGTTCCTTTTCGTCGAACTGCGCGCTCGCTTCCTTGTACAGCGCATCCGGCACGGATTGGTCATGCGCGGGCAGTTGCGTAAGTGCTTCGCACCACGCCAAGGCCGCACGTTCGCGTTCGCTGTAGAACGGCGCTTCGCGCCAAGCCGGCAGCACGTACAGGCGTTGCTCGGCTTCGCCGGCAGCGCGCGCGTCCTTGCTGTGCATGTCGAGACAGTAGGCGCAACCATTGAGCTGAGAGACGCGCATCAGCACCAGATTGCACAACTCGGGTTCCAGATTGCCGGATTCGATCTGCTTGCTGAGGGCGAAGAGTGGCTGCAGGCTGGCGAAATGCTTCTTGAGGTTGAAACGGGACATGGATAGCTCCTTGGGTTCGGATTG
>Ga0157370_10007054_pt1 | contig 12266 bp, 10 predicted proteins | sample C35metaG_FD_113463 | JGI IMG/M metagenome (GOLD analysis project Ga0157370, IMG submission 113463) | Corn rhizosphere microbial communities from Kellogg Biological Station, Michigan, USA - C3-5 metaG | ecosystem: Host-associated > Plants > Roots > Rhizosphere > Soil | place: USA: Michigan...
GATCAGCTCTTCGCTGAGCATGCCGGCTCCATCGAGGTCGTCATCCACACCGCGGCGCAGCCTTCGCACGACTGGGCCGCCCGCGAGCCCCAGACGGACTTCACCGTCAACGCCAACGGCACGCTCAACCTGCTGGAGGCCGCAAGGACGCACTGTCCTGACACCCCGTTCATCTTCTGCTCGACCAACAAGGTCTACGGCGACACGCCGAACCACCTGCCGCTGGAAGAGCTCGAGAAACGCCTCGAACTGCCCGAGTCCCATCCCTTCCACAAAGGCATCGACACCTCGATGTCGATCGACCGCTCGACCCACTCGCTCTTCGGCGTCTCCAAGGCCGCCGCCGACCTGCTCGTGCAGGAGTACGGCCGCTACTTCGACATGCCGACGGTCTGCTTCCGCGGCGGCTGCCTGACCGGCCCCCAGCACGCCGGCGCGCAGTTGCACGGCTTCCTCGCCTACCTGATGAAGTGCACCGCCACCGGCACCCCGTACACCGTCTTCGGCTACGGCGGCAAGCAGGTCCGCGACAACATCCACAGCGCCGATCTGGTCGCCTGTTTCCAGTCCTTCCAGCGCAACCCCCGCGCGGGCGCCGTCTACAACATGGGCGGCGGGCGGCGCAGCAACTGCTCGATGCTCGAGGCGATCGAGGTCTGCGAGCAGATTGCCGGCCGCGAGCTGCAGTGGGAGCTGAGCGACGAGAACCGCATTGGCGACCACCGCTGGTGGATCTCCGACGTCTCCGACTTCACCGCCGACTACCCCGACTGGCGGCCGCGCTACGGCATCGACGAGATCCTGCGGGAGATGTACGACCAGAACGTCGAGCGCTGGATGACGACCGCGGGCTGATCGGTCACGAGCGCTGCATTGACCATGGTATCCATGGCAAATGCAGCGCTCGTCTAGCGTTCCAACGGACAGACGGTCGCCGACCCGCCTTCGAGCTGCAGCTTCCAGGGCACGGTCGAGAGGTCGCGGGGGATCGCGAGCTCGATTGCTTCTCCGGGCCCGACGCCGGCCTGGAAATCGACCGGGAGGGGAGCGTTTTCGCCCGGGGTGGCGAAGCGGGTCATCTTGATGTCGGTCACCGGGTCCGCGCCCGCCGCGACGGTCACGCCGCCGGGCGGCACTTCGAACAATTGAGAGGCGTCGACCTTGGAGCAGCCCTTGGTTGGCAGCGCCAAGCGCGGGATCGGTTCGAGCTGCACCCGCAGCGCGTTGAGCAGCACCTTGTCGGCGGCGAAGCGGGCCGCCTCGGAGCTTCCCTGTAGTTCGGCGATCGTGTACGCGGGGGACCCGAAGTCGTCGACGGCGGCGAAGTAGGAGCCAGCGTCGATGTGATCGAAGCCGGTGTCGGCGAATTCTTCTTCGAGGAAGAAGGCCGGGTCGACGGTGTTGCGCGCGATCTCCAGCGCGGTCAGGTTGCCACGCACGATTTCGGTGCTCGAGGCATAGCTTTCGTAGGCCTCGTGCAGAAAGAGGCTGTTGCTGGCGACCGAGGCCGCGACCACGACCAGCACCGGCCCGAGCAGGCGCCGCCCCAGTGGCACGCCGCGCAGGAGCTCGGCCGCCACCAGCAGCACGAAGGCGCCGCCGAGCAGCTGGTAGCGACTCGCCCACGGCACTCGCCCGGGCTTGAGGTCGAAGCCGCCCAGCACCCAGAAGGCGAGGCCGATCGTGAGGAAGACCCAGAACGAACGCGGCAGCCGCTCGACCCGGTAGGCCCGCCAGAGCGCCAGGCCGCCGAGGGCGACGGCCAGGGGGCGCCCCCAGTCAAGGCCCCCCGGCGAGGCGATTCCTTCCACCGGGGTCGCCAGGCCGAGCAGGGCGGCGATCGCGGAGCCGAACGAGTCGAGCACGAAGAACGGGGTGGTGGCGATGTTGTGCAGCGAGAGCGCGCTTTCGGCTTCGTGGCCCCATTTGAGCCACCAGAGCGCCCAGAGCACGGTGGGGATGAGGACGACGTAAGCGCGGCGGCGCCAGTCGCGCTCCCCGCGGCTGAGGGCGATGTCGACGACCATCCCCGCCGCGAACGCCACCCAGACGCTGGAGAAGAGCATCGTGCCGACCAGCCAGGCGAGGGCCAGGCGGTCGCCGACCTTGTCGCGGCGGTCGAGTGCGACCAGCATCCCCAGGCCGCAGGTGAGCGAGCCGAGGAAGGTGATCGAGGAGAACCAGAAGAGGTCTTCGAAGGCGGCGCCCATGAAGATCACCGGAACGGTGGCGAGTAGCGCCGGCCAGGGACCCAGGCGCCGTCTGATCAGGACGAAGAGGAACCAGTCGCCGAGCAGGAGCATCGCGGTCGAGACGATGCGGAAGGGCACCAGCGAGCCCATGCCAAACCCCGAGAGCAGCAGCTTCCAGACGACGACCGCGCCGGCGACGAGGTGCTCGTTGGCGGGGGTGAAGAACGCGTCGGCGCTGAACTCGCGCCGGTAGAGGATGTAAGTCCAGTCGTCGAGGATGAAGGTCAGCTTCGAGCCGAGCACGACGATGGCCACGCCGGCAACGGCCATCGCCACCGCGAGCAGCAGCGTGGCCGGGTTCTTCGCTCGGATCGCCCCGCTCACGCCGGTAACCTATCCGCCCCTCTTGACGACCCACGCCCCTCCCCAAGTCGCGATCGAGGTCAGCGGCGTCGAGAAGACCTTCCGCATCCCCACGCAGCGGGTCGATTCGCTGAAGGAGCGGCTGACCACCTTCTCCCAGTCCGACTACCGCGAGCTGCACGCTCTGCGCGAGGTCTCCTTCGAGGTCGAGCGCGGCGAGTTCTTCGGCATCGTCGGCCGCAATGGCTCCGGCAAGAGCACCCTGCTGAAGATCCTCGCCAGCATCTACGCTGCCGATGGCGGCCGGGTGCGGATGGCCGGCCGCCTGGCTCCCTTCATCGAGCTCGGCGTCGGCTTCAACAATGAGTTGACCGCCCGCGAGAACGTCGAGCTGAACGGGGTGATGATGGGGCTGACGCGGAGGGACGCGCGCAGCCGCCTCGGGGCCGTGCTCGAGTTCGCCGAGCTGGAGGAATTCGTCGACCTCAAACTGAAGAACTACTCCTCGGGGATGCTCGTCCGCCTCGCCTTCTCGGTGATGATCCAGTCCGACGCCGAGATCCTCCTGATCGACGAGGTGCTGGCGGTGGGCGACGCCTCCTTCCAGCAGAAATGCGCCGACGTCTTCTACGAGATCCGCGATTCCGACCGCACCGTCGTCTTCGTCACCCACGACATGCGCGCGGTCGAGCAGTACTGCCACCGGGCGATGCTGCTCCACGACGGGCGGATCACGGCGATCGGCGATTCGGACGAGGTCGCGCGCCGCTACCTGCGGCTCAATTTCGAGCAGGCTCCGAGCGGCGACGCCGACATGGGTGGCCTCGCCGACATCACCCTCAGCGACGTCTGGCTCGAGGACGGCGGCGGCGAGCGGATAACCAACGTCGAGAAGGGCTCCGAGCTGCGCTTCGGCGCGATCTTCGAGGCCCACCGCGCCGTCGAGGGGCCGAGCTTCGGCTTTGCTTTCAGCGACGCTGATGGGGTTGAGGTGACGGGCTTCGGTCTGGGTCTCGCCGGCGACGTCCCCGACCGCCTCGAACCGGGCCAGCGGGTGCGCCTCAGCGGCGAGATCGAGAACCGGCTGATGCCCGGCCGCTACGTCGCCAAGTGCTGGGTCCACCGCGAGCACAACTACGCCAACCTCGTCCTGCACTCGCCGCACGTGCTCGACTTCGTCGTCTACGGCGACAGCGGCGCCGGGGTGGTGGCGCTCGACCACCACATAGCCGCGACAGTCGAGGCCGCATCGCCGGTCGAGGGTGGGGCGAGGGTGGAGGGCTCGTGAGCGCCGAGCCGGCGAATCTGGAGCTGCGCGAGGTAAGCGGTCCGTCAGCGCTTGGCGGCGGCCGTCACCGCTTCTTCGAGCTGCTCTGGCTGATGTCGGTGACCGAGTTCAAGAAAACCTTCTTCGGCACGGTCCTCGGCTATGTCTGGTCGCTAATGCGGCCGCTGCTGCTTTTCGCCGTGCTGCTGCTCGTCTTCACTCAGGTGTTCAAACTCGGCAGCAAAGTGGCGCACTACGAAGTGCTGCTGCTCTTCAACATCGTCCTCTTCGGCCTTTTCCTGGAAGGGACCGGTGGCTCCGTCGCCTCGGTCGTCGGCCAGGAGGGGATCGTCCGCAAGACGCAGTTCCCGCGCCTGGTAATCCCGCTCTCGGTCGTGCTGACCGCGCTTTTCACCCTGGGCCTCAACATGATCGTCGTCGTGATCTTCATGCTCGTCTTTGGCGCGCCGCCGTTGTTGACCTGGCTGCTGTTCCCGGCGATCCTCGTGCCCCTGCTGGTGCTGGTCTGCGCCCTGTCGATGCTGCTCTCCGCGCTCAACGTGCGCTTCCGCGACGTGGCGATCATCTGGACCGTGATCGCGACCGCGCTCAACTACGCGACCCCCGTGATCTATCCGCTGCAGATCATTCAAAACGAAACCCTCAAACACGCGCTGATGGCCAACCCGCTTGCGCCGCTTTTCCAGCAGGCGCACCTCTGGCTGATCAACGACCCTGAAACCGAAAGCCTCATCACCGCCGCCGGAGGCCCGCTGCCACTGATCGCCGCGGGCCTGATCTACGTCGCCGTCTGCGTCGCCGGAATCTGGGTCTTCAACCGCGAGGCCCCGCGCATCGCCGAGCAGCTTTGAGGCCTTCCTCGAGCGCCGGACGCTACTTTGACCGCTTGGGGCGTTTCAGGGTGATGCCGTGATCCGAAAGTCCATACTGCTGACCGCCGTGCTTGCCGCGGTCCTCGTGCTGCCCGCGAAGGCGCTGGCGGGCCCCCCCGCGCCGTTCGGTTTCACGGTCGGCATCTCACCCCAGACCCCCGCTGACGAGGCCGATTACTCCTTGATGGAAGAGGCCGGCATACGAAGCCTGCGATTGCCGTTGGGCTGGCCCAGCGTAGAGAGCCGGAGCCCGTACTACGCCGCCCCCGACTGGTCCGACTTCGACCGCTCGGTGGCGCTCGCCGCCGAACACGGCATGCGCGTCTTCCCCTTCGTCTGGGGGACCCCATCATGGGTTGCGGGCCAGCAGCTGGTCGAACCGGTGCGCCACGCCTGGGCCGGCCGGGCCTGGGCCGCGTTTCTGCGCCAGGCCGTCCGTCGCTACGGGCCCTACGGATCCTTCTGGCGCGAAAATCCCGAATTGCCCGCCTTCCCGATCCGCGATTGGGAGATCTGGAACGAGGAGAACATCGTCACCTTCTCCGCTCGGCCCGACCCGTCTCGATACGCGCGCCTGTTGCGCATCGCCGGCGGCGCGATCCACCGTGCCGACCCTGGCTCCAAGGTCATTCTCGGCGGTCTCTTCGGCCGGCCGCTGCAGGTCCCGCCCAACGTGCCGTCGGGCGCCTTTCTCAACGGCGTTTACTGGGCCGGAAACGTGCAGCCGTTCTTCGACGGGGTGGCGCTTCACCCCTATGTGGCCGATGCGGACTCGATGCGACCGGAGATCGTCAACCTGCGCCGCGTCATGCGCCTCCACCACGATGCGGGCACGCCGATCTACGTCACCGAGATGGGCTGGGGCTCCGACAGTTTCCAGACCCGCTGGGAGCGGGGGATGTGGGGGCAGGCGCGTGAGCTGGATCAGGCCTTCTCGATCCTCGCCAACCACCGCGCCAGTTGGCGCATCGCGGGTGCGTGGTGGTTCTCGTGGGCCGACGCCGGCCACCTCTGCCAGTTCTGCGACTCGGCCGGCCTACTGACCGGCAACCGCGAAGCCAAGCCGGCCTGGTATCGCTTCACCGCCTGGACCGGCGGCGACGCGGAGATCGTCCCGCGGGCAAGCTTCGGCGAATGACCAAGATCCTTCCGGTGCGCTTTATGTGTCGCCTGGAAACGTAAGGCGCACCGGAAGCCGGAGACCGGCTCAGGCAGTCGTCCGGAACAGGTTGACCGAGCCGATGCGGCGCATCGCGTACTGGTCGTAGGGAAGGTCGCCACGCCAGCGGTTGTGCGCCTCGGCGGAGACGAGATAGGTCTCGGGGTCGCTTTCCATCGCCGCGATCTCGGTTGCCAGGTCCTTGGTGGAGAGACCGAGGGCGGCGACCATCGCCTCGAGTTTCTCGCGGTGCTCCCCGGCTCCCCAGCCGGCGAGCACGTGGTCGACCGCGTGGATCGAGCAGCCGCCGCGCTTCTGCACCAGCGCGTGGCCGGCCTCGACCACGTTCGCGACATGCTCCAGCGGCACGTGCTCCAGAACCGAGATCGAGAAGACCGCGCCGAAGTCGTCGCCGACGTCCTCGCTGGGCGGGAAGAGCTCGCGGACAAAATGCACATCTGGGTAGGCGCTCTGGAAGCGCTTGAACTCGCGCGGGCCGTTGCCACCGCCCATGTAGTCGTCGACGACGGTCACGTCGTAGCCGAGCCGGGAGAGCATCCCCGCAACGAGCGGCTCGCCCGCGCCGATCTCGAGGATGCGCGAGCCGCGCTCGACGTTGCCGAGGATCGCCTTGATCGCCCAGCAGCGCTGCAGGTCCTTCATATCGAAGCTGGCGCCGGCGAGGCCCGTGAGGTGGTCGGCGCTGTCGGCGAAGTCGCGCACCGTGCCGTAAGAGATCGGCGGCAGGGGGAAGTCGCCTGAGTAGCGCTCGGCGATCGGCCAGAGTGCCCCATCGCCGATCGTCCAGGCCGATGCGTTGGCCCCCGGCGTCGCGCCCTGCGGGGTGTAGAGAGCGGCCTTGCCCGCGAGTTTGCGCAGCAGCGGTGAGCGCGCCGCGGCCGCACGTGCTCGCTGAGCCTGGGACGCCGCACTCACGTCGAGGACCCCACCCGCTGGTCGCCGGTAGCGCACCTGCGCAGGAAGTCGGCTACGCCTTCGGCATTGCGTCGCCAGCTCAGCCGCTCGGCAGCGAAGCGTCGGGCGCCGGCGCCCAGGCGTGCGGCGAGCTCGCGGTCGGCGAGCAGCTCTTCGATGCGGACGGCGATCTCCATGGCGTTTCCCTGCTCGAGCAGGAGGGCATCCTCTCCGTGGGTGAGGTCGTTGCCGATGTTGCAGTGCGGCAAGATAACCGGCCGCCCCATCGCCAGGAACTCCGGCAGCTTTGAGGGCAGGCGGTAGCGGTTGAAGTCGTCCGGCGGCCCGGGCTGCACGTATGCGTCCGCCATCGCCAGGTAGGCGGGGATCTCGCGCCAGGCAGTCGGGCCGAGCTCGATCACGCCATCGCCGAGGGCGCGGAAGGCGCGGGGGTCGGGGCCGCCGAATTCCGAGTGGCCGAGTCGGACGAGCCGCACCCGGTGGCCGCGCCGCTGCAGCAGCTTGACGGCGAGGTAGAGGCTCAGCATCTCGTGTTGGTTGGCGTAGTGGATCGTGCCGTGGTAGACGAGGACGAAGTCCTCGGGGCCGAGGCCGAGCCGCTCGCGTGGGTGGGGCTCGAGGTCGGGCCGGAAGCGCTCGAGGTCGATCCCGGGGCGGGCCAGCGCGTGCGGCCGCCCGGCGCGGTTGAACTCGTCGAGCGCCTCGGTGATCACGGTGATCCCGGCGGCGCCGTCCAGGAACTCGCGGTGGTGCGTGGGGTGGATCAGGTCGGGCGGCGCGAGGCTGTCCTGCTGGCGCAGCGGCAGTCGCTGCAGTTCGGCCAGCGAGCGGCCGGTGGCCGATTCGATCAACAGCTCCTCGTTGTCCTCGAGGTGGATCACGTAGGGGGCGTCGAGTCGGCGCACCGCGTCCATCGTCATCCGCCGCACCGGCTCGCGCGGCGTCCAGCCGACCACGATCGTCTCCTTCGGGTCGCGGCGCATCTCCTCCAGCTTGCGCCCGAGGTCATCGTGGGAGATGCACTCGAAGCGCGGCTCGCCGACGGCATTGGCCCGGGCCGGGTCGCCGCGGCCGGCGACCGTCACCTCCCAGCCGAGGTCGGTCAGCTCGTTGCCGAAGTGGTAGGCCTGGATCCCGCTGTTGACGTCGAACGGGCCGAAGTAGATGTAGAGGGCCCTCATCGCCTGCCCAGTGGCGCCGTCGCCCGGTAGACCCGTTCGCGCCAGCCGACCGGGACGTAGTCGGCGAGCTGCTGGGCGAAGCCGGGGTTGAAGTATGGATCGCCCCGCATCAACTCGTCATACCAGCAGTCGACGAAGAGGGCGCGGTCCACGGCGTCGGTCATCGCCCGGCGGCGGGCCGGCGTACGGTGGTTGACGAGGTGTGGCCGTGGCGCGTAGACGGACTTGAGTCCGCGCTTCGCGAGGCGCTGGCAGAGGTCGAAATCCTCGTACTGGCAACCGTAGAACTCGTTGAAGCCGCCCTCGGCCTCGAAGTCGGCTCTGCGCACCAGCAGGCACTCGGCGCCCAGCGCGGAGACCTCGCGGGCGCAGGGAAGCGAGCCGTAGTAGCCGTCGCCTTCGGCGGGAAAGCCGCTCAGCATCGGGCTGGCCGGGTCGCGCAGGCCGATCGCCACGCCCGCCTGGTCGACCAGGCCGTCGGGTCGGGCGAGCAGCGGGCCGACGGCGCCGACGTCCGGTAGGCCGGCGTGGAGGACGAGCCGCTCGATCCAGTCCGGCTCGCCGATCTCGATGTCTTCGTCGAGGAAGAGCAGGTACTCGCCACTTGCCATCTCTGCTCCGAGGTTGTTGGCGCGCCCGCGTCGGAAGGCACCGGGGGTGCCCACGAGCCAGGTGGCGCTGTCCGGGAGCCAGGCCGGCGGATCCTCCTCGCCGCGACCGACGACGAGCGTCTCGAAGTCGGGATACGAGCTCAGCTCGAGGAGGGAGCCGAGGCAGCGCCGCAGGCCGCTCTCGCCACCCCCCGCAGCGATCACGATGCTGACCTTCGCCTGCGGAGCCGAGCCGTTGCGCGGCGCCAGGACGGCCCGGTGGGGAATCGCCGGGTGCGGAACCGCCTTGGCCTCGATGCCGCGACGCTCCAGGTGTTCGCTGACGGCGCGTGCCTGGAGCTCGGCGACATCGTCCTTCTGGTCGGTGCCGGCGGCGATGCTGCCTGGGATCGCCCGCCAGTGGTAGAGGGTCTGCGGGATGTGGTGGACGTGCTCGGTGCGCTCGCTGACGCGCAGGAAGAACTCGAAGTCCTGGATCGTGTCGAAGGCCGGGTCGAAGCCGCCGGCGGCCTCGGCGAGCGAGCGCCGCACGACCAGCAGGTGGCCGATGTACATCGCGCCGAGCAGGTAGACGGGCGAGAAGTCGGGCTTGAGGAAGGGGTCGGCGCGGACGCCGTGCGCGGTCAGCTTGTCGGAGTCCGAGTAGACGACGTCGAGCTCGGGATCGGCGGTCAGCGCCTGAGCGACGCGCAGCAGGGCGTCGGCGGTGAGCGTGTCGTCGTGGTCGAGGAAGCCGACGAACTCGCCGTCACACATCGCCAGGGCGGCATTGGTCGCGGACGAGATGCCGCCGTTCTCCGCGGCGGGCGCGAACTTGATCCGTGGATCGGCGTCGGCGTAGCGTTGGAGCACCGCGTTCAGCTCCCGCTGGTCGGAGCCGTCGTCGACGATGCACAGCTCCCAGGCGGGGTAGTGCTGGCCGCGTACTGACTCGATCGCCTTGACGAGGTAGCCGAGGTCGGATTTGTAGGTCGGCATCGCCAGCGAGATCGTTGGGCGAGCCGGGAGGGCCTCGACTTCCTGTAGGGCGGCTTCCCGCCGCGCCCTCGGCCTTTTGACGTGCAGCGTCTGGCGCCCTCGGCGGCCAAGATCGCGCAGCCTCCGCAGGAGGGCGAAGAGGCGCGGGGGCAGCATCGATTTGAGCGCTCGGGCGTCTCTCGGCATCCGCTCAGCCCCGCAGCTTTGCCAGCATGGTCCTGGCGGCCCGTACCGGCCTGGTCAGACGCCAGCTGAGCGAGCCCTCGTAGGTCTGCGCGACTTCGATCATCTCCTGTTCGAGCTCGCCGATGCGGAAGGCCCTGCGGCTGAGCTCGCGGTGGAACTCCTCCCGCTGGGCGTCCAGCTCGGCCCGATGCCTGGCCTCGACCTCGCCTGGTCCGTCGCTCGTTTGCGCTGCGGCGCTCACCGGGCCTATCGTAGCCACGGTAGGGTTGCAGCCTCGTGGAGCCCCTGAAGGGACTGATTCTCTCCGGTGGGGCGGGCACTCGCCTGCGACCCATCACCCACACCTCGGCGAAGCAGCTCGTGCCCGTCGCCAACAAGCCCGTGCTCTTCTACGGGATCGAGGCGCTGGTCGACGCCGGCGTGACCGAGATCGGGATCGTCATCGCGCCGGAGACCGGCGACGAGATTCGCGAGGCGGCCGGCGACGGCTCGCGGTTCGGCGCCGAGATCACCTACATCGTCCAGGACGAGCCGGCCGGGCTGGCCCATGCCGTGCTCACCGCGGCGGAGTTCATCGGCGACTCGCCCTTCGTCATGTACCTCGGCGACAACCTGCTCGCCGACGGCCTGCGCAGCCTCGTCGCGACCTTCCGCGAGTCCGAGCCGGACGCGCTGATCCTGCTCACGCCCGTCTCCGAGCCCGAGCACTACGGCGTCGCGGAGCTCGACGGCGACCACGTCGTCCGCCTGGTCGAGAAGCCGAAGGACCCTCCGTCCAACCTCGCCCTGGTGGGGGTCTACCTCTTCCAGCAAGCGATCTTCGACGCCGCCCGCGCGCTCGAGCCGTCCTGGCGCGGGGAGCTGGAGATCACCGAGGCGATCCAGCGCCTGATCGAGGACGGCCACAGGGTCCAGTCGGAGGTGGTCAGCGGCTGGTGGAAGGACACCGGCCAGCTCGCCGACATGCTCGAGGCCAACCGACTCGTCCTCGAGGAGATCGAGACACGCCTCGACGGCGAGGTCGATGCCGACTCGAAGGTCGAGGGCCGGGTCGTGATCGAGGCGGGCGCGAAGGTGAGCGGCTCCGTCGTCCGCGGCCCGGCCGTGATTGGCGCCGGCGCCCGCATCGAGGGCGCCTACGTCGGCCCCTACACCTCGATCGGCGAGGACGTGAGGATCTGCCGCTCCGAAATCGAGCACTCGATAGTCCTTGCCGGCTCCATCGTCGAAGACCTCGGCACCCGCATGGAGGCAAGCCTGCTCGGTCGCGAAGTGAAGCTGACCCGCAGCGACGGGATGCCGAAGACGCTGCGGATGCTGGTCGGCGACAAGTCGGAGATCAAGATCATCTGATGGGCGGTGGGCGATGAAGCTCCTCGTCACCGGCGCCGCCGGGATGCTGGGCCGCGACGTGATGCTCGCCGCCGGCAACGCCGGCCACCAGGTGGTCGGCTATGGCCATGCCGAGCTCGACATCGCCGACGGGGCGGCCGTCAGCACCAAGATCGAGGGGGAGCGTCCCGACGTCGTCATCAACTGCGCCGCCTGGACCGACGTCGACGGCGCCGAGCAGGCCGAGGAGGAGGCGACCCGGGTGAACGGGGAGGGGGCGGGCAACGTCGCCGCGGCGGCCGCCGCGGTCGGCGCTTCGGTCGTCTACGTGGGCAGCGACTACGTCTTCGACGGCAGCAAGGGCGTGCCCTATGTCGAGACCGACCAGACGGCGCCGCTCTCCGCTTACGGCCGCAGCAAGCTGGCCGGGGAGGAGGCGACCCGCGCCGCCAACAAGCGCCACTTCGTCGTCCGCTCCGCCTGGCTCTTCGGCACCGGCGGCCCCAACTTCGTCGAGACGATGCTGCGCCTCGCCGCCGACCACGGCGAGGTCCTCGTCGTCCGCGACCAGGTTGGCTCGCCCACCTACACCTGGCACCTGGCCTACGGCATCGTCCGCCTGATCGAGGGGGTCGAGTTCGGCATCCACCACATGGCCGCCGCCGGCAGCTGCTCCTGGTATGAGTTTGCGCGTGAGATCTTCGAGCAGGCGAACGTGGAGTGCAAAGTGATGTCGGCGACCACCGAGATGCTCGGTCGCCCGGCTCCTCGCCCCGCCTACTCGGCGCTGGCGAGCCAGCGCGAGCACGCGATCGAGCTACCCGCCTGGCAGGACGGGCTCGCCGCTTACCTCGCGCAGCGCAGCGCCGAGGCCGAGGCCCCGGCATGAGGGTCCTGGTCACCGGCGCCGCCGGCTTCATCGGTTCCACCTACGTGCGCCTGATCGGCGCCGAGCACGAGGTGCGGGTGCTCGACAAGCTCACCTACGCCGGCCGCCGCGAGAACCTGCCCGAGGGCACCGACCTAGTCGTCGGCGGGATCGAGGACCCGGCGATCGTGCGCGAAACGATGCAGGGCGGCGGCGCGGTGGTCAACTTCGCCGCCGAGTCGCACGTCGACCGCTCGATCGACGACCAGGACGCCTTCGCCCGCACCCACGTGATCGGCA
>Ga0157370_10007055_pt1 | contig 12265 bp, 11 predicted proteins | sample C35metaG_FD_113463 | JGI IMG/M metagenome (GOLD analysis project Ga0157370, IMG submission 113463) | Corn rhizosphere microbial communities from Kellogg Biological Station, Michigan, USA - C3-5 metaG | ecosystem: Host-associated > Plants > Roots > Rhizosphere > Soil | place: USA: Michigan...
CGCATGGGCACGATCCGCGCCGGCTACCTGCTCGCGCTGCCGTCGCTCGCGGGCCTGGTGCTCGCGCCAGATGCCGGCTGGGCGCTGGCCTGCACCGCGCTGCTCGGCATGTGCATGTTCCTGCCCTTCGCCGCGCAGGTGACGCTGGCGCAGGACTACCTGCCGCGCAACCCGGCCACGGCCAGCGGCATCACGCTGGGGCTGGCGCTGTCGGTGGGCGGCCTGGTGTCGCCGCTGTTCGGCATGCTGTCCGATGCGCGCGGCCTCGGCGTCACGCTCACGACGGTGCTGTGCGTGCTTTGCGTCGCGACGGTGCTGGCCTTGAGGCTGCGCAACCGGGTGGCGCCGGGCGTGGCGGCGCAGGTGGAGGGGGCGCGCGCCTGAGGCGGCTTCGCCCGAGAAAGCGCGCACGGGGCGCGCCGATTGGCCTTGTAAGGCGAATGGTTCATGAAGATGTCACCGCTTGCAACGATGCTTTGGGCCTCGATTCCCTCAAGCTGGCTGCCATGCTCCCCATCAAGACCGACAAGGCGCGCGACGAACTGCAGCGCGGCCAGCGCACGCTCAGTCAGCGCGAGCGCGCGCTGCTGCTGATGGCCGACGGCCGGCGCTCGCTGAGCGACTTCAGCCCGTTGTTCACCACGCGGGACGAGGCCGAGCAGGTGCTGCTGACACTGGTGCAGCGCGGCTACCTGCACGACGCGCAGGCGGCAGCGGCGGCGGCCGCCGCCACACTGGCGCCAGCCGTGCCGGCCGTGCCCGTGGCAGACGCCATCCAGGTCAGCACCTCGGCCGACAGCTTCGACGGCAAGCGCTCGCTGGCCACCACCCGCATGTTCCTGTTCGACATGTGCGAGCGCATGTTCGTGCGCCGCGACCCGAAGTTCGCGCTGCAGATACGCGACGCCCTGCGCGAGGCGCGCGACCGCGAGGCGATGCTGACCATCGCCGCGCTGATGCTCTCCGAAATCGAGAAGACCGCCGGGCCGGAACGGGCCGAGTCGGTGCGCGAGCGCATCGACAAGCTGCTGCCGCTAGTAAATACCATGCATTAATTCTGCCCTGAGCCGCTCTACGCATTGCACCAGCGGCTCTCACGGCATGGTGTTCCCAGAAAAGGCACAAGCCTCCAGCACATGACACAGGCAGCCTCAGCGCCGCGTGATGCCCCATAGCAAATAGCCCCCTCCAAGCAGCGCCGCCGCCAATCCCGCAGGCAGCTGCTGTGGGAACAAGAACATGCGCCCCATCCAGTCAGCTGCCACCATCAGCAAACAGCCAAGGATTCCTGCTGCAAGAAGTGCCGGCGTTGCACGCTGAAACCCGAGAAGCCGCGCCGCGTGCGCCGCAAAAAGTCCGACGAAGCTCAGCGGTCCGACAACCAAGGTTGCCCCCGTGGTGAGCAAAGCCGCGCTGCCGAGGATCGCCAATCGGCTATCGCGCAGGGACACACCCAAGGCCGTCAACATGGAATTGCCGAGCGGCGCCATCTCCAGCCAACGCGCCAACGGAAGCACAAGGAGGAAACCAATAATCGCCAGCGCGCAGGCACTCGCAGCCAGCGAAGGCTCGACGAAATACGTCGAACCCGATAACCACCCAAGTACCGAGGGGCCTCGAGGATCCATCCTCGAGAGCAGCAGGACTTGAACCGCCTCGAACAGCGAGGCTAGTGCTACGCCTGTGAGCAACAATCGGTCGATCGCGCCCGGCAATGCGCGCGTTGTCCAGCCCAGAATGCCAAGCACCAGCACGCCGCCAAGCGCGCCGACGCCAAAACGCCAGAAATAGTTCTGCGAGCTCACACAGAAGATCGCGAAAAGGATGCCGAGCGCCGCACCTGCACTTAAACCGAGAACCTCCGGGCTCGCCATGTCGTTGCCAGTCATACGCTGCAACAAGGTTCCGGCAACCGCCAGCATCAGGCCGCAAGCTCCCGCGGCCGCCACGCGCGGCAGTCGCAAGTTCAGCAGGGAAGGCTCGAAATTCCATGCCCAACCTTGCGGCCCGCGCCCTATTCCAAGCGCCACGAACACAAACACCAGCAGCAGCACACAAAAGCTTATCAATAGAGGAAGGCCAGCTCGTCGCCGACCCCGAACGCCAGGCGTGGAAATGGACGGGGTGCTGCCCCCGCGCACGGCACGTGGCAGCAGCATCAGCAACAAGGGAGCACCGAAAAGCGCGATAGCTGCGCCCGTAGGTACAGTCTCTGCGCGCGGTCCGCTCCACAGCTGGAGGACCAAATCCGTTGTGGCCAGAAGCACCGCACCGACACCAACTGACCACGCGGTGCGTTGACCAAGCGTGCGCGCACCCATTAGGCGGGCAAGTGCCGGAGCCCCAAGTCCGACGAAGCCGATCAGGCCGACGCTCGCAACGGTCGAAGCTGCGACGAAAATCGACACGCCTACTGCCAACGTTCGCAGCCATGCCACACGAATGCCTAGGCTGTTTGCACTGTCGTCCCCGATGCTCAGCATCTGCAACGGACGCATCAACAACAAAGCCGCCACTACCGAGGCAATCACTCGTGGCAAAAGGGATGCAACCCCATCCCATCCGTTCTGCGTCAAAGAGCCCGCGCCCCAGATAAAAAGCACGCTAAGGCCTTGCGGTTGCAACAACATCAATACAGTATTGAGCGCGCCCAGATACAGACTGACGATCAATCCGCAGATCAATAGGCTCGCCGCCGAGAATCCACGCCGGGAGGATAAAAGAAAAACTGCCCCTGCTGCCAAGCAGCCCCCCGCCATCGCAACCCACTCGCGCGCGACCAACCAACCGGGTGCAAACAAGGTGGCACACGACAACGCGAGCTGCGCGCCATTCGCAACGCCCAGAGTATTGGGCGAAGCCATAGGGTTTCGCAGAACCTGCTGCATCAACAACCCCGAAAGTCCTAACGCGGAACCGCAGCATAGCGCCATCACCAGCCTCGGCAACGTGCCGAAGGTCAGAATGATTGGCGCAGAGGCGCCGAGCGCGGCGCATGCCCGCAAAACGACGGTCGTCAAAAGCAACGCAAGTACCGCGATGACGCCGAATACGATAAGTCGGCAGGAGGCTATAAGCTTGCCGTCTCTCATGAGCTAGACCTGCCCAACAGCGCGTTCGTCAACAGGCCTGCAAATCGAAGGGCAGCTGGCACGCCTCCGAAGCTCCAGGACGCAGGCAGCCAAAGGACGCGATTACGGCCCACGGCCGGCAGACTTTGCCAAAGTGCACTTTTCGGCAAGCGCCGCAACGTATCGGGAGGCACGGGCGAAACCACCACCAACATCGCCTCGGGGGCCTGAAGCAGTTGCTCTAAGCCGGCTTGCTCGAAGCCCCATGTCGAGCCGTCGCCAGGCCAAGCGTTGCGTAGCGACAAGCGCTCCAGCACGTCGCTGTAAAGGCTTCGCTTGTCGAAAACTCGCAGGTGCCGATCGTCAACGAACTGCACAATGCATAGAGTTCTCCCGGAAAAGGCCGAGAGCCGCGCGCGAAGTTCAAGCAGGCGCCGCTCCGCGAATGCAAGCAAGCCTTCGGCCGCCCTGGGACAGTCACACCACTCGCCAAGGATGGCCGCCATCCGTCTTGCGTTATCGTAGGGCCGACGATCTTCACTGAAGACTCCGAGGAAGCGCACTGGCGCGATGGCCTCCAGCTGCCGGCTCGCGGCTTGAAACTGCGGGCTCGACAAGATCAACTCGGGCTTGAGTTGCGCCAGCAACTCGAGATTGGGCTCGACCCGCAATCCCAAGTCCTGAACGCCGGGCGGCGGCAACGGGTCACCCACCCATTGGCAGTAGGCTGGAATCTCCGCCATGGCCATAGGAACCACATTCATCGCGAGCATGGTTTCGGCGATTGTCCAGTCCACCACAGCAATCCGTCTGAAGGTCGCGGCAGTTGCAAAGCCGCCGCGCACCGCCAGCGCACAGGTCGACACCGCGCCCAGAAGGCCCATGGCGCGGCGACGTCCCAGGGATATCATGAATTCACCACAGCCAGCAGCGAATCGGCGCCTGGATGCCGCAGGATGCTCATCGATACGCCATATATCTCATGCAAGATGTCGCTGCGCATCAAATTCGCGGCGACATCCGAGACTAGCAGTCGCCCCTGCCGCAACGCGACCAAGCGGTGACAGAATTGCGCCGCCAGGTTGATGTCGTGCAGCACGACGACAATGCCCAATCCCGACTGGTCGGCCAGTGTGCGCAACAGCGAAAGCACCTGCACTTGGTGCGCAAGGTCCAGCGCCGAGATCGGCTCGTCGAGCAGTAGCAGGCGGGTATCCTGTGCAAGCAGCATTGCCAGCCAGACCCGTTGCCTTTCGCCGCCGGAAAGTTCGTCGACCGCGCAATCTGCGAAGACGGTCACGTCCGCTCGCTTCATAGCATTGTCAACGAGCGCATGATCCTTCGACGTCAGAGCGCCCAGCAGGCCCCGCCAAGGATGACGTCCAAAGCGGACCAACTCGCGAACGCTGATTTCGTCAGCCACCGGCAGTTGTTGCGGCAGAAAGCCCACAGAGCGAGCAAACTCCGTCGCCGACCACTTTTCATAGGGACGCCCATCCAGCATGCAACGCCCCCCGTCGAGCGGGATGTGACGGGCCAGCAGACGGATCAGCGTGGACTTGCCCGACCCATTGTGACCAATGAGCCCGACCATCTGTCCGGCCTCGACGCGTAGGCTTACGCCATCGAGAACGGCGCGACCGTTGATTTCGACCCGAAGATCACACGCCTGCAACATCGCCGTCGCAGTCATTTAATCTTTCGGGCACTAACCTGGGCCGATGCCGGGCGGCCTCGATTGCAGGAAATCTCATCTGCGCTGATTCGCAATGAGGCTTACGAGAAGAAAAATCACCGCAAAAATCGCGGCCGATTTCACGATCTGCCATGTATCTACCGGACCGAACAGCAGTTTGTTCAGAAGCACTGCCGCCACACTTGCGATCAGCGTAGCTACTGCCGTTTTTATTGCCATATCCATTTAGTCCTCCGAGAATCCATCGAGAAGAGGGTGATGTCCTTTCTCACCCTCCCAATCAACAGATATCAGCTGTAAAAAGAGAAGGAGCCGGCAAATCCGGCAAGTCCACCGCCCAGTGCGCCGAGCCCTGCTCCTGCCCAACCGCCAAGCGAACCGGCGATCGCGCCCCCGGTGGCCCAGACGCCCGCCTGGTACCAGGAATTGGCATTGTTTCCGCCATTGCTTAGCGTGTAGCCGAATGCGCTCACGTCATATGCGCCCGAACATTGATCGATCTCAGAAACTGTCAAAACCTGCATTTCATTACTCCCTTTCAACGAGGAAAAATCATGCGACCTTGAAGCTCCTCTGCACTTCAAAATCGTTCTCCGCTGCATAGCGAAAGACTCTTGCCGTGGCGAATCAACCGAGGCAGCTCCTCGGTCACTTATCACCTTTCAGAACCTCTCTTCTCTTCATCAACCGGTAGTGGTTTCTCCACCGAATGCGAGAAGTCCCGCACGATCAAACTTCGTTCCAGAACGATCACGCGATCCGCCATCGAGACGGTTTCGGGTCGATGTGCCACCAATATTCGCGTTAGCGGAATCTGTCGGATTGCTGTGTTGACCGCCTGCTCATTCCAGACATCCAAATGACTGGTTGCCTCATCGAGTATCAAAAGGCGAGGCGTCTTGTAGAGAGCGCGCGCCAGCAGCAATCGCTGCTTCTGACCACCTGAGAGGCCTGCGCCCGTATCTCCAACCAGGGTGTTGTAGGCCATTGGCATGTCGACGATCTCTTCATGGATAGCCGCGAGCCGGGCACAGGCTTCAACATGCGGTAGATTCGGCACCGGATCGAAGAAGCTGATGTTGTCCGCGATCGAGCCTGCGAAAAGTTGGTCGTCCTGCATGACCGTGCCGACCAGTTGCCGGTAGTTGCTCAAGCCCAAGTTATTTAGCTTGACCCCGCCGACTAGAATCTCGCCCTCAGTGGGTTCGTCCAGACCTAGAAGCAGTTTGATCAAGGTCGTCTTTCCGCTACCGGATGGCCCGGTGACAGCAATACACTGACCGGCAGGAATCGTGAGATTCAAGTTCTTGAATACATAAGGTTCCCCATCGGCGTAGCGAAAAGCGAGATTGCGGATCTCAAGGCTAGGAATAATTCTTTCGAGGTCAATCTCGATGTCTTGCATGCCCTCCTCTGCCTCAGTTAGGACAATATCGGCCACGCGTTCCCCATGTAGACGCAGCATTCTCAGTTCGAAGAGCTTGTCGACAAGCTGTGCGGTGCGCTGACTAAATTGGTCCTTGTAGCTAATAAAAGCGAAGAGCATTCCCATAGAGAAACGGCTGTCGAGCACGAACAGCGCGGCAAGCCAGATGACGATGACTCGCTCAGCGCCGAACAGAAGAGAGTTGGCCGTCTGATAGGAAATCGAAAGCTTGGCAATGCGCAAATCGGCGTTGAACTGGTCCGCCAGCGTATTCATCCAGCCGATTCGGCGCTCCTCGGTGCGGTTGAAGAGTCGCACGCTCTGCACGCCTCGTGCCGACTCCAGAAAATGGGTCTGCTGCTTGGCAGCATGAACGATCTGCTCAGAGGTCGCCTCCCGGAGTGAACGGTGGATGCTCCAGCGCAACAGTACATAGAGTGCAACTGCCAAACCTGCAACAGCAGTCAGCTGAACGCTGTATAGCAGCATCACCGTCAAGGTTCCGACAACCAGAAGGCCGTCGATGACAGCTTCAACGAACTGGGTCGTCAGGCTGCGCTGAATGGTCTGAATCGAACCGAAGCGTGAAACGATATCGCCCAAGTGGCGCTTCTCGAAGTATGGTAACGGCAGCCTCATCAAATGCGCAAACGCATTGCCAAGCCATTGGAAATTTAGGTTTGTCGCCAGCACAGTAGTGATCCATGAGCGGACGGCGGTAACGGCCGTCTGGATTAGCACCAGCAGCAGGAATCCAAGGCCAAGCACGGTGATGAGGTTGCGGTCTGCACTTACCAGTGCTTCATCCACCATCCATTGCATGTAGAACGGTGCCAGCAGGACGCAGACCTGAAGAACCATCCCCAGAATCAGCAATTGCGTTAGCCCGCGCTTGAGCCCGACAACATGCCCCATCAGGGACAACAGCGAGAAACGACGCGTTTCCTGGATCTTCCGGAATTGCGCGCCTGGACTCAACTCCAGCGCCACCCCTGTGAAGTGTCTGGAGACTTCCGTCATGGGCAGACGCCGCTCACCGACCGCGGGATCGTGAATCACCACGGCGCTAGAACTTACCGACTTGAGCACAACGAAATGATTCATGTCCCAATGCAAGATGCAAGGTAACTTCAGGTCAACCAGTTGCGCCGTGTCCAACTTGAGCGGTCGCGTCTGCAAGATCAGCGCCTGCGCAATGCCGATCAAGCTTTTGAGCGTCGCCCCCTTCAATGAGATCGAGAAGCGCCGCCGCATACCGACTAGGTCGATTTGGTGACCCCAGTAACTAGCGATCATGGCCAGACTGACCAATCCACATTCAGTCGCTTCGGTCTGCAATAGAACCGGAAGACGGGACCTGGTCCAGAACCTAAGCGTCGGTGAAGGGTTGGGGTTCAAATCAAATCCGCCCCGTGATGGTGTAGAGCGGCTCCAATACCCACTCATAGAGCTTTCGCTCCTCGAGCACGATGCTGGCATCGACGACGGCACCCGACTTCAGCCACTGTTCCTGACCGAATGCTTTCACCGTTTGCTTGTCCAACGCGACCCGCACCCGGTAAAGGGGCTCGGCGTTTGCCTGGTTCGGCACGGCAGCACCTGCCAGCATTAGCTCCTCGGGACGCAGCGCCGTTTTCGAGATGTCGCGTACCGTTCCTTTCGCCTGCCCGAACTTCTGGTACGAATAGGCCTGATAGCGCAGCAAAACCTGAACGCCGGTCTTGATAAAACCCACCGAGCGCGACGGCACATACAGCTCAGCCTCCAATGGCGCACCGGCCGGCAGAATCACCGCCAGCACCTGCGTGGCACTCACGGATTGACCGACAGCGACCGTGATTGCAGTGACGGTTCCGCTCTGGGGAGCCTGCACCTGAATTTCGCGGCGTGCCTCGTTCTCTGAGAGATCCTGCTCAACCACCGAGATGCTCCGCACAGCACCCTCCTGGTCGCGTCGCGCCTGGATCTGCAAGTCTCGCAGTTCGGCATGCGCCGCCGCTAGATCGCGGGCACTTGCGGCTCTAGCACGAGCTAGGTCGGCGAGACGCTGCTGCTGGTCGAGCAGTTCAGCCTGCTTGTCCTGTAGCTGGACGGGCGATACAAAACTGTCGGCTGCCAATCGAACGTAGCGCTCCACGCCAGCCTCGGCCAGCGCAATACGCCTATCCTGAAGCGCGCTCTGAGCGTCGATGCGGCGAATCTCTGCACTCAGATCGTTGGCGCGCCGCCGGGAGGCGGCCATGCGCTCATTGGCTTGCTGGCTCAGTTGCACTAACTCGCTGCGAAAACTGTCTCGCCGGGAATTGAGCTGTGATGAGATGGCCTGTTCGGTATTGCCCAGTCTTGCGCTAGATCGCTCGCTGGCGAGCAGAAACAGCGTGTCACCGGCTTTGACTGACTGGCCGTCCTGTACGCGGCGATCAGTGATTACCCCGGGCCGCGCGGGCATCAAGCGAATCAAGCCCTGCGAGGGCAGGAGGATGCCCGACACCTGGGCTTTTTTGGCGTAACCGAAGAATGCGAAGAAGGCAAGCATGAGAGAGCCTAGGAGGCCCACGAGTGCTGTCAAAATCGAAAAGCTGAGGGATCGATTTAGCAGCACCGTGCCGTAGCGGCGGTTTCCCGCATAGTCCAGCGCCTGACTCCTGAACAAGGAGGCATTGCGGGGTGGCTGAATCTTCTGCATACGCTCAAACGTGCCCCGAGCGATCTGCTACGCAGGTTACACCGGTGTTTGCCCCGATCTGCATCAATATTTTCAACTTCTAGCCCGTTATAAATTGCAACTATGTTGCATATAAAAAAGGAGGTTTTGCTTTGTTGAGACGGGAGATTCGACTACTCACGCCAACATCACGCGCACAGTACTCAAGTCCTCAACAGAGCGTCCCATTGTCTGGCGAGTCGCGACGGACACTTGTGAAATACCGCACATAGGCAAGTCAACAAGTGCAAACTCGGAAGCTTGCAGCGGGGTCTTTGCGGGCCGCTCGGCGAGACTGCCATCCGATGTCATATTCACTCTTCGACCTATCAGCGTTGTGCGGAAGATCCTTGACGCCCATCTCGCAGCAGGCGATGACTACCGGCTTCGCATTGCCTTTGCTTGCGGAACGGATGGGACAACCGTCTCAGTCGTTTTCTTGGCATGCAGATCGGGTGTCGGCAGTCATCGCAGCAAGTCAGTCGACCTTGACTTTCGATCGTTTTGGCCAGCTCTGCGGATACGTATCGTGGGCTCAGGTGTCTCCCGATGTAAACGATCGGCTCCTCAGACATGGGACGCAGACGCTGGCCCCCGAAGAGATACTCAGCGGCAGCCTGACTTGGATCATCGATCTGTGCGCGATGCATGGTGAGTTAAACAAGGTGTTGGCAGACCTTCGCGATCGATGGCTCGGCGATGCTGACCATGTCACGTACTTTCGCGTCAAGCACGGGCGTCGAATCGCAAAGCGCGTGTCCAGGCTCGACAGGACATCCTTCTTCTCCAGCCCATCCCGCTTGCCAAACGAAACACCGCGGTTCTTGACGACATCCGCGGGTGGCCCTTTCCTGTTCCATGCTTCCAACGCTCTCGATGCGGCATTGACGCTGGGAGAACTAGTTCACCTGGCAAAGCGGGTTGTCTCTATCGGACATCTTCCGCTTTCATTGGCACTATCGAGACTTTGCATTCCCATGCGACGGTTACAGCACAAGATATACCGCGACCGATCTGACAGGCCGTCAGGTTTTCTGTCATGGGCCTGGCTCGATGTGCCGTCCTACAACAGCGCTCCACCCGCTCCTCATCTGCTTGCGACAAACCAATGGAACGAGGGATGCAATGCCGTGCTTCAAGACGCATTCGGAACGCCGGAGTGCCTTTTCCTCATGGCGCACGATCTGGACAGAGGGCTCGTTCCGGGCGAGCAACTAAGCTTACGAACGGAGTGCATGGATGGCCGACCAGGTCCGATCCGTTGCTTGACACCTGCGGACGCAAGCATCGTGCGCAACTTTGTGGCGACACATGGACAGCCAATTGACGTAGTACGGCTGTTAAGCGAAGCAGGCCGCTGAGGTTCACCGCACGATGGCAAGCTCACTCTTGGCGCGATTGGAAGCGGCACGGCTATTCGACCCAGCAGTGCATGTTCCAGTGCATATGGTGCCGCTGGTAAACGCACGGATTCTCTGGCTCAATCGTCGGGCGATGAGGGAGGATCCGCAGTTTGCGCAGGCAGGCGATGAGGTGGCTTATGAGCAGCACCTGTTGAAAAGCTGCGCCTTCTCCATCGCTGACAACACACAGGACCGAACTACAAGTCAGGAAGCGCCTACAGCAGTTGCCGACCGCTACGGTGGCATTGGCATTGGGCGCAACGGCGGTAGTGGTCGCGCCGTCGTGGTGAACGGCTATCAAGTTAAGGGCATCGGTCGAACTCCACTCGCGAGCGTACTGGCAGATCCCGCGCATACCTCAGGCCGCTCCTATCTTGAAGAGTGCGTTCGTGAGACTGTTTTCTCGGAGCTGGTAGACGCGGAGTTTCCCTTTGGTGCGGTACCAACGCTGGCTATCGTCGAGACTGGTCTATTTCAGACTTGGCACAGCGACAACGGTGCCAAGCCTGAACGGCAGTGCTTGCTCGTGCGCCCGGCGTTCATGAGGCCAGCACACTTCACCCGTGCAACTGAGCACCACGACAACGACCCAAAAGAGGGCTTCCGAGATGCCATGCGGGTCGCGCACATGCTGAGAACGTCGGCAGATCTATTCGGTCAGGATCGATTGATTGGTGAATGGCGGCAGCTTTGGCTAAACTGGGCAGAGCAGTTGGCCTATGCCTATGTTCATCGCTTGAACCTCAGCGGAAATAGCGAATCCAATATTGCGTGGGATGGCAAGTTACTTGACTTCGGCGCCATGACGGCGCTGCCTTCTTGGGCTCGGATCAACACGATTCAAGGTGGCCCGCCCTCCGGGATGGACATGCTGTATTTGATGGAGGCCTTTAAAGCCATCATGCCTTTCTTCGCTCGGCATGTGAATGCGGACCTCGCATCCGAAAAGCAAATCACCGCCACGCTGGCGCAAGTGACCGACCGGTATAGAAGAACTGTGGTGCGTGAGGTTCTGCGGACGGTAGGGCTTACCCGAACGCAATGTAGCCAGCTCCTGCGAACGTCGTTGGCAAACCGGATCGCGTCTGCCGTGAACAGGCTGGTTACCCATTTCGCGCGCGAACAGTTCGCCATCTTCGATGGCACGCCAGAACCCCGAATCCGCTGGGATCTCGACCAATTCTGGTCGGACCGCCCGCCCGCTCACGCACGAGAACTGCAAACCATCTTGCGCGAAGCGATTGTGCTTGGCCTGCTGGCTGATTCAGGAACAGATGTCACCCGAAAGAATCTGGCTGAGTTGTCCGAATTTCGACAGCGGACTCGACACGAGCTCTTCAGAGACCGCATCAAACCCAGGCTCTATCCCGAACTCGACGGTCGGTTTCCTGGTGACACCCTGACGCCAGCCATGGTGGCCCGGGTTATCGACGAGTGGGTGACGCGCAACCGCCGAGACTGCAAGGTGGAACCCTCCGCAGCCGTCCCAATCGGTTTCTCGCGCAGCAGCCGGTCGGGGCACGCGCTGTTCAGATGTGCCAATACGAACCAACTCTTTGGCATCGAGGAGTGGTGTTCGTCCAGCGAGGCACCGAATCCGTCGGTCCGCGTGCCGGTTACCGAAATTGGAGAAGAGTATGTCCAGTTCGCCGACGACAAGACCGCTGCGCAGGTTACCGCGTACAGCTCGACACATCTCCCTTATAAGCCTTGATAGGGCGACGCCCTCCATTGAACTTCCTCTGCATCAGAGCACTCCAGCCCGGCCGCGATCCACTACACTCGCCCGGGTCAGGAGAGAGCCCCGCCAGCCGGGGCCGCCGAAGGCGCAGGGGTTTCCCGAACGCTCAGGCAAAAGGACTGACAAGGCGCTGGCGAACACCGGCGTTTCCTTGCTGGAGAGAGGCCGCCGTACCGCAAACGGCGCAGCGGCCCACCGAAGGAGCAAACCCCGATCGTGGGGCG
>Ga0157370_10007056_pt1 | contig 12265 bp, 9 predicted proteins | sample C35metaG_FD_113463 | JGI IMG/M metagenome (GOLD analysis project Ga0157370, IMG submission 113463) | Corn rhizosphere microbial communities from Kellogg Biological Station, Michigan, USA - C3-5 metaG | ecosystem: Host-associated > Plants > Roots > Rhizosphere > Soil | place: USA: Michigan...
GTTTCATGCTTAAATAGATTTCAGTTGTTTGGTAACTGCGTAAAACAAATATCCCCTTACTTTGCTGTAACCCATTTCGGTAAACAAGGCCTTGTAGCCCAACACCTGTTCTACATGTTCTTTTGTCTGCTCCAGGGTAAATTTATAATCAAGGATGATGACCTCATCGCCAGCCAGAAGTACCCTGTCCGGCCGGTGCATTTTCCCCTCAGCATCAATGATGTTCTTCTCCGTAATGCTTTCAGGGGCCTGGTTTAATATAGCCTGCAATTCGGGATGATTTAAAACCTCCTGCACCGATGTTTTAAGTTCGGCTATTTCCTTTTCTAAAATGGTACCCTCCAGCAGCAGCGCTGACAGATAGTTATCTATTTCCTGTCCTGTTCCGGCATTGGCCAGTACATCGTGAAGTAAAGAGCCCCTGCGGCCCGATTTCTGAATGTTCAATACATGCTTTAAATGCTGTTCCTGATCGGGCACATAGAGCTCTGCCAAACGGCTGGTGGTCGGATAATGATCCAGCTCAATCTGCCCCGAAGGGTTAACCTGCCCCGCACGTGCCGGAACTTCATCTACGATCTCATATATATTGTTTTCATCAAAATCATGTTCAAAGGTCATATTCAGCACATCACCAATAGTGCTGAGTTTTGTGCTGTCCTTTTTTGCCATAGTAGCAATGTACAGGTAATCGCGCGACCTGGTAGTGGCCACATACAGCATATTTAAGGCATCCATATGGTTGTACAGCAGTTCTTCATAATAGGCTTTTGCAACCGCAGAATTACTGAGGGTCTCATTGTATTTCAGAGGGATGCCCCGCAGGGCTTCAAAAGCAGTGTCTGCTGATGACACCCAGAAAACCGCATTTGCTTTGCCTTTGATTTCCCAATTGCAGAAGGGAATAAACACAGCCCTGAAAGCCAGCCCTTTTGATTTATGAATGGTGATCACCTGTATGGCATCCGCGCTTTCTGGTGAAGGCAGCGATTTGTTTACCCCTTCTTCATCCCACCAGTTTAAAAAGGCCACAATCCCCTTCTCTCCCAATCGGGTGGCATTGGCGGCCAGGTCCCGGAAGGCCAGCAGATAAGGAAGATGGGTTTCCATTTGACCCAGCCCATAGCTATCTATCAGGATCTCTACCAGTTCCGGAAGCGGCAGCTGCATCCAGCTTTGCCAGTTTGCACACAAGGAAGCCGGAAGCACGGCTGTGAGGCCGCTAAAGGAAGTATGGTTTAAATTGAGGTAATGACTGGCATCTGGTGTGATATTTTGCAAGGAATTGTAAAGGGCAATACAATTGGCTTTATAGAGCGTAGTTTCACTATCCAGCCCAATCAGGGCTTTCATCGTGTCTATAATCAACCGAACGCCTATATTGTTGGAGATTTGTAGCGCCTCGCCCGAGATGACGTCTATGCCCTGCCCCATCAGTTTTTTAACCGTGGTTACCGCTTCGGTATTGGACCTTACCAATATAGCAATGTCGCGGGCGGCATAGCCTTGTTCTGCTTTAAGCCGGTCAATCTCCGCAATCACTTCGTTCAGGGCAATATCCCTGAAAACCGTTTCGGTAAAACGCTGCTCTGCAGGTGCATCATCTTTGCCTATTTTTCTCAGCTTAATGGTACCCCCAATTGGTGTTTTGGGCGCAAGCTGCTGTGTGGATGTGCTGTATATGTCTGTAATGATGCGATCAAAGCTTTGTTCCTGCCACCATAAACGTAAATCTTCCGGCTTTCCTTCCAGGCCCCGGTTCAATTCATTTTGCAGCAGTAAAGGAATAGACTTATAAATGAAATTATTAAAGGTGATGATATGCTCGGCACTCCGGTAGTTTTCTTCCAGGCTTTCCTCCAGCACCCGGTCTGCCCCAATGTCCTGTTTCGCCTGCCGGTGCAGGATGTTCCAGTCGCCATTGCGCCACCTGTAAATAGACTGCTTGGTATCCCCTACAATTAAATGGTCTATCAGTTCCCCGCTCGGTGTGGCAATGGCGTTGGCAAGCAGTGAACGGAAGCTGTTCCATTGGCTGGTCGAGGTATCCTGAAATTCATCAAACAAAAAGTTACGGTAGCGCGTACCTACTTTTTCCCAGATAAAAGATGGATTATCGCCTGCATCATCTGTAATCCCGGTGATGAGCTTTTGTGCATCGCTGATCAGCAGGTTATCGTTCTCTTCCCTGTAAACCTTTAATAACGAAGCCACCTCCTGCATCAGCCGCAGGTAGTAGAGGTTTTTACTGAACGCTATAGCCAGGGTATAGTTGGGCAGATGCGTTAAATAATATTCCCTTATGGCTTTAAGTATGGGGTTCAGTTCCTGGTAAACGGCATCAAAACTTGTGTTCTTCTGAAACCAGGTATCCGGTTCATCTATAAAATTAAAGAGGGGCTCTATTTTAGAAAAATCGCCATTAACGATGAGTGGGATTTTGGCCAGAGGGCTTACAGATTTCCGGTTCAAATGCTCTTTCTCTACCCCAAAGCGGTTAAATATTTCCTGTGCTTTTATAGCCAGGCCAGTCAGTTCTTCTTCAAAGCTTTTTGCTGCAGCCCTGGTAATGCTGATGTACTGTTTAAACAGGTCATCTATACTTTCAGAACCTAGCGCATCAATAGCTTCTTCAAAAATCTGGAAACGCTCTTTGAAGATCTCCCCTATAAGGTTGTACAGTTCTACCTTATAGTTCCAGCTCTTGTTGTCGTTTATCCTTTCTATGGCCAGGTCGATGATCCACTGCAGCAATTGTTTGTTATGGTCCAAAGCCTCGTCAAGCTTGCCTACAAGGTCATCCTTTACCTTATCGTAATTCATTTCCAGGCTGTAGCCTGCATCAAGGCCAAGTTCAAAGGCAAAGCCCCGGATCACCTTCTGCACAAAACCATCAATGGTACTCACCGAAAAGCGGCTGTAGTCGTGCAGTATCTTACGGTAAATTTTGTCCGATTTTTCTTTCAGGCTTACCGCATCGAGCGAGGGGTTGGCTTTTAAGATGATATCCCGGTAGCTGTCAAACTTTTCATCGCCACTGGCAAAGCCATGCAATACTTCCAGTATCCTGCTTTTCATCTCTTCGGTAGCCTTGTTAGTAAAAGTTACGGCCAGGATTTCACGGTACTTGTTCTCACCAGACAAGAGTAAGGTAAGGTAATGTGCTGTTAAACTGAATGTTTTACCAGAACCGGCAGATGCCTGTAGTATTTTTAATGGCTGGGGCATGGACGAAAATAAAAAATAAAGTGCTTACCTTGTACATTCATAAAAACACTAAAAATTTATTCAAAATGAAAAGACTGCTTATCGTTGCGTTACTGGCAATTACAACTGCCACCTTTGCGCAGGAAAAAAAAGAAGCTGTAAAAATTTACAATCCTGGTGCCAATGCAAGGGCCGACATTGATGCGGCCGTGGCCAAAGCCAAAAAAACGGGCAAACATGTATTTATACAGGTTGGGGGCAACTGGTGTGGTTGGTGTATCCTGTTCCATAAACTGGTTGACGCTACACCTGAACTTAAAAACTACTTAGCTACCAATTACGAAACTGTGCTGGTAAATTACAGCCAGGAGAACAAAAACGAAGCAGTAATGGCCAGTCTGGGCTTTCCGGGCAGGTTTGGCTTTCCTGTGTTTGTCATCCTTGATGGAAACGGCAAGGTAATCCATATTCAGAACTCAGCCTACCTGGAAGAAGGTAAAGGCCATGATGTTAAAAAGGTAATGGACTTTTTAAAAGGCTGGACCTATGCCGCGGTACAACCTGCAAATAACAAATACTAAAGCTGCTTAAGGTTTTTTCTTTTTAGCTGCTGCTTTCAGGTTAATTCTGGGAGGTCGTTGCGCCATAGCTATGGGCTGACCAAGCAGATCCCTGATGACTACAGAAGCGCATACCCCACCAAAAGCTGCAGGCAGGTAAGAGATGGTACCATAGGCCGAGCGTTTAAAGTTACTTCCATCGGTCATTACCAGGGAATCTTTAGCCACAGGTTCAATGGAAAATACAGCTTTTACCTGCTCATAGTTTCGCAGCTTCTTGATGCGTTTTCTTACATACTGGGCAAAAACACATTGATAGGTATCTGGCAGCCAGGTTACCCTGAGCTGTGTAGGATCCATTTTTCCTCCGGCTCCCATAGAACTCACAATGGGCATGTTCTTTTCCAGGGCGCTCGACAGCAGAATAACCTTCGGGGTGATGCTGTCAATGCAATCCATAATGTAGTCAAAGCGCAGCTCCATCAGTTCCCTGCATTTCTGAGGGGTCAGAAAATCCCTGATCACATGCAGTTTAAGTTCCGGATTAATGGCCAGCAAACGCTCCTGCATAATGTCGGCTTTGCTTTGCCCATGATTGGTTGCCAGGGCAGGCAGCTGCCGGTTACGATTGGTAGGGTCAACCACGTCACCATCCACAATGGTCATTTCTCCTACGCCAGAACGGCAGATAAACTCCGCGGCAAAAGATCCTACACCTCCAAGGCCAACCACCAGCACGTGTTTTTGCTGCAAAAGACCGATCCCTTCATTTCCGACCAGCAATGCAGAGCGCGATAACCAGTTTACATCAGACATATAATTAAATGAGCTTTATTTTTTTCCAGCTGGCAAAAATAAGTGCTTTTACCTCTGCTACGGTAGAGTTTTTTAAATTCGCTGCAGCCTGGTAAATTTCTTCGATGCTGCAAGCGGCATCATCGGTTTCCAGAAAAAAAACATCTGTATGTTTCAGCAGGCTTGCAGCACCTGAATCTGCATTCAGTATGGCCTTGCCAAAAGAAAGGTAAAATCCCTTAGCCATCAATTGCAGGCCAAGTTCCTGGTGTTTATTAAAGCCGTGGATAATGAGGGGCACTCTGGGTTGCATTTCCCTTTTCAGGGCCATCAGCTCATCGTAACACCTTACACAATGCAGGATTACCGGCTTTTGCAATGCTTCGGCAAGAAGGATTTGCTTCTTCAGCATCAGCAGCTGGTGCTCCAGCGTTTCGCCCTTTAAGCGGTCTAAACCACATTCGCCGATCAGTTTAACAGCTGGTCCTTTTGCAAATTCGCTGAGCCGGTCATAGTCGCGATCAAAATTTTCCATGCTGGCAAACCAGGGATGCAGGCCCGCTGAGCATTCTTTACTTTCGGGTAATGCCGGCAAAGTATCCCCTGTTAATGTAAGACTTAAGATACTCCGGGTTTCCGGATCTCTATTGTCCTGATGGGTATGAATATCTAAAAATTGCAAAGCAAAAGATTATAGCCCGTCGCCATATTTAAAAAATGTATTTACGGTAACCGGTAGTTTCCCTGTTGCTACAACCTGATTTTTAATAACCAATGCAGCTGCTTTTTGCATAAAGTCTTCCTTCTGATAAGCAACAACAAGGCCTTTACTTTGCTCCAGACCAGCTAAGGCCGACAAATTATACGGATTGGCAAACAGGGCAAATACTGCATTGCTTAACGACATATCTTTAATGAACATCTTCAGGTCGGCACTCAGCACCATACCGTTCCCCGGCCTTGTCCGCGTATCATGAATACCGATGATGATCTGGTCAAACGCTTTCAGATCGCCTAAAACCTTTGCAATGGCATTGGCATTGGCGTTTTTATCCAATGTATAAAATATGGCGTTCTTATAATATTCACCAAGTTCGCGCTGAAAAGTGGTTACCTCTGGTGTACCTATACTGATGATGACAGTTCGTTTGCCGGCGTCCAGCTGCTGTATATGCTCTTTGCCCCTCAACACGGTCATAGATGCATTGGCCAGTTGCTGCAGCAGCGCCAGGCTTTCCGGCCTGTTCACTTCGGCAAATACATTCTGCTCATTAACGGTATCTTTAACATTTAAACCTGCCCAGTATTTGGCGGTAAGGATCTTTTTTACACTGGCATCAATCTGTTCCATTGGAATGCGGTCTTCCCTTACCGCTTTACGCACCAGTTTAATGGCCCGGGCACTGTTTTCCGATAACTCTAAAATATCGTTTCCGGCAATGATGCCCATTACATCAGCTTCCCCGTCTCTGAAATGCTTAACCACGCCTTTCATACCCATGGCATCGGAAATTACAATTCCTTTAAAGCCAAGCTCTTCTTTCAGCAAACCCGTAACAATTGGCCTGGATAAGGTAGACGGCATATTAGGTGTATTGTCCAGCGCCGGAATATTCATGTGTGCAATCATTACTCCGGCAGCGCCCTGGTTAATCAGTTCTTTAAAGGGATAAATCTCCAGGCTGTCCAGACGGGCTTTCGTAAAATTCAATTGGGGCAGGTCGTAATGAGAGTCTACATCGGTATCGCCATGGCCCGGAAAATGTTTGATACTAACCAGCAGCCTGCCAGCCTGCATGCCTTTCATATAAGCTGCCGCCTTTGTGGCAACATTATATTTATTCTCGCCGAAAGAACGGAAGTTGATCACCGGATTTTTAGGATTATTGTTTACATCCACATCTGGAGCCAGGTTCATGTGCATGCCTATCCTTCTGTAATCTTTGGCTACCTCAAGGCCCATTTTATAGAGCAGCTCTTTATCCTGTACCGCCCCAAGCGCCATCTGGTAAGGATAGGAAATGGTACTGTCCAAACGCATACCCAGCCCCCACTCGCCATCAGAAGTGATCAGCAAAGGAACCCGGGCCAGTGCCTGGTACTTATTGGTCAGAATGGCTTGTCTGCCCGGACCTCCCTGGAAAAACACCAGGCCGCCCACGCGTTCTTTTTTTATCACCATCCCTATAGAGTCTTCATAGGCCTTTCCAAAATTGGTATGTGCCCTCACAAAAAACATTTGTGCAATTTTTTGTCGCCTGCTTAACTTTTTAAAAACTGAGTCTACCCATTCATTAGGTTCCTGAAGGGTTTGCAGGTAGCTTTTTGTTTGTGCTATGGAGGTGTTTATACTAATTATTAGAAGAAAAGAGGCTATAAAAAAGTGTCTGAAATTCATTTGTATGATGCTGGTTAAATCTCAAAGTTAAGGATTTTTCCATTTTTGTAGCCTTATAAAAAACTGAGGCAGGGATAAACATGGCACGAAGGTTAATGATGACTTAAGCCCCTGCAATTGTATCAAATTTGATACAATTGTTATAAAAAGGCAGCCCTGCTAAAAATTAAATCCCTTTTGTTTCAAAACGCCTAATTAACTGGCTGTAAAATAGATTCTGACCTGATTTCTTAAAAGATGGCCGTCATTTTAAAAAAGCTGGCACATTTCTTTCACTGGTCAGGTCATTAAAACATACACAACATGAAAAAATTAGTTATCCTGGCCATAGGCCTATTTGCAGCAACAGCTGCCAGCGCACAAAGCCCGATCAGATTGGGTGTTAAAGCAGGTTTAAACTTACCCAATATCATTAAAGATGATGGTAACAATGATTTTAAAACAAAGCTGAACCCTGGATTTAATGCTGGTGTTACCTTAGATATCAACCTGATCAAAGGGTTAGCCTTTACTCCTGAGCTGTTATACTCAACCAAAGGCTATAAAGCAGAAACCCTGTTTGGTGACTTTACGCAAACTACCAGCTTTATTGACATTCCTATCCTGGCTAGCATCAACCTGGGCGGAAGCGGGTTAAACCTGGTAGCAGGTCCGCAGGTTTCCTTTTTGCTGTCTACCAAAAATAAATTCGAAAATGGATTTGGAACAGCCGAACAGGAAATTATCGAAGATAAATCTGACCGTTTCAAAAAGAGCCTTGTTGGTGGTGTAATCGGTTTCAGATATGATGTAAACGAAAAAGTTGACATTCATGGCCGCTATGCCTTAGACTTCCAGAAAAACAATGAAAATGGAACCCGTGAAACTCCTGAATATAAAAACCAGGTATTTTCTGTAGGACTTGGTATAAAATTCTAAAGACCCTATATCCCTTCCATATTCCCTATGGAAAATCAGGCCCCGGATGCTGTATTCAGCACCGGGGTTATTTTTTTGCACTTATCTTTTACTTTCGATAATGATTCCGTATACTTACGTTTTGTTACACATTATTGCAATTATAAATTATGAGCAAGTTTATTCTATCCTTTGATCAGGGAACCACAAGTTCAAGGGCAATTGTATTTAATAAGGAAGGCGGCATTGTATCTATTGCCCAGAAAGAGTTCGAACAGATATATCCCCAGCCCGGATGGGTAGAACACAATGCCAGCGAAATATGGTCTACGCAGATTGCGGTAGCAACCGAGGCCATTGTAAAAGCAGGACTTACACCAACCGAGATTGCAGCAATCGGCATTACCAACCAACGCGAAACCACGGTACTCTGGGATAAAAAAACAGGAGAACCTCTATGCAATGCGATAGTGTGGCAAGACAGAAGAACATCGGCCTATTGCGACGAACTTAAGGCAAAAGGCCTGGCAAAGACAATACAGGACAAGACAGGCTTAATATTAGATGCCTATTTTTCTGCCACCAAGATCAAATGGATTCTTGACCATGTTGAGGGCGCCAGGGAAAAAGCAGAGGCCGGAGATATCGCTTTCGGTACTATAGACTCCTGGCTGATCTGGAGATTAACAGATGGCAGGGTGCATGTTACCGATGTGAGCAATGCATCCCGAACCATGATCTATAATATCCATACCCTGGATTGGGACCAGGAGCTACTTGATTTATTTAACATTCCAAAAAACATCCTTCCTGAAGTCAAATCTTCGAGCGAGGTTTACGGCGAAACGACAGGCAATGTACTGGCCGCCAAAATTCCAATTGCTGGTATTGCCGGTGATCAGCAAGCCGCGTTATTCGGGCAAATGTGCACCGAAACCGGTATGGTTAAAAATACTTATGGCACTGGTTGTTTTATGCTGATGAACATCGGCGATAAGCCTATCGTTTCGCAAAACAACCTGGTAACCACCATTGCCTGGAAAATAAACGGAAAAGTACAATACGCCCTGGAAGGCAGCATATTTATTGGTGGGGCTGTAGTACAATGGCTAAGGGACGGGCTGGGCATCATCAGTTCATCTGCCGAGGTAGAAACACTGGCCTTAAAAGTAAATGACACCGGCGGTGTATACCTGGTACCTGCATTTGCCGGCCTGGGTGCACCGCACTGGAACCAGGATGCACGCGGAACCATTACAGGGATAACCCGCGGAACTACGGCTGCGCACCTGGCCAGGGCAGCCATTGAAAGTATAGCTTTCCAGACCATGGAAGTGCTGAAAGCCATGGAGGCTGACTCCGGCCACCGCATCAAAGAGCTGCGCGTAGACGGCGGGGCTACTGCAAATGATATATTGATGCAGTTCCAGGCCGACTTACTGGACACCACCGTAATCCGCCCTAAGGTAACTGAAGTAACCGCACTGGGTGCAGCCTACCTGGCAGGACTGGCCGTAGGCTATTGGAACAGTATGGACGACATCAGCGGACAATGGAAAATTGACAAGAATTTTAAAGCCGGCAATACCGACAACATTGCCGAACGTATTAAGGGTTGGAACAGGGCCGTAAAAGCCGCCAAAGCCAATGCCGAAAACTAATGCATTTATAAACCAAATTTAAACTTAATCAACATGTCTCCTTTTACAGCCGAAGTGCTCGGCACAATGTTTATGATTTTACTGGGCAACGGCGTTGTTGCCAATGTAGTTCTGAAGGGAACCAAAGGGAATAATGGCGGATGGATGGTAATTACCACCGCCTGGGCACTTGCCGTATTTGTTGGAGTGGTTATTGCCGGTCCGCACAGTGGCGCCCACCTTAACCCGGCGGTAACCATCGGCCTGGCCATCGCCGGTAAATTTCCCTGGGCAGATGCGCCCCTTTATATTGCTGCGCAATTTATCGGCGCTATGCTGGGTTCTTTCCTGGTATGGCTGTTATTTAAAGACTTTTATGCAGGTACGGAAGATAAAGGAGCAAAACAAGCTACTTTCTGTACTGCTCCGGCTATCCCCAACACCGTATCCAACCTGATCAGCGAGATTCTCGGAACCTTTGTATTGCTTTTTGTGATATTTCACTTTACCAATGCAGAAATGGGTGCAGATAAAAGCCCCATCGGACTGGGCTCCATCGGTGCACTGCCGGTAACTTTCCTGGTATGGGTAATCGGCTTATCGCTAGGGGGTACAACAGGCTATGCCATCAACCCTGCCCGTGACTTAGGGCCAAGGATCATGCATGCCATACTGCCCGTTGCCGGAAAAGGCGGCAACAACTGGGGCTATGCCTGGATACCGGTAATAGGCCCGGTAATAGGCTCAGCCCTTGCGGCAATGCTGTATATGTACGTTAAAATTTAAAAATCCGAACAAACGCTGAGGCCGCTTCTGAGAAGGTAATTTTTATATGAAGTAAGAGGTGAAACACCATGCTTAGCCAACCTGCTTAAAAGAAAATAAGCCTTCTGTGAAGCGGCATAGCGTCTTTTGAATTTTCCTGACAAGGGAAAATTCGAATTATGCAGCCGCAGAGCAGAACGGCTTATTTTCTTCCCCTTAAATAAGCAAAATATGCTTTCAAAAAACCTAAAGTATCTGCATCCGCTTGTATAAAGCGGCCCTGTAAGCATCAGAAACAGGCACCATATTGCGATGTACAATCAGCGTTCCGCCTTCAATGGTATCTATTTTGCCTACATTAATGATAAAAGACCTGTGCACCCTCAAAAAGGTGTTTTTAGAGAGTTTTTCTTCTACCGACTTTAAAGAAGAGTGAATGGAATAAGTATGATCTGCCATATTGATCCTTACATAATCGCCCCTGGCCTCCATATATAAAATATCGCTCACCTTTACTCTGCGTACCACATTGGAATCCCGTATAAATACAAATTCGTCTTCTTTATCAACAAAGGCCAGGTTCTTTGTCAGCAGCATCCTTCGTGCCTTTTCTACAGCCTGCAGAAAGCGAGCCGGACTGATGGGCTTGATTAGAAAGTCCACGACATTAAGATCAAAGGCAGTAGCCGCGTAATCTACGGTAGAGGTAGTAAAAATAACCATGGGGCGCTTCTCTCCCAGGCTCCTGACCAAATCAATGCCACTCATATCCGGCATCTCAATATCAAGAAACAGGATATCAATATCGTTCAACTGGACTTGTCTGTAGGCTTCAACAGCATCATAACATTCTCCCACAACCTTTAGCGAAGGCTCCAGGCTGGTCATCTTTTTAAGAATACTGAGATCTATTATATTGTCGTCAACAATTAAGCAGTTCATTTTGGGTTAGGGAATGATTATCCTAAAATAGAAATAATAAACAAAAGATTAAAATGCTGAACAAACTGAATAGGCATGAAATTTGGGATTTCCGATTGAAAAGAATTTTCTTTACATTAATACCAGTCTATCATTAACACTTCTACTGATGAGAAACACTCTTTCTTGCCTGGTTTTGTCATTGCTCTCACTGGGCTACAGCAAGGCACAGCAGCCCCCCAATTTCAGGGAACTTTTGGACAGTGCCCTGGTGCGAGATGCAGAACTTAAATTGCAGCAAAACAAAAATAAAGTCACATCGCTTGATCAGCATAAGCTTAAAGATATTTTCCTCCCTACCCTTGAACTGAGCGGCACTGCAGGTTACATGAATGCAACCATGCACTTGGTTTCCCCGGAAATCAACCTGCAGCCCTTTCTGAATATTCCCGAAGGGAAATACAACAATAACCTCAACATATCCGGCTTTTCTGGTCTGGCAAAGGCCGAAGCTAAAATGCTGCTTTATTCGGGAGGAAAGGTACAATATTTAAGTAAGGCGCTGCAGGAGAAAAAAATGTCGGAAGAAGCATTGCTGGAAAAAACAAAGGACGAGGCAATCGCTGTAATTTCCCGGGCCTACGATCAGCTCGCCCTGGTACACCAGTCGAAAAAAGTACTGGATGAAGCTAAAAAGAGACTGGCTGCAAACCGCAAAACGGCAGATAAAGCCCTGGGTTACGGGCTGATTACACCTTACGATCATAAAAAGATAGAACTTGCCCAGGCGAGCCTGGATGCAAAAATGGTTGAATATGAAGGCAAGAAAGCGCTTTTGTTAACACAGCTTGAAGTATTGACTGGTATTGCTCCTGAACGGCTCCAGCTTATTGAACCCCTGCTGGTAGCAGCAACACCCACTACCGCGCAGAAAACCATTGAAGACCGTGCCGAGATCCGCGCCCTGAACTTTGGCATCAACGCATCAGATTATAAAATAAAAGCGGAAAAAACGTGGTGGATACCCAAAGTACAAATGATGGCCTCAGCCTACTATTTTGGGCTGTACGAAAGTAGGGTAA
>Ga0157370_10007057_pt1 | contig 12264 bp, 13 predicted proteins | sample C35metaG_FD_113463 | JGI IMG/M metagenome (GOLD analysis project Ga0157370, IMG submission 113463) | Corn rhizosphere microbial communities from Kellogg Biological Station, Michigan, USA - C3-5 metaG | ecosystem: Host-associated > Plants > Roots > Rhizosphere > Soil | place: USA: Michigan...
CAAAGGAAAACCGTTCTGTCTGGATGGCACAGCGCGAAGGCAGGGCAAAAGACGGAAATGATTTTACCCAACAGGGTGTTTTGAAAATGCTTGCGATGACAGCCGGAGATCAGGCTTTGAACGATTTTTTCAAAAGCCTGAGAATAGTTCCGTTATCCATTTCCTACGAATATGATCCTACAGATTCCTTAAAAATGCCGCAACTGATGGCAAAATCAAGAAATGAAGTTTATGTAAAAGACGATAACGAAGACTTTACAACAATGTTAAGCGGCGTTCTTGGACAAAAAAAAAGAATTCATCTGCATGCAGGAAAAGTTCTTGATCAGGAATTGGACAGTATCGCATCAAAATTTGATAATAAAAATAAACAACTGCAGGCGATTGCTCAGATTATAGATGATTCCATTATTCAGAATTACAGACTGTGGCCGACAAAATATATTGCTTACGACCTGCTTTATAAAACCAATCAATATTCGGAACACTATTCTGAAGAGGAGAAACAATTATTTGAACGCAGATTGGAAATGCGTATCGACAGTTCTGATTTGGCTCTGAAAGAAAGCTTTTTAGCAATGTATGCGAATCCTGTTATCAATAAAATGAACCATCACAATAAAGTTTCGGGTTAATATTTTTTAATTCATTTTTTTCTTTAAAATTTAATTTGGAAATAGGGTAGTTTTATAAAAATTTGGCAAAGAAATTGTGTAGTGATTATGTAATTAATAAATAACATTTTAAAACTAACCACTATGACTATTTCCTATTATGATTTTAAAAATCTGCCAAATGAATCCCAGTGTGACATTGTTTTAAATCAAGGTCATCTGATGAACGAAACTATCAAAGATGAACTGAAATTTGTTCTGTATGAGATCTCATCTTTCTCTGTCGAAATTGTTTACAACAACAATAACAACAGAATTGCAGCAATGAACGTCTATCAGAATAAAGCAACTTATTCACATTAAAATTGATTTATTGTTGAAAGATTTACATTATAATTTACATATAAAAAATGATGAACTGTTAGGTTCATCATTTTCTTTTATATTTAGGAATCAATCTTAAGCCTCAATAAACTCCAAAAGATCTTTATTGATTGTCGCAGCTTCCGTGGTCGGCATTCCGTGAGGGAAACCTGGATACGTTTTTATCGTTCCGTTTTTCAATAATTTGATTGATTTCAAAGCGGCATTTTGGTAAGGAACAATCTGGTCATCTTCACCGTGAAGCACCAAAACCGGAATATCAACATTTTTCAAATCTTCTGTAAAATCAGTCTCAGAAAACGCTTTGATTCCGTCATAATGAGCTACGATTCCACCCATCATTCCTTGTCTCCACCAGTTTCTCTGTACACCTTCTTTCACATCTGCACCTTCTCTGTTGTATCCGTAGAAAGGGAAAGTCAAATCAATATAAAACTGTTGTCTGTTGTTTAAAGTCTGGTCTCTGATGCCATCAAAAACAGACATCGGAACACCATCAGGATTGCTGTCGCTCGCTACCATAATTGGCGGAACTGCGCTGATTAAAACCGCTTTTTTCGCTCTTCCATTCGCGTATTTATTCACATAACGGATTACTTCGCCACCACCAGTTGAGTGACCGATGTGGACCACATCTTTCAAGTCTAAGAATTCTACCAATTCCGCTGCATCAGAAGCATATTGCTCAATCGTGTGATTGTAAATATCCTGGCTGGAACGGCCGTGACCTCTTCTGTCGTGCGTCACCACTCTGTAACCTTTTTGCAGGAAGAAAATCACCTGTGCATCCCAATCGTCAGATGATAAAGGCCATCCGTGGTGAAACATCAAAGTTGGTCCTTCGCCTTGGTCTTTGTAAAAAATCTCTGTTCCGTCTTTTAATTTTAGTGTGCTCATAATTTAATTTTTTAAATGTTGTGATTGATTTATTTTAATATTTTGTTGTCTTAATTCTTTAGCAAATGTAGGATGGTTCACATCATTTCTCGTTAATCTAGTTTAATATCGTACATTTTTGATAATTTTTGTTTTGGGCAGCTTTATCCGCCTTCCGTTCCCGCTTTTTTTGTCATTGCGAACAAAGTGAGGCAACCTGTAGAACTTTAGCACAGTCGCAATGACAAAAAAGAGCTCCACTCAAGTCGGGCTGCAGATTCGGTATTAGTTCACGTTTTCCCTTACCAATTCCAAAAGGTCTTCCGCGCCACCATTGAATTTATTTCCATTCACGAAGAAGGATGGTGTTCCGTTCACGCCACTCATAATTCCGCTTTCAAAATCTGAATCAACTTTTTCTGCCAATTCCGTACTTTCCAAATCCTTTTCAAATTGAGGAATGTTCAGTTTTAATTGTTCTGCCAATTTCATCAGTAGATTTTCATTCAAATCTCTCTGATTTTCATAAATCGCATCGTGCATTTCCCAGAATTTCCCCTGAAGATTGGCTGCCTCTGCTGCAATGGCCGCCGGTCTCGCATATTGGTGCATTTCTGATAATGGAAAGTTTCTAAAGACAAATTTTATTTGACTCCCAAATTCTCCCATCAATTCTTTCAGAACAGGATAAGCGCCGCCGCAGTACGGACATTGATAATCTCCGTATTCTACGATAACAAGGTCGGCATCTAAGTTGCCTAGTGCGTGGTCAGTGTTGCTGACGGTTGGTTTTAATGACATAATTTATTTTGTGTTAAGGGTTTCTAAAGCATCTAAAATTCCGTCCGCCCCAGGATTGATGGCTGTAGGTGACAGATAACTCCATTCGATGATACCATCTTTGTTGATGACGAAAAGTGCACGTTTACATTCACCTTCTTCCTCATCGTAAACGCCATATTTTTTAGCAATTTCTCCTTTAGCTTCAAAATCTGCGAGTAAAGGGAAATGTAAATTTCTTGATTGAGAAAATGCGAGATGACACCATTTGCTGTCTACAGAAATTCCGAAAATCTCTGCATCGTATTTCTTAAAAAACTTCAAAGTTTCATTATACAAAGCCATTTGGTCGCTGCAAACCGGACTCCAGTCGGCAGGATAAAAAGCGAGGATGACATTTTTCCCTTTGAATTCTGAAAGTGTAATTTTCTGGTCTGGCGTTGCGTACAATGTAAAATCTGGGGCAACATCGTTTTTTTGTAACATAGTGTTAGTTTTTAAAGTTAATTTTTGAAATCAGTAATCCGCAAATCAGCAGTAATAAAGCAGGAATAATCAAAGTCCATTTTCCAAAATAATCGAGTAGGAAAGGAGCGATAAACGCACCTGATAAAAATCCAATCCATAAAAATGAAAGATGAATCGCATTGGATTTATATTCTTCTTTTTCCGCTTTATCATCCGTCATACTTAGCATTGCGGTGTTTCTTGCCAAGCTGTTCAAAGTTCCTGTCACAAAGTCCGTATTCACTTTTTGGTTTCCAACGGAAGTCACAATCGTATTCATCATTCCCATTGAAAATCCCACAATTGCAATGGAAGATATATTATTGATATTATAAAAATAAACAATTATCGTATAGAAAATGAGAATTACTGAAACAAGATAAAAAGTTAATATTTGGTTCTTAATCCTCTTCCATAATGAAATGCAGGTTCCTGCATAAATTCCTAATAAAAAACAACTTATGACTGTAATTGAGGTAATAATGATTCCAACTTTGTCCGTTGAAAGTGCCGCTCCCAGTGAAGTTGTATTTCCACTCATAAAAGAGACGTAGATTTTCCATTGTATCAATCCTGTAGCATCAATATATCCTGCAATCAAAGCTAAAAATATCGCCAATCTCTCTTGTGTTCTGATGGACTCAGATGAATTAATAATGCTTGTAGAAGAAATGATTAGCTTTTTCATTTTTGAAAACTTAATTGAGAATAGTTTATTTATTAAAAGCTGAAATCGCTTTCGTAATTCCTTCTCCTGCAGTTGTAAAAAATGCTGGTCCCGCAAGTAATGTTATCTTCTCGATTGGCTTAAAGGCTGACATTTTTTTATCTTTCAAATAAACCTGAGTTCTGTAAGCGTTAATAGCTCCAGTCACGCCGTATCCGGCAACTTCAGCAGTTGGAGAATCTATTCCGGCATCTTTCAGGTCTGTGGCAAAAGCATATTTTGTAACGCCCAATCTTAGGGCTTCTTCCATCCCGACGCTGGCAACTTGCTGCATCAGCTCGGGTTTGAATTGATTTCGGTCGCCTAAACCGATAAGCAATAATTTCTTTGCTCCGATGGTTCCCGAAGGTGGCGTAATCAGTAATGTTTCCAAAGAATGTCCGGTAAATTTTCCGGATTTTCTGAGTTTTGTGATGATGCCATTCAGGATTTTATCAAGATGAACCATTCCGTTGACGGCTTCTGGCAAAGCGGGTGGCGAATTAAAAATATCACCTTCTGTGTATTCAAAAACGCAGGCAATCTGCAAAGGTGTGATTTCTGTTGATGGTCCTTGTACCATTCCTTCGATGGCGATTCCGTCCACTTTTCCCCAGATTTTAGAGGTGTTTGCGGGTGTTGTCTGTACCGCAGTTTGTGCGAAATACATTTGTGGTGTTGCAGAAATTATTGCTGCAAATAAACCAATTTGTACCGCTTTTTTGATGTTTAAAAGTTTCATAATCTTAGGATTTATTAGATTAAATATTATTTCTCAGGTTGAATGAAGACTTTGTCAGTCGGGAATTTTTCAATTTCACCATCTTTCAAACCGAAGTTTGTGATGACAACATCTTTCGGATTTCCCGCCAGCCACTGACTCAAATCAATTGATTCATAATGTCCGCTGTTGAATCCAATCAGAATTCTGCAAACCGTGTCGCCTGTATTTTTGATGTAATGTCCTGCTCCCATTGGAACATAACCCACATCTCCCGCATTGAACTGCTCTGTAACACAAGTAGATTCTGCGAGGAAAACCGACATTTCTGCCTGTCCTGAAATAAAATATTGCCATTCGTCCGCATTGGGATGCCAGTGCATTTCTCTTAAAGCGCCCGGTTGAAGTTCCAAAATAGAACCAGACATTGTACTGCTGATAGGAAATTCTTTACTCGTTACCAATCTTTGTAAACCTCCGCCCGGAACAATTCTCGGTTGTTGTGAATGCAAAGGATAACGGTGAAAACTCGTTAATTCAATGTCAGATTCATTCGGACGAGCTTCAGCAACGAAAGACATCTCATCCGGAACAATTCCCGCTGCGAAATACGCTTCTTTCTGAGGTAAAGCCGCCACTTCTTCTAAAGTTAAATTTAAATTCTGAGCAACGATTTCTGGTGGTACAGACGAAACAAAATCAGTCACGCTGAACGTGTGGTCTTCGGAAAAATTACCGTTATCAAAAATCAAAATGAAATGACATTCTTCAGTTCCCGTCGCCTGAATCGAGTGTCCGTAACCTTTTGGGAAATACCAAACATCACCCGGTTCAAAATTATCGGTATAACTGTGACCGTCCGGATGAATAATCGTTGTACGAACCGTTCCTGAAATCACATAAGCCCATTCTGCGGCGTTGGCGTGCCAGTGTAATTCTCTCATACTTCCCGGTTGCAGTTTCATAGAAACTCCTGCAATGCCGATAGAAGCTGGGAAATCTTTTACAGAAGCACCTCTTGTAGTTCCACCATCGTTGGTTCTTGGTTCTTTTTTTTCAAGTTCGTATTTGAAGCTGAGTGATGCAGTATTCATAATGATAAGTTTTTGTGATTAATGATAGTTTGTCTTTATTTCTACTGTAAAGCTACCGCGGTATCTTATGGTTTTGAAGTGGTTTTCGGTGAATGGGCAAAATGAGTCGTTGAGTTTTATGAATAATTTGATGATAGTTTTTTTTTCAGCTCCGTAGGAGCATTCTGTTAATAGAATGACATATTAATTGCGACGAGTTCCGTAGGAACGACCTGATAATTATTGGTTCACAGGTCGCTCTTACAGAGCTTTAATGTATCTGCGATTATTTATCTATTAACAGATAATCCCTATGGGATAGTTTAGCCTAAACAAACACAAAGTTGTTTTGTTCCAAACAAGTTGCAGGAAATAAAACACAAAGTTATTTTGTCTTAAACAGTTTTTTTGGAGAAAATTCAAGTTATGTTTTAGTTTAAACAGGTTGTTTTGAAGAAAGCTTTAAAATAAAAATCCGTCACAAAAAATATTGAAACGGATTTTATTTTAAATCATATTTTCTTTCATTGGTAAAGCCATTTCCTAATCAACTTAGTATAATTCGGCATTACCACATAAATCACCAGAAAAACCAGACAGCCTGTACTCACCAATGTATCAAAATACCGATTAGCAGGAATATTCATTAATCGTAAAGAAGGCAATAACAGCAATTTCATCAGCAATGATAAAGGATAAATTGCTGACCAGGTTGCCAAATATTGTTTCCAGCGAACAGGAACTTTATTGTCTGTTTTTTCTCCATAAAATAGGAAGTCCAGACCCGATTTGATTTCGTAATTATCTTCTTTTGTGAACAACGGATGGGCTTTGTCTATCAGCTTTCTTCTGGTATCAGATTCCATCCAGTTTCTGAGATTTTCAATCGTATCAAAACGGATAATCACTGTGTAAACAAAAGTCAGATTCGGAATCGGGCGAACGATTTGCCAGTCGATAAAACCTTTTGCACTCTTGGAAACCGGAAGAATTTCGTCCAGCCATTTTTCATATTCAGCCTGTTTTCCGTCGAGAACGTGATGGGTGATTACAACAGATGCGCCTTGGGTTTCCATAATGTTAGATTCTTTTTGTTGATACAATGATGATTTCCATTAATTCAAAAACTGTTCTCTATACTCAGTTGGGGTAACGCCAACTTCTTTTTTAAAAAGCCTCGAGAAATAAGGCGGATTTTCGAAACCTAATTCGTAGGCAGTTTCGGCAACGGTTTTTTCGGTGCTCATTAACAAGTTTTTCGCTTCCATTACCAATGCAATATGAATATGTTCCAATGCTGTTTTGCCTGTTTCCTGCTTCAATAAATCACTCAAATATCTTGGAGATAGAGATAATTCTGATGCAAGATATTTTACGGTTGGTAATCCGTTTTCTTTTAATTTTCCACTATCAAAATATATTTTTAAATAATTGGTAAATTTCGAAACCGTAGTCCCCGAAATTACAGTTCTATTGAGAAACTGACGCTTGTAATATCTTTGTGAATATTTTAAAATGGAATCAATATGAGTCAACATAATATCACGACTATACTCATCCTGATTGTTGTAATATTCGACCCTGATTTTATTAAATAAATCCCAAAGTGTATCTTCTTCGCTCGGCGAAATATGCAATGCTTCATCTGTTTCATAATCAAAATAACCGTATTTCTGAATGCTGGAATGCAACGGATGATTGACTAAAAAGTCTTCGTGAACATAAATCATAAAACCTTTCTCGGTAAGTTCTATATCGTTCATCTGCACAATTTGATTGGGTTTAAGGAAAAACATAGAACCGTTTTCGTGGTCGTACTTCGTTTTGCCATACATTACGTTTCCTGATTTCACTTTTTTTAAAGCGATTTTATAAAAGCCTAAAGTGAATTCTGTTTCTACAAATTGACAACCTTTGATATCTTCAAATGTTACCAAACCTAACATTGGATTTTCCGGCGGCGGAAATCCATTGGCAGTGTAGAGTTCGGTAATTGTTTTGTAATGCTTCATTTTTATGATGATTTTAGACCTCTTTCAAGTAAGTTACGGCTGGTACATTTTCCAATTTTCCATCTAAAAAGCCGAAGAAACTTTTAACATAATCCTGTTCCAAATGCCAGTCATAAGTTTGTTGAGAAGTATAAACTGCAAAAATAACCAATGTGTTTTCATTTTCTTTTTTCGTTGTTAAGATAAATGTTTCGCAGCCTGTTTCCAACAGTATTTTTTCTCTCGTCTCCTTTGCTTTTGGTAAAATTTCCTGCAAAAATTTGGGATTAATGGTAATTTCTGCGTGAGTAATTATTTTTTCGCTTTTCATTATAAATAATTTAGCATTGTTATTTTACACTTTTAAGCATTGTGCTTTCAAACATTTTTGGTGCGAATTTTTGAAGAAATACAATCATTCCAGACATTTTTCCCACCGGATTGCTGAATTTTGGTTCTTTTGTTTGAATCAATTTTGTGATAGAACTGATTACAGCTTCAGGAGAATCGGCTTCGTCCAATCCTTTTTGTGTAACGATATTTACTTTCTTTCTATAAGCATCATAATCTGAAATGGAATTTCCTATAGATGAAACTGCGTTGCGTCCGAGATTTGTTTTAAACCAAATAGGCTCTACAACACTCACTTTGATATTAAACTGATTCAGTTCTAATCGCAATGATTTGAAATAACCTTCCACAGCGTGTTTAGATGCTGCATAAAAAGATAAATTGGGCGGGCCAATAATTCCGACAATAGAACTCACGGTAATGATTTGACCGGATTTTTGTTTTCTAAAAATTGGCAATAATGCATTGGTCACTTTTACGGTTCCCCAGAAATTAGTTTCAAATTGCTGTTTGGCAACTTCCATCGGTGTTTCCTCTGCAATTCCGGTTACCATAAAACCAGCATTGTTTACTAATACATCTATCCGTTTTATTTCAGTCGCAATCTGTTCTGCAAATAACTGAATAGATGCGTCATTGTCAATATCAAGTTTCATTAATTTAAAAGGAAATTTCCCTTGATATTTTTGCGGTTCACGGCTTGTACCGATTACATTAAAACCTTTTTGATGAAGGTCTTTGGCAAGCATTAGTCCAAATCCTGACGATGCTCCTGTAATTAAAATTGTTTTGCTCATTACAACGATTTTTGTTTAATTAATTAATGAAGCAAAGATGAAACAAACCTGTTGGTCATTAGTTATACAGAAGTTGGAAGGTATGATACATTTTTACGGTGAGTTAAAATGATAACTGTTGGTAAAATATTTTTAAATGGATTGTATAAATAATTTAGTTTCGAAAAACGATTTCAGCAAAATATCTTTCAACTCTTCCAAAGCTTTTTCTGATGCCGGATTTTCTTCGGTTGTTAATTCCAAAATATCTAATTTCTCCTCTAATAAAGGAAGCAAACCCATTATCGCCACACTCGATTTTAAATCGTGGGCTCTCAATTTCAGCAATTTAAAATCTTTGTTTTCATAAGCCAGTTTCAGTTCCTGCAAATGAGTTGGGACTTTATCTAAAAACTGTTGCGTCACTGTTTTTTCAAAATCCTTGTCGTCATTGCTGATGGACTTCAAATAAGTAAGGTCGATGAACTCGTAATTAGAAATGATTTCTTCGTTTTTAGTTTCCGCTTTTTCGTTTTCTTTCAATCCGAAATTGGAGATTAATTTGAATAATTCGTCTTCTTTAATGGGTTTAGAAATATATTCGTTCATTCCACGGCTCATACATCTTTCGCGTTCGCCCGCCAAAGCGTGTGCAGTCATTGCGATGATGGGTGTGTTCAGTTTCAGTTCTTCACGGATTGTTTGTGTGGCAACGTAACCGTCCATTTGTGGCATTTGGATGTCCATTAGAACCAAATCAGAGTCGTTGTTTCTGAGAAATTCCACTGCTTCCAAGCCGTTGTTTGCGGTGTCAAAATCGATGTTCCACTGTGAGAGCAGATGCTTCATCAGACTTTGATTGATAGCGTTGTCATCCACGATTAACACTTTCAAAGGCGAATTTGTTATATCTTTAAAATAATCTGTATCAATTTTAGGAACCAAATTAAGTTGTTCTTTCGCAATTGTGTAAAGAATGTAAAAATGAAAAGTCGTTCCTTTACCTGGTTCGCTTGTCACTTCAATGTCACCATTTTGCAGTAATATCAGGCTTTTCACGATGGATAAACCTAATCCTGTTCCACCGTAATTTCTGGTTGTAGAATCTTCGCCTTGGTTAAATCTTTCAAAAACTTCGTTCAGTTTTTCTTTATCGATTCCAATTCCGGTGTCCGAAATTTTGAAGCCGATGATGACTTCGTTTTCAGATTGTTGTTTGTTGTAAATTTCAATAATAATGCTTCCCTGATGCGTAAATTTGATGGCGTTTCCGATGAGGTTGACCAAAATCTGAGTCAGCCTTGTGGCATCACCGATTAAAGTATCCGGAATGGAAGTGTCTATTTTGCTCGAAATTTTTAATCCTTTTTCTTTGGCACGTTCTACAAAAAATGTTTCTACAGAGTTTACCAATCCATTGATACTGAATATTCCGGGCGTGATGCGCATCATTCCTGCTTCAATTTTTGATAAATCTAAAATATCATTAATAATGGCCATTAGATTTTCTCCCGACCGTTGAATGGACAAGACAAATTCTATTGAAGTTTCATCCAAAGGTCTTTTCTGCAAAAGGTTAGTAAAACCCAAAATTCCGCTCAAAGGTGTTCGGATTTCGTGGCTCATATTGGCGAGGAAATTTTCTTTGGTTTGTGCGGCAACTGAAGCTTTTTTCTCCGCAACAGCCAATTCCTGAATGAGTAAACGTTGTCTGCTGAACTGACGAAGAATGTGATAACCAACAATCGAACCGCTTAAAATCAAAAGAATCAGCAACGAAATATCATATAACCTCGCTTTTTGTCCCATCGCTTCAGTCTCTTTGCTGAGGTCAACCATATGAAGTTTACGGCTTTCGTAGATTTTTGCAGTGATGGAAGTGATTTCATTTGAAATTTTTCTGGCTCTCGGGTTGGCAATGGAAGTCTTGTCGTCCATATTTCCAAGGATGTGATAACGAAGCAGTAATTTGTCTTTCGTTGTTTTCTTTTCCATCGCAAGAACGCTTAATCTGTGAATCAATCTTTCTTCAACGCCGTCTGAATTGTCTTTGGAAAGGGAATCGAGAAAGTTTTCTATCTGACTGATTTTTTGGTCGATTCCTTCCAGATGTGTTGTGTCGTTGGTTGCTATGGAAGCTCTGATTCTGCTTTCCACACCCAGAATGTCACGGTCGATTTCACGCAAATGATTGCTCGAACGTAACTCGTTGAGAAGCTTGTTATTATTTTTGATAAGTTCTTTCGTATTCTGAGCTGAGTTGATTTGAACCGCTATCAATAGGAGAGAACCCGCAATAAATGTGAGGATAATGAAATAACTGAACCGTCTGTTTCCCATTACTGAGGATATTTTTTTCATAAATGTTTTTCTTTGTTTTTAACGCAAAGTCCGCAAAGATTTTTACTCTTATTGAAAATATTTTTAAGTTCGCAAAGGCGTTTCACTCAGCAAAGATTAAAATATTAAGTTTGTCATTCCGTAGGAATCTCTAAGCAATGATTTAAAATTGAATCTCTAAAAAGTAAGTATAGATTCCTATGGAATGACAAAACTGTGTTTTATATTGACGTTTCTTTTACGCTGAATCTGCAGCCCGACTTGAGCGGAAATCCTTTTTTGCTTGGTCTTCAAGTTCTATTTAGACAGAAATCTTGTGCAAAAAAGATTGGGAGCGGAAGGCGGAAATAGTTGCCCAAATCACTCACAAATAATTAGAAAACATTCATTCTCGTGTTGAGAGCCTTTCTGTATGCATCTGCAACGGGAATGAATTTTCCGTTTATCATAATTCCGCCGTCCTGAAGCGTGTCTATCTTGCCAACCGAAACGATGTAAGAGCGATGAACTCTTATGAAATGGTCTTTCGGGAGACGTTCTTCGGCCGTTTTCATCTTGCCGTGGATGGCGAACATTTTTTCTCTTGTGTAAAACTTCACGTAATCGCCCATTGCCTCGGCATAAAAGATATCGTCGAGCTTCAAACGCCTTGTGATATTGGAATCTCTCACGAAAAGGAACTCATCTTTGGTGACTTCCACATCTTCTTTTCTGCTTTCCAAAATTGATTGCGCTTTGCTCACGGCTTGTAAAAATCTTGCCGGCATCACGGGTTTCAGGATGTAATCTGCAATATTCAGTTCGAAAGCCTCGAGTGCATAATCTTTGTTGGATGAGGTGAAAATGATGATAATGTCTTTTCCTGAAAGATTTTTGGTGAGTTCGATTCCGGTCATTTCCGGCATTTCGATATCCAAAAATATCAAATCTACCTGATTGTTCTGCAAATGGTTGTAAGCCTCAATCGCGTTGGAATATTCGTTGACAATCGTCAGATTCGGAACTTGTTTTGCCAAGTGTGCGAGCGTGGTTCTTGCGATATCGTTATCATCAACAATCAAGGCTTTCATAGGGATAGTTTATTATGGTTGACACAAATATAATTATTCCTTTTCTTATTTTCTTTAATTTCTGAAGTAAGAACG
>Ga0157370_10007061_pt1 | contig 12263 bp, 9 predicted proteins | sample C35metaG_FD_113463 | JGI IMG/M metagenome (GOLD analysis project Ga0157370, IMG submission 113463) | Corn rhizosphere microbial communities from Kellogg Biological Station, Michigan, USA - C3-5 metaG | ecosystem: Host-associated > Plants > Roots > Rhizosphere > Soil | place: USA: Michigan...
CGTCGCCGGATCAACGCCACTACGCCCAGGGCGCTCAAACCGAGCCACGCCGTTCCCGGTTCCGGAACCGCCGCCGCTTCCAGCGCCTGCGCGATCAGCAACTGCCCCGCTTCCGTCGGATGCTGCCCATCCCAAAACAAGTACTGATTCGGATTGGCGCAGATACCCGAGCTTGAAAGACACGGCGTCGTCACGTTACTAAAACCAAACGCCGACGGATTCGCAACCAGTTGATCGAGCAAACTGTACGAATCCACGTAAGTCGCATTTTTCGGCAGCCCTGCAATCAGATCCGAATTGAACGTCGTGGCGAAGGCCCTGGCCGCCACCATGTTGCTCGCGTAATCGGGGACCAGACCCAGATCGGGAACCCCGGGCACCAGAATCTGTTTGGCGCCCAAAGCCTCGAGCCCGTTCACCACATTGAGTATGTTGGCCGCCCCGGTGTGCGCAATCTCCACCGGGTTTGTCTGGCCGGGGGTGGGAGCCAGCAGATCGTCCGGACCTCCCCAGACGATAAACAGCGAACTCGACGCGATGGGCGTAATCTGATTCTTCGAACCTGCGAACTGGCTCGTAATGCCGGGCAACAGGTTCATGCTGGCCACCGTACCACCGTCGCCGTAATCGCCCAGACCCGTAGTCGCGCCGCCGAAAGCGAAATCCTGCAGCGGCACGCCAAAGAAACTCGCGACGCTTTCCACAGCGACCGGCCCGTTGGAAAATCGGCCCTCGAAATACGGCGGTGACGGCGGCGTCGGCATTCCCAGCCGGCTTGAGGCGCTGAAGACATTGCCGTTATCCGAAAGGCTGTCTCCATAAACCACGATGCCGCTGAACGATGCCGAATACGAACTCCCAACTGATGCGAGCCCGAGAAGAAAAACGCTGAATGCCGTAAGACCCTTCATATGTGCTGCGCTTATGTTATACGGTCCGACAATCAAGTTGAGATGAAAACCGACCGACAAGTGTGTTCTGAAACTCCCGGTAGCGCCACCTTGCCCGGTTACATTCGCAGACACGGTACTAATCTCTACTGCTTATAGGAAGCGCGTACCTGCTGCCTGTGACTGTCACCACGATCATCTGCTCACGGTGACGTCGCTTTAAGGCCGCTCTCCAGTCAGTTCCGCAATCGGCGACCCCGGATATCCCGCCACCGGTCGTCCCATAAGCTGCAGCACGGTCGGGATGAAGGTCAAACTGTCGTATGGCCGTTCGATCCGCAATCCGGCCGGAATCCCCGCGCCCGCAAACATCAGCACCGAATGCGTCGAAATCCGGAAAAAGGAGCCGTGATTCCCACCTGGGTTGAAGCTTCGAACATTGAAGTTCCATCCTGAATTCGCGAGCACCAGCATGTCGGGCTCAGTCGATCGCCGCACGCGCGCAGTGAAACGCCTCAAAAGTGGCTCGCCCGTCGCAAGCGATTCCGGCTCCCATGGGCGGAAATACTCGTCGAGTCCGATCACCGCGTTCGAATATCGCGTCCGATAAACGGCATCGAACCATTCACGCTCCGAATGCCACGCGCTGAGCCACTGGACGTGGTCGCCCGTAACCTTCAGCTCCGGGTCTTCGAAGATTTTCAGCGGAAGACCCGGTCTCCATTCACCGGCCGTGAAAAGGAAACTGCCCGCCGCGTCCTGCGAAGCCTGCGTTACCGGCATATACCGCAGCCAGAGTTCGCCCCCGCGATGCTGTGCCAGCACGAGCGCCTCATCGGCCGGATCGCAATAAAGAAAAACCGCGAATTCCGGAACATCGGCATCTGCAAGCGATCCTCGAAGAGCATCGGCTGGAATTCGCGTTGCAACGAAATCGACTGGCGCTGAGCCGAGAGAACGCTCGACCGAATTCCGGACGCGCACGCCCGTGAGCGCGGCAAAATAGTTTACCCGCTGAAAGCTCTTCTCCTCATCCAGCGTTCCGTCGGCCGCAAGCGTCATCCTGGCGGGGCCCGCAATGTAGCGCTGAAGCTGTCCCACCGAGTTCCGCTCACCCATGACCCCTTTTGAAATCAGCGGCTCGATGCGGACGCGCGAACGAACCAGGTCCGCGGCTTTCAGGTCGAGCAGTCGCTCGAGCGAGGCGAGATATTCGGAATACCCTCGCTCGTCTCGCTCCTGGTCCTCGAGCGCTGCCCCCCTGCGGTCCGCCTCGAGCTTGCGTCCTTCCGCCCGTTCCTCTTTGGTCCAGCGCCGCGGTTCCGACGCCATCGCTTTGCGCTCGCGGTCGATGGCTGCGTGTACCGCGGCAAGCTCTTCTTTCAGTTGGGAAACCGTGATTGACCACGCCTGGCGATTGCGATCGATCACACGGATCACGCCATCGGCGATTGCATTCCGCAGCGGCGCGCTGGCCTCCGGATTCGAAAGCTGCTGCAGCAAAATCTGGATCTCGTTCAGATCGCTGTTGCGCAATTGAACCGAGGCGCGCTCATTTCCATCCAGATCGAGCAGCACGGTCGGATAATCCCTTTGGTCGGAAAGATAGGCCGATTCCTCGCTCGGCGTCCGCACATACGAAACGAAAGGATCGAGCCCCGCAAGCTTGTACTGATCGCGCGGATGGCGATCCGTGATCACGTGATGCGCGCCGCCGCGGGCGCTGTTGAAGAACGCGACCAGGTCGTAGCCCTGGCTGTAAACACCCGGGGTGCTGTTCATTCCGTGATCCGAGAGCAGCGCCAGAACCGTTTCGCCCGCGAGCGGACTGGCCTCAATCGCGGTCCAGATATGGCCGAGCGTGCCGTCGATCCGGCGCAACTCATTCACCTGAACGGATTCATCGTTCGTAAGATGCGCGGCGTGATCGAAATCGCCGGTAAAATAATCGAGATAGAGGATCGAAGGGTCGGCCAGCTTTGCGATCAGCTCGCGCTCCTGCTGCTGCATGATTGCGTCGCCGAAATCAAAGCCCGTCTGCCACTCATCGATCAGCTGTCGGACCGGCTTTGCGATCCGGCTTTTCACACCGGCGCCCAGCGTCTGCCAGCGAACTCCGCGCTGGAACAACTGCATGCCTTCATACCGCGCCGTAGCCGGAAACTGATCGATCAGCAGAGGATCGCCGCATTCATCCAGCACCTCGACCCCCGGCATATCGGCGCGGTGGGATCGCGCGTACCCGACATAGAACGGAAAGAAATTCAGGTAGTCGTAAACGCGAGGATATGCCCGGTCGAATTCGGCATTACCGCGAATCACCAGATTGCGGCCCGTGTCCAGCATCGACCACGATGGGGCCGAAAGGCTGATGCCGCGTACGTAAAAATTCTCTACAATGGCGCCACGGTCAAAGAACACGCGCCGGAACCACGGCAGCAGATAACGGCCAGTCGAGGGGTCGGCGCGATCGATATAGCGCGCGAGGAAATCCGCCGGAAGCCCGTCGACTTTGATGATCACCAGGCGCTTTGCCGGTTGCGCCCAAACACACGGGGCCCAAACAAGTGAACTCGCAAGCGCAACCAGCGGGAGCAGCCGGCCGTTCACTGTCCGCCGCCGGCCACCGGACGAACGGGTTGCGAATTCGTGGAATCGGCCGCGAGAACGGACGGAAGATTTTCCTGCGCATCGCGCGCCCGCCGCAAAAGCTCCAGTTGCTGGATCTGTTCCGCCGTTAACGCGGGTCCGCGGCGGTGGAATACTCCGGCTAACGTTCGCTTGAACACGCCGCTGCGCGAAGCCCTGTATTCCTGCCAGCGGTCGGCTTCCACCAGCGTCGTCATTCCATGCGGGTCCGTCGCATACCTCATCAGCGCGTCGTATTGCCGCCAGGCCGCGCGGCATTCCTGCGCCCAGGATTTTTCTACCGGGTCCAGGTTCAGCTTCTCGATGCGGGACATCAGATCGCGCCGCAGCTCCGGATCGAGCGAATCGTCAACTCCCAGCGCATGGCGCAACTGAACGAACGCGTTACGCCGGGACATACGATCGGTAGCCGCTCCGTGCCGCTTGTGCACATACAGAAATCCCGTTTTCGCCACGGAGTAGCTCAGGTTCCCGAACGTCGTGAGCCCCAGCACGCCGGTGGTAATGTCGTTCGCGAAACGCAATCCCATTTCGCTCCGCTGCGGATGGCTCGGATCGCGAAAATCGATCAGCAGCAGCGGAACACCTGGGTAGTCGAGCGAGTAGACCGCCAGCGGAATCATCCGAACCTGCTCGCCGGGTGTCCCGTCTGTCACATGAACACCGTCGCGATCGAGCGTCCACTCGCTCGAGTAGCCTTTCCAGAAGGAAACGCGGTCGTCATGAAACGGATTCGCGATGCGAAGAAACTTGCTGTCGAACGGATGATCTCCGGGCGCCGCGGCGTCGCGCTGTGCGATCGAGATCATCGCGAAGGAATCGGGCGCATCCGCCAGTGGCAACGGTTCGAAATAGAGGCCGTTGCGCTCCGCATCCTGCCGCAAAAGATCCCAGTTGCGCCCTCGGTTCTCTGCGTCTTCTTCCGTGGACTTCATGAAAACGGATGGAAGCTTCTCATCGGTCACCCACGCGCCAAGCAGCCGCTGATTGAGAATGAGGCGAGCCGAGAGATCTTCGAACTCGGCGGGCGTAAGCGCCGCGGTCACGTCGTCAGCATGCCCGTGCATCAGTTTCACGATCTCATTGATGTGCGTCCTGCGGTATTCGCCAAGATTGATTCCATAGGAGCGCGTCGTCAATCGCGAAATCGCGCCGAACGGATCAAAAAGCTCCGCCTGCAGGGCCATATGGACTCCGCGCCGCCACGCGCCGCGCGTCGGCTGCGCCATATCGATCACAGGCCCTGGCGTTCGCGCGGCGGAGCCGCTGTCGAGTCCCGATCGGTGATAGAAAAACGGAATACCCGCGGCGATTCTCTGCGGAATCGAAGGCGAGGCATAGGTGAATATCCAGACCTGCCGGAGCCGGTCGTTCGCGGAATTATCGTCTGACAACGTGTCGCGCAGAACGGCGAAAAGCGGCATCCCGCCTTCCCGTGCATATAGGCCCGCGCCATCCGGCACGCGCTCGAAAAAGACGACCAGCTGCGCGCCATTCGCGACCGGAATGACTTCCGAACGCATCGATCCGGGCGCGGCCTGAGAATGCCCCGGCAATACCGGCTCGGGACTGCCGGCGGCGAAAGCGGCAGCCACGAAGGCGAAGCCAGTTACGATGAGCCTTTGAATCCAGCCACACTGTCGCCTCCCGGACCGCGCCATCTTAAAGGCTAAGGCACGGCAATTGCCAAAAGCCGCTATCGCTTCCGCACCACGCTCACACCGTCTCCAAAAGGAAGAAGCAGTGAATCCACTCGCGAGTCGTTCAGAATGAGGTCGTTCAGCTTTCTGATCGCAACCACGTTCGCATCCTGGTTCGTTGCCACCATGACCTGGCCATGTTGCAACATGTTGTCGAGAAGGATCAGACCGCCCGTGCGAATCAGCGCAAGACATCGCTCGTAATAAGACGCATAAGAAGTTTTATCGGCATCGATGAAGGCGAAATCAAAAGAATCCCGCGAGCCCGAGGCGATCAGGCCATCGAGCGTTTCGACCGCCGGGCCGATCCGGAGCTCGATCTTGTGATCGACGCCGGCGAGTTTCCAGTAGCGGCGCGCAACCGCGGTGAATTCCTCACTGATATCGCACGCCATGAGTTTTCCGTCGTCGGGAAGAGCGAGTGCGGTTGCGAGCGAACTGTATCCGGTGAAGACGCCGATCTCGATCGCGCGCCGGGCGCCGCTGAGTTTTATCAGGAGGTCGAAAAGCTGGCCCTGCTCCGGCGGAATCTGCATCACCGCCTGTGGATGCGAAGCGGTCTCCTCGCGCAATCGAGCCAGGATCTGCGGCTCGCGAACGCCGTGTTCGAGCACGTACTCCCGGATGCCGGGAACGTAGATTTCGGGGGCGCGGGACATTTAGCACCAGGATACTGTACCGGCGCTATCGGATGGCGCGGAGCACCTGGTAGCCGCGTGGAAGTTGTTTGATGAGAAGCGGTTCCAGCATGCCGCCGCGCTCCAGCGCTGCAATAGCCTCGTCCTCGGCGGTGTCGCGGGGGGTGAGCGCGACATAAGAAACCTCGTTTCGCATGAGCGCGAGTGATAACTGATCCGGCGCCAGAACGAACGCGCGCGGCGAGTAATAAAGATCGAAAGGCGGGGGGGCGAAAGTCCGAACGCACTTGCGGCCGGTTTCAAGATAGACCAGCGGAGCGTCGTAGGCGGCGAGCACAGCGTCGGGTTCAGTGTGTGTACGGATCGCGCCAAACAGGCTTTCCATCCCGGGCCAGGGGTCTGCGCGCCTCTCGCGCCAATGCTGGAAATCCTGCGCCAGCGGAACGGCCGCGAGCAGCAGAGCACCGGCCGCAACGGCTTCCTGCCAGCGCACGATCGCAGCGACGCGCCATATGATCCACAGCACCAAAGGCAGCACCGGAGCGACGAACCGCTCCGGCGGCCCGATGCGAAAGAGAAGCATGAGCGCGTAGAAAAGAAGAAACAAGTCTGGCAACAAATGGCGCCTGCGGATCAGGCAAATGATGATGAGCAGGGCCGTTACGCCGATCGCGATCGGATTCTGAACGCCGGAGAGGAGAGCGAACGGACTCCCAAACAGCATCGCGAAATTGCGCAGAAGCACGATCAGTTTGTCGCCCGGTTCGAGCGCAGTGATGATATTCGACGCGGACCAGAGATTGATGCCCGATCCGGGATCGTGAGCGCCGTGCGCCAGCGCCCATCCGAACCACGGCGCCACAAGCAGGATAGCTGGGACAGTAAATAAGATGGCGTCGCGAAATCGCCGCCGTATGGCGAGTGTGAGGACGGAGGCTGCGATGAGTGGAACTCCGGCGGCGCTGGCCAGGGTGGCGAGTCCGGCGGCTGCGCCGGCGAGCGCGGAACGGCCATCGAGCAGGAAGATCAGCGATGCGGTGAGGAGCAGGGCGAAAAGCGGATCCGCGAAAAGATTCGCGCCGCGCGTAATAACGCCGGGCGCGGCGGCGGAAAGAAACACGATGAGGATTGCGCCCGGAATGCCTGCTCCCATTTTTCGAAGCAGTTTCCACGTGAGCGCGAGCCACGCGATGGAGCAGATGATCGGGAGAGTTTTCAGCCAGAGAGGCGCCCCCGAGACGAGACTCCACAGCGCGAGCAGTGCGGGAAACAGAGGCGGGAATCCGGTCTGCGCGATGGGCGTGGGAAGGTTCGCAACCACATATCCGTCGCCTTCGGCGAGCGCTCGCGCGGCGACCAGATATTCAGCTTCAGCGGAATGAGCGAACCACCCGACGCACCAGACCACCGCGACCATGGCGCAAAGCGCGGCGGCAAGCGCGCGCAAGGCAGCGCGAGTCAGAATCATTGTTCGGGAAGTTTCTTTTTAACACGGCGTCAGAGATGGAACTCCTGGCCGATGCTCCGGAGCGCCAGCCGGTGCGGCGTGGTTTCAAGCGCGTTGGTCAGGCGGCGGATCGGTTCATCGAAGGCTTCACGGCTCAGGTGGAAGGTCTGGTGATGGACGGGTAAGATGAATTCCGCGCCCGCATCATTGGCCATTCGCAGCGCCTGCTCGGGAGTGCAGTGGGCGTGGATCCAGGGATTGTAGGCGCCGATCGGCATAATCGCAAGATCGATCGGGCGCGAGGTCCGTACCGCCCCGAAGGTACGGGACATCGCGGTGTCACCGGCGAAAAGAACGCGATGGCTGGGCGTTTCGATGATGTAGCCGTTGAAGCCGCGATACGTATCCGAGCGCATTCGCGCGCCCCAGTGGTTTACCTGAAAGGCGCGGATGAGGGCGTCGCCGATGCGAACCTCTTCGCCCCAGGCCAGTTCGTGAACAGCGCCGTACCGCGCGACCCGGATCAGGTCCGACGTGCGGGACGCCGTGACCACCCGGGTACGGGGCGATTCGAGCCCGCGCAGACTCGGCAGGTCGAAATGGTCCATATGGGCATGCGAGAGGAGTACGATATCGGGCACCGGCACGTCGGCAGGGTCAAGCGCCGGCTCGATGAGCCGCTTCAGACCGATCGTGAGCGGGCCGATGTTCAGGCCGATGCGGCGGCTGAAGACCGGGTCCGTGAGGATGGTAATTCCGTCGACCCGGAGCAGAACGGTCGAGTGCCCGAGCCATGCCGCATGCAGGCCGGTATCGGCCCAGGCGCCGGGATTGGGATGATGTGGCGCGGGCAGAATCGGACGCCGGCGTTCCTCGGAGTACTGGCGCCAGAAAGCGGGAGCGGTGCGGTGCGCGAGAGTCCCCAGCCCGGCGAGACCGAGGCCGCTACCGCGAAGGGTTCGAAGAAGCACTAACCATTTGACGCACCGGCCGGGACGGCGGCTTCAGGCGCATAGCGGCGGAGCCACTCTTCCCGGACGCAGAAGCTGTCGCGATCGAGCGCGCGGTCGATAGCGAGAATACCGTCGAGGTGATCCATTTCGTGCTGAAGCAGTTCCGAAAGGGCCCCCGTCGCCTCGAGTTCCCGGTCAGCGCCATGCTCGTCGGCGTACCGAATTTTTACGGTTTCAAAACGCTCCAGGCGGACGAGAAGGCCGGGGAAGGAAAAGCAGTCGTCCCACAGGACGAAGCGCTCCTTGCTGGTGAACAGGAACTCCGGATTTACGAGGCAGTACGGCCGGCATTCGAACTCTATATAGATGATGCGCTCCGGAACGCCGATCTGCACGGCGCTGATGCCGCGGCCGAAGCCGTGTGTCCGCTGGAATTCGTGAAGGGTGTCGCGAAGATCAGCAAGCACCGGGCCGGGCGACAACGCAGGAGCGGAGACAGTTCGAAGGATCGGGTCGCCCAGTTGGCGGATACGGCGCGCGGGCATGGGTTTCATTTTCCGCCAGACAGACTGCTCGTGTGATTCCGCGGCGAACTTCTTACTTCGGCAACGCGAAAGTAAATATCGAGCTGCCCGCCGCGATACTTACCAGCTGCCGTCCGTTCACGGTGTAAGTGACCGGGTTCGCGCGAATGATTCCACCGAGATTCTTGCGCCAGACTTCGCGGCCGGTGGCAGCATCGAGCGCAAAGAAGTAGCCTTCGTCGCTGCCTCCGAACAAAAGACCTCCGGCAGTTGTGAGCACGCCGGCCCACGGTTTGGTTTCAAGCGCGTACTCCCAGACGCGCTTGCCGGTTTGCGGATCGAGAGCCCGGATGCCGCCATGGCCGGGATCGTCTTTCAAATCGATATCGGGAACGCTGCCGATATAGCGGTTGCCGGGCGTGTATTCCTGCTCGCCTTTGCGGTACACGCTGCGATTTTCCCAATAAGAAAGGTAGAAGAGCCGGGTGCCGGGGTTGTAACTCGGCGAATACCAGTTGGTCGCGCCCTGAACGCCAGGCCATATGTAAGTGCCTTCCGGCGTGGGATCGATGTTTGGCAGCGTGACGGGGTGGCCGCTGTCATCGAGGCCCTTGGCCCAGCTCTGCTTCGCGAACGGCGTGCCGAAGAGGAATTTGCCGGTCTCGCGGTCGAGCACATAGAAGAAACCGCCGCGGTGCGCCCAGTACACGAGCTTCTTCGGCTGGCCTTTCCAGTTATCGTCGACCAGCACGGGAACCTGGACGGCGTCCCAGTCATGCAGATCGTGAGGGATGAACTGGAAATACCATTTGAGTTTTCCAGTGTCGGCATCGAGCGCGATGGCGCTGTCGGAATACAGGTTGTCGCCGGGGCGTGAATCGCCGTTCCAATCGGGCGAGGGATTGCCGGTGCCCCAGATGATGAGGTTCTGGGCGACATCGTAAGAACCTGTTATCCATGTGGAACCGCCGCCGGTTTTCCAGGCGTCGCCCACCCAGCCTTCGTGGTTCGGTTCGCCGGGACCGGGTATGGTCCAGAAACGCCAGCGAAGTTTTCCGGTGGCGGCATCGTACGCGTCAAGAAAACCGCGGATGCCATATTCGCCGCCGCTGACGCCGCAGATGACCATGTCCTTCACGATGAGTGGCGCGCCGGTGATGCTGTAACCTGTCTTTCGGTCCGCCACGGGAACGTCCCAGACCTGGTCGCCGGTTTTGGCGTCGAGCGCGACGAGGTGAGCATCGACCGTGCCGACGAAAACGCGGTCGCCGAGGATGGCGACCCCGCGATTGACGTCTCCGCAACAGGTATTGATGGGCGTGGGCAGGGCGCGGCGATAGCGCCAGAAGACGCGGCCGGTGCGGGCATCGAGGGCAACGACGTTGCTTGGCGGCTCGGAGACGTACATCACACCATCGACCACGAGTGGAGTCGATTCGACCATCAGGGTGGTGGGCATCTGGTGGACCCATTCGAGCTGGAGTCCGGATGCGTTCGACTTGTCGATTTGCTTGAGCGTGCTATAGCGCCAGCTGCGATAACCGCCAGAATAGGTCATCCAGTTTCCTGGTTCCTTATCGGCGGCGAGCAGGCGCTCGGAGGTGACCTGCGCGGGCGCGGCAACGGCCGCAATGCCAAGGAGCGCGACAACAGTTTTCATTTCTTTGCCTCCGACTGGGTGGTTTCGGTGGGACGCAGGCTCCAGAGGTAAGCGACTATGTCCGTGAGCTGCTCGTCCGTGAGGCGCCCGCGGTACGAGGGCATGGCGGAGCGTTTCTCGATGGTGAGACCGTGGATGGACGCTTTGTCGTAAGAATGAAGCTGCGATTTCAGATCCATGATTTGCAACGTGTACGTGTCTTCGTTGAGGACAAAGCCCTGGACCTTTTTGCCTGCCGAATCCTGAAATCCGACGATCCAGTAGCGGCGCGCAACGCTGGCATCGGGCGAGGCGATCGATTCGCGGAGCCAGGCGGCGGAGCGCGATGCGCCCACATCGGAAAGATCGGGGCCGAGCGAACCTCCGTGGCCGTTGATGCGATGGCATCCGGCGCAACCTGACGAAGCGTAGATGGCCTGGCCACGCGCAGGATCGCCGGGCGGACGTTCATCGGGATGATGCAGTGAGCGGATGAAGGCGACGAGCTGCCAGACGCGATCGCCATTGTAGAAAATGCCCGGCATTTCCGTACCAGCGATGCCCTGGGAGATATTGCGATAGAGATCCCGGTCCGTGGACCCGTGATAGAAACGACCCGCCGCAAGATCGGGACCGATGCCGCCTTCGGCGTTGAAGCCATGGCAGGGAGAACAGTGCGAATGGAAGGTGTTCTTTCCGGCCTCGACGTCGGCAGGGGAGGTTTTCGGATTTTGTGCAGGAATTGGCGGCTCGGTTTGGGTTTGCGTTTGAGCCAGAGCCATTGAAGCCGCGAACAGGAATATAGCGATGCGCATTCGCACCTCGACGGAGAATTATATATGCTGACCAGCCGCGATAAACACAGGAAGAGCAATTGTGGGGATAAGGCCTGACCGTTTCGCCTTCGCTGACCAGGGGCGCTTCGGGAAGGCAGACCTATGGCGTCCGCAGGCCTGAGTATTCGTTCTTTGAGACTATGCTGCCCGCTTCGTGAGTACCGGAGGCGCGTTTTTGCCGCAGCATCGCTTGTATTTCTGACCTGACTTGCACGGGCAGGGGGCGCTGCGGGGGACAGAGGCCGATTTCGTTGACTCGGATTGGGTTTGTTTTGCAAAACGCGTTTCCTGAATCGCGCACGATGGCGCGTGAACCGCATTTGCGCTTTGTTCGCGGTTTTCGGCGAGCTGGCGCTCGCGTTGTTCGAGGTCCTTTTTCAGGAGGGTGTCCATTGCCATCGCCTGTTTGATGATGACTTCGGCGGGGTGAAGGTTTTCGGTCTGGAGCCGGCGGAGTTCCTTTAGAGAACGGTGGAAGGTGCGCTGCGCAGCGGAGCGGGCGCGGTCGATGGCAATCTGGAGGCGATCGACTTCCTCGTCCGTCAGGTCTTCCGGCGGCGCGATTTCCAGACTGGCGCAGCGGCGAAAGGCGCCATGCGGCATGGATGATCTCCCGAGTCAGGTGCGTTCGAGAGACGTGGCGGGTGAGAGTTCGGCCCGGTAGCCGGATCCGAACTTATTAAAGATGTCATGCTCTTCCGGGCGGACGAAGTTGGCCACGGAGAACAAACCAAATCTGGTTGCGTTTTGCGAAACACGGGCGCGGCCTGCGGCCGTGACAGGGCCGGTTGAGTTTTCGGCGTTCTGCCGATTGGGGGGGTAAACAATAGAGCACCCTGTTTCTGCCCCACCCCTGTTTCGTCACCTAGCAGTCCGGGGTGCAACTCGATTTTCTTCCTGGCGTTATGGAGTGGACGACCGTAGTATGGAGGCATGTCGTTGGGCAAGCGCGGGCCGGGGGAGAAACAGGCTCCGATCTGGATTGAA
>Ga0157370_10007063_pt1 | contig 12263 bp, 12 predicted proteins | sample C35metaG_FD_113463 | JGI IMG/M metagenome (GOLD analysis project Ga0157370, IMG submission 113463) | Corn rhizosphere microbial communities from Kellogg Biological Station, Michigan, USA - C3-5 metaG | ecosystem: Host-associated > Plants > Roots > Rhizosphere > Soil | place: USA: Michigan...
CCCCGCGCTGCCCGAGGTGGTCGAGCAGATGAACCTGCGCCGCTACGTGCCGCAGGGCGAGGTGACTCTCTACAAGCCGGTCGGCTGCCCGGAATGCGCGGGCACCGGATACTGGGGCCGCATCTGCATCATCGAGGTGATGACCATGAGCGACAACCTGCGCTCGCTCATCATGCGCCATGCGACGGCCGGGGACCTGCGCGCCGCCGCGATCATGGAAGGCATGGAGACGATGTTCGAGAACGGGCTGCGCAAGGCGCTCGCGGGCGTCACCACGATCGAGGAAGTCCTGCGCGTCACGCGCGAGGACTGAAGGCCCGCGCCCGGTGCCGTTCTACCAGTACAAGGCGGTGAATCCCGCCGGGGAAGTGCAGGAAGGCGTGCTCGAGGCCTCCAGCACCACCGCCGCCGTCGCACGCATCCAGGCGATGGGCTTCATCCCGATCCGCGCGGAGGAAGCGGGCGCCGCCAGGGCCGCGGCCGCCGCCGCCGCGCCCGCGCGCCGCCCGTTCTTCGCGCGGCGCGGCGTCTCGCAGGACGACGTGACGGTGCTCACGCGCGAGCTCGCCACGCTCCTCAAGGCCGGGCTTCCGCTCGATCGCAGCTTCGAGATCCTCATCAACCTCGCCGCGAGCCCGCGGGTGGCGGAGCTGCTCTCGAAGCTGCGCAACGAGGTGCGCGGCGGCACCTCGCTGTCCAACGCGCTCGAGGCGCAGCGCGGCGTGTTCTCGCGCTTCTACGTGAACATCATCCGTGCGGGCGAGGCGGGAGGCAGCCTGCCCAACGTCCTGTTGCGGCTCGCCGAATACATGGAGCGCGCGAAGGCGCTGCGCGACAACGTGATGGCGTCGCTCACCTATCCCGCGTTCCTCGCGGTGGTGGCGGTGGCCGCGGTCGTGATCCTTCTCGGCGCCGTGGTGCCGCGGTTCAAGCCGATCTTCGCCGGCGCCGGCAAGGCGATCCCGCTCATGACGCAGATCGTGCTGTTCGCCGGCGACGCGATGCGCAACTACGGATGGCTCATGCTGATCGGCATCGCGATCTTCGCCTATCTCGGGATGATCCGGCTGCGCGACCCGGATGTGCGTTACCGGTTCGACCGCCGGCTGGTCACCGCCCCCGTGATCGGCGACCTGTTCGCCAAGATCGAGATGGCCCGCTTCTCGCGCACCCTCGGCACGCTGCTCGGCAACGGCGTGACGCTGGTCTCCGCGCTCACCATCGTGCGCGATACGATGGCCAACGCCTGGCTTGCCGAAGCGATCGCCGGCGTCGCCCGCGAGCTCAAGGAGGGTCGCGGCCTCGGCCGGCCGATGATGGAGACCGGCCGCTTCCCGATGCTCGCCGTGCACATGATCCTCGTGGGCGAGGAGACCGGGCGCCTGGACGACATGCTGATGCAGGTCGCCGATACGTACGACCAGGAGGTCGAGGTGGCGATCCGCCGCGCCCTCGCGCTGCTGCAACCGGTGGTGATCGTCCTCATGGCGCTCATCATCGGCTTCATCATCATCGCCATCCTCTCGGCGATGCTTTCCGTCTACGAGATTCCCGTCTGAGGGAGAAGGACCCGATGCGCAACGTTCCCCGTACCCGCCTCCAGCGCGGCTTCACGATCCTCGAGATCGTGATCGTCTTCATCCTGCTCGCCGGAATCATGGCCTTCGTCGTGCCGAAGATCTTCCAGCAGATGGGCAAGGCCACGTCCCAGGAGGCGAAGATCAGGATCCAGCACCTCGTGGGGCAGATCGAGATGTACAAGCTCGAGGTGGGCAAGTACCCGGAGAACCTGCAGGCGCTCGAGAAGGCGCCGCCGGGCACCGAGGCGAAGTGGAACGGGCCTTATGCGAAAGACGACGACCTGAAGGACCCGTGGGGCAACGAGTTCCACTACACGGTGCCCGGGACGAACAAGGCCTTCGACCTCGTATCGCTGGGCGCCGACGGCAAGGAAGGCGGCGACGGCGAGAACCGGGACGTTTCCAACTGATACCGGCCGGGCGGGACGCGGCGATGCCGGCGCAGCGGGGCTTCACTCTCCTCGAGCTCGTGATCGTGCTCGCCATCGCGGCGACGCTCTACGCGCTCATCCTCGGCATTCCGATGCGGGGCGCGACCAGCGCCGATCTGAAGGCGGCGGCACGGACCCTCGCTTCGGGCTTGCGCGAGGCGCAGACGACGGCGATGGCCACACGCCGCGATGCGACCCTCAGCCTGGACCTGGAGGCGCGCGAGTTCCTGGTCGCGGGCGACAAGGAGCCGACCAAGCTTCCCGAGGACATCGACCTCAAGCTCTACACCGCGGAGAGCGAGGTCACGGGCGAGCGCACCGGAGCGATCCGCTTCTATCCGGACGGAAGCTCCACGGGCGGACGCATCACCGTGTCCTCCGGCAAGCGCCAGTACCTCGTCGACGTCGACTGGCTCACCGGGAGGGTGACGATTGAGGACTAGCGCGCGCGCGCGGCGTCGCGGCCGCGGCTTCACCCTCCTCGAGGTCGTGGTGGCATTCGTGCTTCTCGGCTTCGTGCTCGCGATCGGCTTCCAGATATTCTCGGAGGGCATGAGCCGGGCGGGCGCGCTCGAGGAGCGCTCCTCGGCGCTCGAGGTAGCGCGCTCTCACCTGGCCGACGCAGGCGCCGAGGAGCCGCTCAAGCCAGGCGTTGCCGCGGGCGAGTCGAGCGACCCCCGCTTCCATTGGACCACCACGGTGACGCCCTTCGAGGAGGGCAACGATCCCATGCATCCGATTCCCTCCGCCTATGCGTTGTTTCGCGTGGAGGTGAAGGTGGACTGGCATGGGGGCGATGGCAAAGACCACAGCCTCGCCCTCGCGACGCTGGGTCTCGGGAGCCGATCGTGAGGCGAGCCGCGCAATCGGGGTTCACCCTTGTCGAGCTGGTGATCGCGATGGTCCTCCTCGGCATCATGATCTCCCTCATGTATTCGGGGATCACCTTCTCGCTGCGCAGCTGGGATGCGGCCGACGCGAACGGGCGCCTCGTGGCCGATCGCCGCCTCGGGGAGAACTTCCTGCGCCGCGAAATCTCCGAGATCTTCCCGATGCGATGGAAGGATCCGATGAGCGTGCGCTATGCCTTCGAGGGCTCCGAGCATGTTCTTCGATTCGTGTCGTCGCGGCCTGCGGGCGTTTCCCAGGGCGGGCTCGCGTTGGCGAGCGTCGGCATCGAGCCGGATGCCGACCATCCCAAGCTGCGCAACCTCGTCATGCGCCGCGCGCTGGCCGATCCCGACGCGGCCGATTTCAGCGCGCTCGACGACGCCAAGCCTTCGGTCCTCGTCGAGGACGTGTCGAGCGTGGATTTCACGTACTTCGGCGCGGAGAACGATTTCGCCGAGCCGCGCTGGTGGCAAAGCTGGCCCTTTCCCAACCACATGCCCAGCATCATCCGGCTGAGCATGGCGGCCGGGGACGGCTCGCCGCTTCCCGACATGATCGTGCCGATCCTCGTGGGCGAGGAGGCGGGATGCCTCGAGACGGCGCTGCAGCGCGGCTGCCGCCCGCGGAGGAGCTGATGCGAAGCTCGCAACGCGGCGTGGCGCTCGTGCTCGTGATCTGGGCGGCGATCCTCATCGCCGTGATCGCCTCGAGCTTCATGGTGGAGCGCCGCACCGACGCGCTGGTCGTCGGCAACTCGATCTCGATCGCGCGTGCGCAGGCGGCTGCGGATGCCGGCGTCGAGCGCGCGATCTTCGAGGCGTATCGCAACGACAACGGGCCGGACCTGTGGCGCCGCGACGGGTCGGTGCACGCCTGGAGCTTCGACGGCGTGCCGGTGCGGGTCGAGATGCGCGACGAGTCTGCTAAAATCGACATCAACGTCGCGCCGGATGCGCTGCTGCTGGGACTGTTCAAGAGCGTCGGGCTGAACGACGACGAAGCGAACGCGCTCCTCGACGCCGTGCTGGATTGGCGCGACGCCGATTCCCTGAAGCGCGCGCACGGCGCCGAGGAGGACGACTACAAGGCCGCCGGCCTTCCCTACCGGCCGGCCAACGCACCTTTCCAGGCCATAGAGGAGCTCCAGCTCGTGCTCGGCATGCGCCCCGAGATCTACCGACGCATCGCGCCTTCCATCACCGTGTTCTCGCGGCAGCCGGGAGTCAATCCGCAGCTCGCCACACGCGAGGTGCTCCTCGCCATCCCGAGCCTCACGCCGGAAGTGGTCGACGATTACATCGCGCGGCGCGACGATGCGCTTGCCAACGGCCAGCCGCTTCCCACGCTGCCGGCGGCGGGGATCTTCACCACCGGAAATTCGCTCGTGGTCACGGTGCATTCCGAGGCGCGCCTGGACGACGGCACCTACTTCGGCCGCGAAGCCGTGGCATTGCTTCGGCCCGTGCCGCGCAAGCCCGTGACGTTCGTCGCGTGGCGGGAGACGACGGCCCCGCCGCCCGCGCCGCCGGCCGAGCCGGGCGCCGCACCGCCGGGCAACGTGCAAGCCGTTTCCGGCTCCGGAACCCCGCGAAGCTGATGGCCGCATCCTCCGACAGCCTGGGCTCCCGCCCCCGCGCCGCGTGGCGCGCTCGGCTGAGTGCGTTCTGGAGATGGTGGAGCGCGGAGATCGCCGCCGCGGCCCGCGAGCGCCTTCCCGCGTGGCGCGGCAGCGCGGGCGTTCCCACGGTCGCATTCGAGGGCGACCAGCTCGTACTCGTCGCTGCGCCGGGCGCTCAGCAAGCGCAAGGCAGCGTGGACCTCGCCGGACTGGACCCGGTTCGCGCGCGCTCCGCGCTGCGCTCGCTGCTCGAACGCTCCGGCGAAACGCGCGCGCGCGTCCGGCTGCGCATCGGGCGCGGCGAATCGCTGGTGCGGCGCATCGCGATGCCGCTCGCCACGGAAGAGAACCTCGCGCAGGTCCTCGCCTTCGAGATGGATCGGCTCACGCCCTTCCGCTCCGAGGAAGTCTATTTCGACTACCGCGTGCTCGCCCGCGACGCGGCGGCGGGAAAGATCGACGTGCTGCTCGCGCTTGCGCGCCGGCCGCTCGTCGACTCGCGGGTCGAGCGGCTGCGCGAGCTCGGGGCCAACGTGCAAGCGGTGGGCGTCGCGCAGGAAGCCGGCAGCAGCGCGGTGGACTTCGACCTGCTGCCTTCGGAGCAGCGTGGGGAACGCGAGTCCGGCAAGGAACGCACGGCGCAGCGCTCGCTCGCGGCGGCCGTGGCGATCCTTCTCGCGTTCGCGCTCTTCATCCCGGTGTGGCGCAAGCGCGAGACGGTGATCCTGCTGCAGCCGCTCGTGGCCCAGGCGCACGAGCAGGCGGAAGCGGCCAACCGCCTCGACACGAGGCTCGAGCGGGAGGTGGGCGACTACAACTTCCTGCTCGCGAAGAAGTACGGCAGCTATCCCGCGCTCGCATTCATCGAAGAGCTCACGCGACTGCTTCCCGACACCACGTGGCTGCAGCAGTTCGAGCTGCGCAGCACGGGCAAGGGCCGCGAGATCCAGGTCACCGGCGAGACCACCTCGTCCTCGAAGCTCATCGAGATCCTCGAGCAGTCGAAGCTCCTGCGCAATGCCACTCCGCGCGGGACGGTCACGCGGGGATCGACGCCCAACTCCGAGCGCTTCATGATCGCGGCCGAGGCGGTCCCGCGCCCGCAACCGGAGCCGGTGCCTCTGCTCACGCCGCAATCCAATGCCGCCGGCGCGCCTGCAGCGCCGTCTGCGGTGGTCGCGCCGAAGCCGCCCGCCGCCGCGCCGAAGGCGAACGCTGCGCCCGCGAAGCCCGCGGCGCCGCACAAGTGAGCCGCTCGCCATGGCGCTCGTGAACGATCCCCGACGCAGCCGGCAGCTCGCCCTCGGCCTGCTCGCCGTTGCGCTCGTCGCGCTCGTCGCGCTCGTCGCGATCCCGGCATGGCTCGTGCACCGCCACTACGACGTGGCGATCGGCGAGAACCTGAACAAGCTCGATCGCTTCCGCCGCATCGCGGGCACGCGTCCCGCGCTCGCGCGCCAGCTCGAGGCGATGTCGTCGCGCGATCCGCGCAAGTTCTTCCTGCGCGGCGGCCCGCCCGCCCTTTCCGCCGCCGAAGCACAGGAAGCGATCCGGGGCGTCATCGAATCGAGCGGCGGGCGTCTCATCACCATGGGCGCGCCCACATCCAAGGAGCAGGGCCGCTATCGGCAGGTGACGGTGAACGTGCAGTTCACCGCGAACATCCTCGCGTTGCGCAAGATCCTCGCCACGGTGGAGGGACGCACGCCCTATCTTTTCATCGACAACCTGATGGTTCGCACCCAGGTCCCCGCGAATTACCGCCCGTCGCCGGGCGCCGAGCCGGAGATGTTCGTGCAGTTCGACGTGTCCGGCTACGCGATCACGGGTGCATGATGGTCGGCGCTCTCGAAAGACAGCCCCTCATCGGCACGCTCGCGATCGTCGCCGCGGCGCTCGTCGGCGTGATCGGTGTCGAGACCGGATTCGGAACTCGCCTCGCGCCGTCCATCCCCGCGATGGCCGTGAGGCCGGCGGCGCCCTTCGAAGCGAAGCTGCTGCCCCCGCTCGAGGAGCCGAATCCGGAGCAGGCGTATCCCGAGACGGTCGCGCGCCCGCTCTTCGTGCCGCTGCGACGTCCGGCGCCGGCGCAGGATGCGGCCGCGCAGCAGGCGATGAGGCGCGGCCAGTTCGTGCTGCAGGGCGTCACCATCGCGGGCGATACGCGCATCGCGCTCCTCAAGGAGAAGTCGACGGGACACGTGGTGCGCGCCGAGAAGGGCAAGGAGGTGAATGGCCTGAAGGTGACCGAAGTGACGCCGGAATCGGTGACGCTCGAGCAGGGCAAGGAACAGGAGGTCCTGCCCCTGCAGGTCGGCAAGGCCGGTCCCTCCAACGTCGCGCCGAACACGGGCCCTTTCGGGCCGCCCGGCGTTCCGGGCGTCTTCAGCGCAGGTCCCGCCGCAGGCGCTGCTCCGGGCCTGCCCGCGCATCCGCTGCCCGCACCGCCCTCTTCGACTTCGAACCCGGCGGCACCTTCGGTGCCTCAGGCTTCGGGCGCCCCCCTGACGCCCGAGGAGCTCCTCGCGCGGCGGCGCGCGCGGCGTGAACAACAAACCCAGTGAGCGAATAACATGGCCCTGCGCTTCATGCGGTTCGACGAAAAGTCGTCTTCCCTTCCCCATCGGTCCTCGCCGCGCGGCACGCCGACGGCGGCGGCAGCGGTCATGATGCTGCTCCTCGCGTCGTGCTCGTTGATGCCTCCCAGCCTGCAGAAGGAGGAAGCGAAGAACGCGGCCGCCGAAGCGCCGAAGGCGCAGTTCGGACCGCTTCCGCCCTCCGCGGGCAACGTCGCCACGATCAATCCACCAGCCGCGCCCGCCGCGGCGCCGGCGAAGGTCTTCAAGGGCAGCGGCACTTTCCTCAATACCGCGCCGGCGCATCCGCCGGCGCCCCCGGGGCCGGAGCAGGCGAGCCTCAACTTCGAGGCGCTCGACGTGCGCGAGGTGGCGAAGGTCATCCTCGGCGACTACCTCAAGCGGTCGTACACGGTGCATCCCTCGGTACAGGGGACCGTCACCTTCCGCACCGTGAAGCCGATTCCGCTGAAGGACCTTCTGCCCACGCTCGAGATGCTGCTGCGCCAGAACAACGCGGCGGTGGTCTACGAGGACGGCATCTACAAGATCCTTCCCATCAACATGGTGCGCGGGTCCGTCACGCCGCAGCTCGGCGGCAACGCGCTGCCGATCCCGCAAGGCTTCTCGGTGCTCGTGGTGCCGCTCAAGTACGTGGGCGCGCGCGAGATGGCGCGCATCCTCGAGCCGTTCGCGCCGCCCGAATCGGTGCGAGTGGACGAGGTGCGCAACCTCGTGATCATGGCGGGCGACGAGCGGGAGCTGAAGCACCTCGTCGAAACGGTCGAGCTCTTCGACGTCGACTGGCTCTCGGGGTATTCGGTGGCCCTCTTCCCGATCCACAGCACCGACGTGAAGTCGCTCGTGGCGGACCTCGACAAGGTGTTCGGCACGGCGGCGCAGAGCCCGCTCGCGGGAATCGTGCGCGTGATCCCGATCGAGCGCCTCAACGCCCTGCTCGTCGTCACGACGCAGCCGAAGTATCTCGAGATGGCGCGTACGTGGATCGACCGCATCGATCAGGCCGGCACCACCTCGGGCGGCACGCGGTTCTATGTCTACCAGGTGAAGAACAGCAAGGCGGAGACGCTGGCGCAGCTGATCGGCGATCTCTTCTCGTCGCGCCGCACCACCGTGTCCGCTCCCACGCTCGCCCCGGGCGCGCGCCCCGCGCAGCTCACCAGCTCCACCTTCGGGCAGATCACGCCGCCCACCGCTCCATCCACCGGCAGCACATCCGCCACGTTCTCGCTGCCGGGAGCGAACGGCACCACGGCGAACGAGGTGCGCGTGATCGCCGACAAGGACACGAACTCGCTCCTCATCCTCGCCACTCCGGCGGACTACGACACCATCGAGAACGCGCTGCGCCAGCTCGACGTCGTGCCGCGGCAAGTGCTGGTCGAAGTGCTGCTCGCCGAGGTGACGCTCACGGACAACCTGAGCCTCGGCCTGGATTACTACATCCACACCCGCAACAACACGAGCGGCTCGTTGAACATCGGCGGCGCGCTCGGCACCGCCGGGCCGACGGGCGCCGTTCCCGGGTTCAACGGGTTGCAGCTCATCAACTTCAGCGGTGCCGAAGTGCGCGCGGTGCTCAACGCGTTGGGGAGCGACGGCAAGGCGAAGATCCTCGCCTCGCCCCAGATCATGGTGCTGGACAACCAGAAGGCGCAGATCAAGGTCGGCGACCGCATCTCGGTGCAGACCTCGGCGCAGACCGGCGTGAGCACGGGGACCGGAGTGCTCAACAGCTTCCAGTACCTCGAGACCGGCGTGCTGCTCGCGGTTACCCCGCGCATCAACTCCGGCGGCCTCGTCACGCTCGACGTCGACCAGGAAGTGAGCGTTCCGGATCCGAACAGCACCAGCGCTTCCAACCCGAATCCGAACGTGAACTCGCGCTCGGCGCAGACGAGCGTCGTCGTGCATTCGGGCCAGTCCATCGTCCTGGGCGGCCTGATCAACGACCAGATCAACACGAGCAGCTCGGGTATCCCGCTGCTTTCGAAGATCCCGGTGCTCGGCGCGTTGTTCGGAACGCAGGGTTACCAGCACACGCGCACGGAGCTGGTGCTCATCATCACGCCGCGCATCATCAGCGATTCCCAGCAGGCCCGGGACGCGACGCTCGAGCTGAGCAACAAGCTGCCCGCGCTCAAGGGCCTCCTGCCGAAGCCGGCCGACCTGCCGATTCCCCCTCCCGATGCGGCTCCCCGTGGAAAGTAAGCGCTCCGGAGTCCGGGGTCGCGGAGGTCATTAAGGCATTAAAAAACAACTTGTTGCCGGCAATACTTCAAGTGTGCTGTTGCAGAAACGACACAGTGTTGTAAAAACCTTGCGATTTTGTTTGACGGGGAGAATCAACTTGAATAGGCTTTCGACGCACGATGGTCATGCGGCCGCCGGAGTTGCACGAAAAAGCGGTCTGGTGAAGGGGTTCCTGGCGGTCGCGATGGTGCTGGTTGCGGGCTGTGCCGCCATCTCGACCGAGCCGCCGCAGGAAGTGGTGAAGGAACGCGCCCAGGCCCGCTGGGACGCGCTCGTGAAAGGAGATTTCAAGGCGGCGTACGCCTACTTGAGTCCGGGAAGCCGGGCGGTGGAGAGCGAAGCGAACTACGTCGCGAGCCTCGGCCGCGGTTTCTGGAAGTCGGCCAGGGTGGGCAAGGTCGAGTGCAGGAACGACGTGGCGTGCGACGTGGATGTGACGATCGAATACCAGTTTCAGGGCCATACGACGCGCACGCCGTTGCGCGAGTCGTGGGTCCGGGAAGGATCGCAGTGGTGGTACCTGAAAAAATGACGGACAAAAGGCGACATTGTCGCGGGGTGGAATCCGACGCCGGGTTTGTAAAAACGCACTGCATGGGATAGCATTTACGAGTTGTACCTCTAGAAAGTGATCACTTTCTTTTTCACAAAGGAGCAATCCAAGACATGAACACGTTCAAAAGAAAAGCTCTCTTTACCGCGGTCGTCGCCGGTCTCGGCGCGGTCGCCGGTACTGCAGAGGCGGTCTACCTGAGCCCGAACAACACGGGCCAGGTGCTGGTCTACCCCTACTACACGGTGCAGTCCACGAACAACAACGCGTGGAACACCTATCTCTCGGTCGTGAACACCAGCTCGCGCGCCAAGGCCGTCAAGGTCCGCGTGCTCGAGGGCAAGGCCTCCGCCGAGGTGCTCGACTTCAACCTGTTCCTGTCGCCGAACGACGTGTGGACTGCGGCCATCGTGCCCTCCAGCTCCGCCGCGGGCGCTCCGGGCCACCTGGTCACGGCGGACGTGTCGTGCACGAACCCGCCGATTCCGGCGGGCGGCGTGGACTTCCGTAACTTCACGTACTCCACCGCGAGCGACAAGATCCTCGGCACGGGCCTCGATCGCACGCGCGAGGGCTACGTCGAGATGCTCGAGATGGGCACGCTCACGGGCGCATGGGCCACCGCGGTGACGCACGTCAATGGCGTCCCGGCGAACTGCGCGGTCGTGCAAGGGCAGACCCTCACGCCGTCGTCGATCGAAGCCCCGCAAGGCGGCCTCGTCGGCACGGGCACGCTGATCAACGTGAACTCGGGTCGCGACTCGGGCTACAAGGCCGACGCGCTGGATGCCTGGCGCACGGCATCGGACTACAGCGACGCGGGTTCCGCGGCGCCGACTCTGGGCGACGCCACTCCGGCGACCAGCCTGGTCATCAACACGGGCGGCATCGACGTGGGCGGCACGGGCAGCTCCTCGCTCGCAACGGTCTATCGCACCGACTGGACGGCCGTCTCCGGCGTCACGGCCGGCACGCGTGCCACCGCCGCGGTGTTCATGCACAGCAGCATCCTGAACGAGTACATCCTGGATGCCGCCACCGCGTCGAACACGGACTGGGTGATCACGCAGCCGCTCAAGCGCGCCTTCGTGACCACGACGACGGCCGCCACGCCGTACACCAACGTGCTCACCACGGACGGCGCGTGCGAGACGATCAACTTCACGTACTTCGACCGCGAAGAGCGCAGCGCCACGGCCTCCGGTGTGGACTTCTCGCCGCTGCCGCCCAGCGCGCAGCCGAACTCGCTGTGCTGGGAGTCGAACGTCCTGTCGATCCGCAACGGCAACTCCACGGGCGCGTCCACGGCGTCGCTGGTTCTCGGCTCGGTCAACGTGACGAACGTCAACGTGACCCCGACGTTCCAGAACGGCTGGGCGAAGCTCACGTTCGCCGGCGCCAACGCCGCGACGAACGGCATGGCCGGCTCCGCCGCCAGCTCGGACCGCACGGCAGTGGGCACGAACGTCGCCGCGATTGCTGTGGGCACGGCGGGTGCGCAGACCTTCTTCGGCCTGCCGTCCACCGGCTTCATGATCCGCACGTTCGACAACGGCACGCTGACCTGCTCTTCGGGCAGCTGCCAAGGCAACTACAGCGCGTTGTTCCGTCACAGCTACATCACGACGATCGCGCCGTAACGCTCGAGTGGTACGCCGAGGGGGAAACCCCTCGGCGCGCAGAACCGACAGGCGGACATCTTGTCCGCCTGTTTTTTCTTCAGCGCCTTTTTTTTGCATACCAGTGACAAATCGCACTGGAAAAATGCATTGCAAGTGGTACACTTCACGTCGATTGTGAGATAGTGTCGCTACATTCCGGAATCGAAACGATATTTCAGGCCCGCTCCCGATAGAGGAACGGCCGCAGCCGAAAGCGAGGACTTCATGACCCTGAACATCTCCAAAAACCTCCTCCGGCGCACAAGCTTGGCTCTCGCGGCGCTTGCCGCCGCGTGGCTCGCAATTCCCCAGGCGTCCGCCGCAACCATCACGTACAGCTCCGGCGAAACCTGCTCTTACAACGGCATGTCGGTGGACCCGTCGGGCAACGTCACCGTCAACTGCAGCGCCCCCGCGACGGGTGGCGGCATCGGCACCGGCGGCAGCACGCCTCCGCCTCCGCCGCCCTCGAGCACGGTCAGCGCGGGCATCACCGGCTATACGTTGACGGCACCGGCCACCGTCGCCGCTGGCGCGTCGGTGACGCTCACCGCGACGGTCGCGACGCCCTCGGCGACGAACAAGATCAACTGGACGATCGCGACGAGCGGCACGGGTTGCAGCTTCCCGACCGGCATCAGTATCCCGATCAGCCAATCCTCGGCGACGCTTTCCGGCG
>Ga0157370_10007064_pt1 | contig 12263 bp, 12 predicted proteins | sample C35metaG_FD_113463 | JGI IMG/M metagenome (GOLD analysis project Ga0157370, IMG submission 113463) | Corn rhizosphere microbial communities from Kellogg Biological Station, Michigan, USA - C3-5 metaG | ecosystem: Host-associated > Plants > Roots > Rhizosphere > Soil | place: USA: Michigan...
CGCCCTGGTGCTCCCGGACCAGCCGGACCGCCCGCTCCCTAACCTCAGGAGAAAACTGCCTGCGCTTTGTCATACTCCCAACCTCTCAATTCTGGGAGTCTCCGGCAATCCCGGGGCGATTCAGATTAGCCACTTCGTTCATCACCGAGCGCAGTTGGGCGTGTACTATCGGATGCTGGGCGTCCCTGTCCCGGGCGTGTACGGCCCCTCCGCCGACGAAGTCGTTTAGTGAACACGGTTATCCTTTTGCGCGTTGCCGCAATCGTTGCCGCCATCCAGGGTGTCGCGCATGGCACGCTTATCTTGACTGCCAAGCCGCGACACGGACCGGCGGAGAGGTTGGTTATCGAGGCAATGCGGACAAATCATTTTGCTTTCATGGGCGCATCCCGTAGCTACTGGGATTTCTACTTCGGCTACGCTATGATGGGCGCATTGACCTGTCTTGTGGAAGCGGTGTTGTTCTGGCAGCTCAGTCGGTTCACAGCGACGAGCTCCGACGCCGTGCGAGCTGTGGCCGGCGTATTCATCCTCTTCAACGTTGGTCACGCGCTTCTAGCTACAAAGTTTTTTATTCTCACCCCGATTGTCTTCGACGTGGCTCTCGCCCTGCTCCTTGGCGCTGTGATGGTCAAGGCGCCGACGACTGCTCAGTTGAACAGGAGCTCCCCCCAATGGCAGCAGGGGCTTTAACTGTAGTGGAATTGACGGCGGCATCGATTCGGGATGGCCACGACAGCTGCTCACAACAATCATTGAAGCAGAGTTCACTGCTTGGCTCCCTGGATTCATTGTTCCCCGGTGTCCAAATGCGTCCGAAGCCATTGAACGCCGCCGAATCGTGAAAATGCATCTTGTCGAACGATCTTGTCGACCGCCCACTTACTGGGCCCTCGGGTGTCTGTACTTGTGACAACCCGCGCGGGCGCAGCTTTCCGTTGCGGTTGCGGGTCAGTCCAGCCCGAATGAAGGGAATCCAACGAAACACCTAACCAGTGGGCAGCCGCACCAAGGAGAAGAGACAGCGATGAAGAAAACAACCATGAAGTCCAAGTCGCCGGTTGTCGCGAAAATCACCGCGATGGACGAGCGCATCCAAGTCCTCTGGGGCAACCACTCCAAAATTACCGCACGGATATCCGACCGACCTAGCATCCAGGCCTTCTATCGAGAGGTTCTTGGTTGCGAAGTCGGGATGGGGCCGCAGCACGTGGGCGGTCCACCGGACACTGACCGAATCCGATTCCCGAACAATTTCATCATCGGAGTTCATTACGACGACTCTGCCCTGAGCGACGCCGACCAGAAGAAGGCGATCTGGCTAGAACTCAAAACCAAAAACCCGGACGACCTCAAGCGCAGAATCCTCGAGTTCGGCATCCAGGGATTCGACTATTTCGACAAGGACCACTTCTACTTCCAGGCGCCAGGAGGGCAAGTCTTTCGCATCTCTGACTGAGCCGAAAAACCAACGGGCTTCATCGGGTATCCGCCGCCGGTCCCGTCCCGCATCCGCTAGTCGACGAGCGTTTGCGGAAGTCCAAACCGCGACATCAACCCGACATCGAACCGGGTTATCCCACTTATGTGAGTGCCGGCAATCGTTATCACCAACAATCCGTTGGCGTGTGCAACGCGAGTATGTGGGTCTCGAAGGTAGGCACCGAACGCGGGCTGCCCGTTTGCCCGCGTTGGTACGAGCCGCTCGCGGTGACCTTGTCGGAACGCGACGGTCGCGAAGAATCGGCCTGCCACGTCTCTTCCCTGATACTCCAGGGGCAGTGGCGGCATTCGGAGTCGCACGTCCTCGGTCATGAGCGCCACCATTCCGTCCACGTCATTTGCTTCGAACGCTCGGACGAGCTGCCCGAGTAGGCGCCGCTCGGCGGGTGAGTCCGGCGGAGGCGGTGGCTCCGTGGCTGGAAGCTCGCGAACGAGGGTCGAGCGGGCGCGCTTCAGTGCGCTGGTGACCGATTGCTCCGTCACGTCAAGCATGTCCGCGACTTCACGGGCGGAGAAATCGAGGACGTCGCGCAAGATGAGTACTGCACGTTGCCGCGGTGGCAGCAGTTGAAATGCGATCACGAATGCCAGTGAAACAGCTTCCCGCGCGTCGTAGCGGGCGTCTGGACCGAGGTCTGTGTCCAACAGATCCGCGAGCAGGGCATCGGGATACGGCTCCAACCACGCCACCTCGCCCAGGTTGGTTGGCTCGGGCATCTCGAAGTCGAGCACAGGCCGTTCCGCCGACGGGCGACGGCTGCTCGAACGGCGCATGTTGAGGCAGCGGCTGGTTGCGATGCGGTACAGCCAGGTTCGGAGGCTAGCTCGGCCTTCAAATCCGCCGAGACCACGCCAGGCGGCCAACCACGTCTCCTGCACCGCATCCTCGGCGTCGGCCGCCGAACCGAGGATGCGGTAGCAGTGAAGCTGCATCTCTCGTTGGTGAGGAGCGATTAATTGCTCGAACGCGGCCTCGTCTCCCGACCGGGCCCGGTCAAACAGCTCTGTGGTCACAGTTCCATGCCTCGTGTCACCCCACGTTGCTCGGCGCCGAAACGCTGCCGAGGTGTTGAACACCGACCAAGCCTGAAATGATACCATCATTCACCGCCTACTTCCTGGACCATCCGGTGTCTGTATTTATGACCACCTGACGGCAATCACAACAAGGAGAGAACTATGGAAACGCAAAGCGACATTCATTTCGAATTCAACGTCCCCGTCAGCGGAGACCTGGCATATACAGCGATCAGCAAAGTGAAGGATTGGTGGATTCTCGATACCGAAGGAAAAACCTCGGCGCTTGGAGATTCATTCACCGTGTACTTCAACAGAGATCAGGACTTTGTTCGGTTCACAGTTACTACGGCGCAGCCTGGCCATAGATACACGTGGCACGTAGACGATTGTTTCCTGCACTGGTTCAAGGACAAGACGGAATGGAAGGGGACCGACGTCAGCTTTGATATCGTTCCGACGACGGATGGCAGCGTGATCAAGATGGTTCACCGGGGCTTGACCCCAAATGTGGAATGCTACGACATCTGCAACGCCGGTTGGGAGAGCCATATGACGAGCCTGAACAAGCTGATTACAAATGGAGTTGGAACGCCGCAGTGATAAACTGCCGGATTGAGCCGATTCGTCTCTGTCTTGTGGCAGGTCTGCCGAAGTGATGCCCAGATTCCTTCCTGACGTGTCACTAAAACACAATCGAAGGTCCTGGATAAGGAGTGATCATGGCAACGGTAATATTTGGAAACCATACGGCCCTTCGGGTGCGGCGAACGGAACGTGACAACATTCGCAGGTTCTACCGTGATGTCCTGGGCTGCAAAATCATGCGGGAGTTCGACGACAAGGATGACATTCAAATAGGAGACGGCTTCTACATCGCGTTTCTCTATGGGAGCGGGCGTGGCGCGGAGGTCGATGAGGGCGTGACCTACGCCGCGGAGGAGGCGCTGAGCGATGATGACTTTCTGAAGGCGATCTTCCTCGAGCTCAAGTCCGACAACGTCGTAGAAATGAGGCAGAGAATTGTCGCCTCCGGCGTCAAAGTGCTCGATGTACCGGATCCTCATCTCTACTTTCAGGCTCCAGGCGGGCAAGTGTTCCGGCTGGTCGGAATCAACGAAGACCTCTCGAAGTATGAGGGGACGGAGCACGGTTAGTAGTTCGTTGGGCCGGCGCTACTCTGACGATTCAGTGCCAGGGCGCCGGCTCACAGAATCGCGCGAAGCACCGGGATCCGCCTGAACACCGCAGCGCTGAGCGCGAACGACGTGATGCAGGCTACAATCGTAAGAAGCGCGAACTTGAACAGCGGAGCTCCTGCGATCGAGTGAAGCATGCGCGCGCCGAGTATGACGAAGGGCGGATGGAACACGTACACGCTGAACGCGTTGTCGGACATGAATTTCTCGAAGCGTCCCTGAGTGTTGTACGTCTTTCTGAAGATGACGAGCAGGCCATAGGAGATCGCCACGCATGTGAACGACTCCCAGAGATTCATGGACGCGGCCTGCCAGTGCCAGCCTCCGGAGTACGCCGAGCCGTCACCGGATAATCTGCCGCCGAGTGTCAGGATCGCGAGCCACGCTACGAATCCTGCTGGAAGTACGATTCCGAGCCATCGCACGCCCAATGAATAGTCGAGCTTCTGCAGCCAGTTTCCTCGCGCGAAGTATGTGCCGGCGATGAACAGCAGAATGTACTGAGGAAAATCAGCGAGCTGCATGTTCAGCACCGAGGTGCCATCGGGGAATACGAGACGTACGACGAATGTGAAAGCAGCCATCACCAGGGCGAACGCAATGAGACGTTTGTTATCTGGCGCCGGCGCATCGATTGACTCGGCTGCCCCGCCTGATCGTGTCGGGTGGAGCGCAGCGTAGCATACGCAGAAGATCAGTAGCGCGAGGCAGAACCAGAGCGGTCCGTTCTCCTGGAGAAATTGCCCGTTCCTGATGTGCTTGATCCACTCATTCGCAAAAGATGTCGGCTCGGTCGAGTTCCACGAGTGCGCCACGAAGTATTCCGTGATCGGTCCGAGAACGAACATGTAGAACAGCACCGGCAATCCGAGTCGAAATGCGCGTTCGCGCACGAACTTCCGCGTGCCCTTTCGTTGGAGCGACCCTGGAACGAAATATCCAGCGATGAAGAAGAGCAGGCCCATGAAGAACGCCTGGAGATACATCTGCCAGGCAGCAAACGTCAGAAGAGTCGCTGGTGTGACCGGAGTTCTATCGGTGAAGTACCAGTTGCCGAGTGGACTGTAGGTGTCGGCCGAGTGCATGCTGACAACGAGGATGATCATCACCCAGCGTATGTTGTCGATGAACAGCAATCGAGGTCCGCGTGGAGCAGCGGCGATTGGTGGTTCGGTCATGATTGATCTCGAGGTGAATGCAATTGTCGGTCGAGTCAGAGCAATAATGTGCGAAAGCGACCTGAACTGCCACATGCTGTGTGTCACCTTTCGGCGGGCGGTGGTTTCTTGCGGTCAAGGGCACTATCAAGCGGTGCGGACAGTGCCTGCCCAGTTACTCCAGAGTCGCACCAGGGAGCGCCGCTCACGGCTTCTTGGCCACCGTTTGCCGCACGGATCGTTATTCGGACAGCGATGCCGTAGCGCAGACCATACATTCGGTGACGATGTATTGGAATCCACAATTCTTTCAGCCTACATCGTGCGACAAATAGATCGACACTATCAGGCGCTCGCGCTGGCATGCTCGTCGGTATCGCTTTTGTTGACCGCATCCTTTGCTACAGCGCAGTCAACTTCCGCGCCGACTCTCGCAACATCCCATCTTGCCGAGGGCATCGTACATAGTCGTCTGGTCCCGCTGGCTCGCGCGAAAGCCCCGAACAGCACGAGCACCACGAGCTGGGTAACCGAACGGCGGTTTGTGGAGTATCGCGGCAGCGCCGCGGTCATGCAGGTGATTACCGGTGGTACGCGCGGCCACGAATACGCCGACAGCCTCCTCTTTTACCGGGCAACTCTTCGGCCGATCTGGGACCATCTGCATAGAGGCGGGATGACGACCGCTCTTTCATTCGATGGAGTCCACGTCACAGGTCGTGTAACGCAGAAGGATTCCGCAGCTCGACGGATCGACCTGACGACTGGTATTCCGTCATTCAGTGGCACAATCGATGACGTTGTCGTGCAATCGGTGCCACTGGTGAGCGGTTATCACGTGGTACTGCCGTTCGTTGGGGGCGACGGTGTCGTGGAGTCGGACACGATTCGGGTGCGTAGGCGCGAGCGCGTCCCGATATCAAATGATTCGCGCGATGCATGGGCAGTCGACCTGTCGTATCCGTCAGGCTCGGAGACGTTGTGGATCGATCCGGCGACGCGTGCCATTGTGCGTCACATCTACACATTGAAGGATCATTCGCAGCGCGAAGTCGTTACGAGCTAATGGGCGCCACACGGAAGCGCCGCCCGGTCCGCCAAACAGACGCACCGTAGGTACATAGAAAAAGCCCCGCAACGTAAACCGTTACAGGGCTTGATCTTATAGGTCGGGGTGGCCGGATTTGAACCGGCGACCTCTTGCTCCCGAAGCAAGCGCGCTACCGGGCTACGCTACACCCCGATGTCATCATGGTACAGCCTCGCAACTTAATCGGAGCGAAGGGGGTGGCGCCACCCCAGGATGCCGGTTCGGACGGCCTGATGGCTCTACCGCTGCGTAATTCGCAACACGAGCCTCCACTTTCGCTCGAACGAGGAGAAAATCGCCTGCGATTGCCCGGGCATCCTTCGCCTCCGTCGGTTAACATAGGCTCGTAACTGGCAATTACACAGCCGCGCTTCAGCGGTCCCAACACTCAATCCGATCCCGGTATGGCCACCGCCGTTCTGGCAGACGCTCCCACAGCCACCTCGCTGTACGAGGCCTCGAACAAGCCCGAAACTCTTGCGGTGCTGGTCGCTCCGCTCCGAGCGGCGGACATCGCCGAGCTGGTGAATCAGCTGCAGCCACCCAAGGCCGGGCGGGTTCTGGCAAATCTGCCATTCGACGTTGCTGTCGACGTGATGGACGAGCCCGAGCTGGACCGGCGGCACGACATCGTCCAGCACATGAACAAGGGGGTCGCGGGCGCGCTTGTGGCCGCCATGGCGCCGGATCGGCGCGCCGATCTGCTGCGAGAGCTGACTCCTGCCAAGCGAAAGGCCGTGCTCGCCACCATCGACGAGCCGGACCGGTCGGTGCTCAAGGCACTGCTCGTCTATCCGGAAGGGTCGGTTGGCGCAATCATGACCACGGAGTTCGTGAGTGTTGCTGCCAACACCACTGTCGCGGATGCGATCGAGCGAGTCAGGACGCTCGCGCCGGATGTAACGGCTGTGTATGCGGTGTACGTCGTAGACCCGGTGACTGGAAAACTCGAGCGCTCGGTCCATCTGCAAGATCTGTTGCTGGCGGACCGCGACGCGCCTATCAGCAGCATCGGCGACTCGCGCAAGCCACTCGCGGCGTCGCCGCTCACGAGTGAAGAAGATGTTGCTCGGCTCATCTCCAAGTACAATCTCGTCGCGCTTCCCGTAATAGATGACAACGGCAAGATGATCGGCGCTGCAACCGTCGACGATGTCATCGATGCGATGGTTCGCGAGACCACGGAAGACGTACAGCGGTTCGGTGGTGTCGCCGCTCTCGAAGTTCCATACCTGCGGATCTCGCTCGTCGGTATGGTGCGCAAGCGCGCTGGCTGGCTCGCTGCGCTGTTCCTGGGTGAGATGCTCACCGCAACTGCCATGGGATACTTTCAGGACGAGATCGCTCGCGCGGTAGTGCTGGCGCTGTTCATTCCGCTGATCATCTCATCCGGCGGCAACTCCGGATCGCAGGCGACGTCGCTCATCATCCGCGCACTCGCGCTGCGCGAATTATCGCTGCGCGACTGGTGGCGCGTAGCTGTGCGGGAGCTGCCGACGGGGCTGGCGCTCGGCACGGTACTCGGCGTCATCGGCGTCATCCGAATTCTCACCTGGCAGCATTTCGGATGGTATGACTACGGCTCGCACCACGATCTCGTCGCGCTCACCGTTGGGGCGTCGCTGATAGGAGTCGTCACCTTTGGATCGATGGCCGGATCGATGCTTCCGTTTCTGCTCCGGCGGCTCGGATTCGACCCGGCCAGCGCGTCCGCACCGTTCGTGGCGACGCTGGTGGATGTGACCGGTCTGGTCATCTATTTCTCAGTCGCATACAGCATCTTGCGAACGACGCTGTTAAAGTAAGGCGTGACCCATTCTAACATGCCTCTGAATCCGCCAGGATCACCGCTCTTTCGCGACCATCTGGAAACCAAGGTTGCCTCGTGGATCCGTCCGTGGGATGGAGCTGAAGCCGTCGACGTCGTCCTGCTCGGCGCGCCACTATCGAAGACGTCCATATCGCACTCCGGCGCGTCCGGTACGCCGCAGGCAATGCGCGAGATGTTCGGCGCCGTATCGACTTACAATTTCGATCACGACATCGATCTGGCATCCACATTGACCATTCGCGACGCGGGCGACGCCAGGGTCCATGTGACAGATCTCGCGCGATCGCGCGCGGGGATCCGTGAGGCCGTCGCCGCTGTACTCGCGCAATCCTCCAGTGCGCTCACAATCGTCATGGGCGGCGACCATTCGATCTCGGGCCCGTCCATCGAGGCGTTCCGCGCGCACGTCGGAGGAACCGTCGGGCTGGTGCAACTCGATGCTCACATGGATCTCCGCAATCTCGATGACGGTGGGCCGAGCAACGGAACTCCGATCAGACAATTGCTCGAATCGGGGACGCTGGAAGGCCGCAACATCGTGCAGGTTGGTCTTCACGCATTCGCAAATGCGCGCGCATACCGCGACGTTGCACACGACGCCGGCATTACGCAGATCTCCGCACGCGAAGTTGCACATACACCGCCAGCGGATATCGCGCGCAGAGCTCTGTCCGCAATAGAAGGGCAGGCGCAGGCACTGTATGTCACGCTGGACATGGACGTGCTGGACCAGGCATTCGCACCTGGTGTCCCCGCACTCGTGCCAGGCGGAATGACGTCGTGGCAGCTGTTCGAGATGTTACTCGTACTCGGCGGTCATCCAAAAGTGCGTGCGATCGATATAGTCGAGGTCGATCCATCGCAGGATCCGCGACGCGCCACTGTGCGCGTTGCGGTGCACGCGATGTTGACGTTTCTCACAGGCCTGGCGCTGCGCCGAGGCGATGCATGAGCGGTATGGATACCGTACGAATCGATGGACGCTCGCTGAGGATCGAGGACGTGATTGCCGTCGCGCGCGGCCGCGTGCGTGTCGAGATGACCGACGCTGCGCGGGCGCAGATGGCGGCGTCGAATGCAATCGTGAACCGCATCGTCGAACGAAATGACGTCGTGTACGGCGTTACGACAGGATTCGGAAAGCTGTCGGATATCGCGATTCCGCCGAACAGGCTCGCGGAGCTGCAGGTGAATCTCATTCGGTCGCACGCTGTCGGCGTCGGGCCGTTGTTGAGTGAAGCCGAGGTGCGCGCGATGATGCTGTTGCGTGCGAACGTGATATCGAAAGGGTATTCCGGAGCGCGCGCCGCGCTCGTGGATCTGCTTGCTGGCATGCTGAATGTCGGTTTGTATCCGCCGATTCCGGAGCAGGGGAGCGTCGGCGCGAGCGGCGATCTCGCACCGCTGGCGCATCTGGCGCTGTCGATGATCGGAGAGGGCTTGTTGTTCAAGGGTGACCAGTCCGGCCCGGCCGCGGAAATGTTGCGCGCCAGTGGGCTCGAGCCTATCGAGCTGGGTCCCAAAGAAGGAATCACACTCATCAATGGGACGCAGGCACACACGGCAATTGCCGCGTTGCTCGTGCACGATACGCAGCGACTCTGGCGTGCCGCGCACGTTGCCGCAGCGATGTCGCTCGAGGCGCTCAAGGGGACACCAGTTGCGTTCGATGCGCGGATCCAGGAGGCGCGCGGGCAGATCGGGCAGGTGGAATCCGCACGCGTTATGCGGCTGCTGCTCGACGACAGCGAGATTCGCGAGTCGCACAGATCTAATGATCGTCGAGTTCAGGACGCGTATGGATTGCGGTGCGTCCCGCAGGTTCACGGTCCTGTGCTCGACGCATTGCGGTGGATCGAGGGAATGGTATCGCGCGAGCTGAATGCTGCGACCGACAATCCTCTCGTGTTCGATAACGGTGAGATGTTGAGCGGCGGAAATTTTCACGGACAGGCCGTTGCCATGGCGCTCGACTTTCTCGCGATCGCAGCAACGAATCTCGCGGTGATCAGTGAGCGTCGTACCGATCGACTGGTGCACCCCGACCTCAACGAAGGATTGCCTGCGTTTTTATCACCCGATGCCGGAACGAATTCCGGATTCATGATGGCACAGGTCACCGCCGCGTCGATCACGAGCGAGTGCAAGGTGCTGGCGCACCCGTCCAGCGTCGATTCCATTCCGACCGACGGCAGCAAGGAGGACGTCGTGCCCATGGCGATGGGCGCGGCGTGGAAGGCGCGCCGCATCATCGCGAACGTGCGGAACGTGCTTGCGATCGAGATGATGTGTGGCGCACAGGGGATAGATTTCCGCGCGCCGCTCAAGCCATCCGCGCCGGTGGGTCGCGCTCATGCCATCGTTCGCAAGGTAGTTCCACATCTCGATCGCGATCGGGTAATGAGCGGCGACATCGGGTTGATTGCAACCGAGATATCCAGCGGCCGTTTCGACGAATGCATTCAATGGGAAGCAGCAGAGGAGAAAGCGTAATGACGCATGGTGCCAGAGTCGTACGTGCACCGCACGGGACGGAGATCACGTGCAAGGGGTGGCAGCAGGAAGCCGCGATGCGAATGCTGATGAACAACCTCGATCCTGAGGTCGCCGAGCGTCCGGATGATCTCGTGGTATACGGCGGAACTGGAAAGGCTGCGCGCAGTTGGGAATCGTTCGACGCAATCGTGCGCGAGCTCCGCGATCTAGGTGATGACGAAACCCTGCTCGTGCAGAGCGGCAAACCAGTGGGTGTACTGCGGACCCATCGCAGTGCGCCGCGTGTGCTCATCGCGAACAGCAATCTCGTCGGACGCTGGGCGACGTGGGACAAATTTCGCGAGCTGGAGCGTGCCGGTCTGATCATGTACGGCCAGATGACCGCCGGCTCATGGATATACATCGGCTCCCAGGGCATCGTGCAGGGCACTTACGAGACACTGGGCGCTGTGGCGCGCAAGGATTTCGACGGCTCGCTTGCAGGGCGACTCGTAGTTACCGCGGGACTCGGCGGAATGGGCGGCGCGCAGCCACTCGCCGCAACGATGCTCGGCGCTGCATTTCTCGGAGTGGAAGTCGCCGAGCGGCGCATCGACAAACGAATCGAGACGGGATATTGCGATCGCAAGACGAGCAGCCTCGACGAAGCGTTGGCGTGGCTCGACGTAGCGAAGAGAGACAGAACTCCGCTATCGGTCGGGCTCGTCGGGAACGCGGCGGACGTGATTCCGGAGCTTGCGCGGCGCGGCGTAGTGCCTGACGTCCTGACAGATCAGACGAGCGCGCACGATATGTTGAACGGCTACGTGCCGGCGGGGATGTCGATCGTCGAGGCGGATGGGCTTCGACGCGACGACCCGGACGAGTATGTGCGCCGCTCGACGACGAGTGCAGTCCGGCACGTCGAAGCGATGCTGGCACTGCAGAAGATGGGTGCGGTGACCTTCGATTACGGAAATAACATCAGGACAGTGGCTTTCGACGCGGGGCTCGAACATGCGTTCGACTTTCCGGGATTCGTGCCTGCATACATCCGGCCGTTGTTCTGCGAGGGGAAGGGGCCGTTCCGATGGGCGGCACTGTCGGGCGATCCCGCGGACATTGCGCGAACTGATCGACTCGTGCTCGATCTGTTTCCTCACGACGAGCATCTTGCTCGCTGGATCAAGCTCGCGAGCGAAAGGATTCACTTCCAGGGACTGCCTGCACGGATATGCTGGCTGGGCCAGGGAGATCGTGCGCGCTTCGGAGTTGCGCTGAACGATCTCGTTGCCTCGGGCGAGATCAGCGCACCGATCGCGATCGGACGCGATCATCTCGATACCGGAAGCGTTGCATCGCCGTTCCGCGAGACCGAAGCGATGCTGGATGGCAGCGACGCGATTGCTGACTGGCCGATACTTAATGCGCTTGTGAACACCGCGAGTGGAGCGAGTTGGGTGTCGTTCCATCACGGCGGCGGCGTCGGGATCGGAAATTCGCTGCACGCGGGGCAGGTGGTCGTCGCGGATGGGACGCCCGAGATGCGCGAGCGAATCGAGCGCGTGTTGACGAACGATCCCGCCACGGGAATTCTGCGGCACGCCGATGCGGGCTACGACATTGCTCGCGACGCGGCCGTGCGTCACGGGCTGACGATCCCCGTTCCGCGCTGATAGTGTGACGCGGCGAATCATCTTTCACAACGCGTCGCAGGTCGTCACGTGCGCCGGACCCGCGCGCGGACGGCGCGGTGCCGAGATGGCCGACGCGGGGATACGAACGGAGGTCGCGGTCGGGATAGATGACGGCCTCATAGTCGCCGTCGGAGCGATCACCGATGTCGAGCGCGAGCTTGCCGGCCTCGAGCGCTCTGGCGACTCCGAGTATCACGCGCAGTGTGAGTACATAGACTGTGCGGGCCGGGTCGTGACACCCGGATTGGTGGATTCTCACACGCATGCTGTGTTCGGCAGGCCGAGGTACGACGA
>Ga0157370_10007065_pt1 | contig 12262 bp, 11 predicted proteins | sample C35metaG_FD_113463 | JGI IMG/M metagenome (GOLD analysis project Ga0157370, IMG submission 113463) | Corn rhizosphere microbial communities from Kellogg Biological Station, Michigan, USA - C3-5 metaG | ecosystem: Host-associated > Plants > Roots > Rhizosphere > Soil | place: USA: Michigan...
ACGCACTGTGGCATGAGTTCGGTCTGCAACCCGTGCTCGTGGGCGGCCGCTCGAGCCGCGAGGTGAGCGCCGAAGCGACGATCATGCAACGAGCGCGGCACAGGCCGCACTCGGCACTCGGCAGCGGCCTTCGACAGCTCGTCAGCATTCTCGACGGGTCGGCGATTGCGTTGAGCCCCGACACCGGGCCGCTGCATATGGCCGTGGCACTCGATCGGCCGGTGGTCGCGTTGTTGGGCTACACGAACCCGAAGCGCACAGGCCCATACCGCCGGTTTCACGATCTCATCATCGACGCGTACGGCGACGAGGGAGAGCCGTACCCCGTCAGTATGGAGAACCGGCCGGATCGCATGAGCCGGATCACCGTGCGCGACGTGCTCGATCGAGTCGACCACTGGCGCTCGGCGTATCAGTCGGCAGTGATCGCGCCAAAGTCGTAGCGTAGCCCGAGCCGGCGTAGCAGACGGACGAGCCGATTGAGCGGCAGGCCCATCACGGCGAAGTAGTCGCCGTCGACGCGATCGACGATCGTCGCGCCGAAGCCCTGAATTCCGTACGCACCAGCTTTGTCCATCGGCTCGCCGGTATCGATGTAGCGCTCGATCTCCTCCTCGCTCACGGGGCGGAAGGTGACGCCGACCTCCTCTACACCCGACGCGATTACGCCGAGCCAGCGCGCCGCGATGCCGGTCATGACGACGTGCGAGCGCCCGCTCAGGAGATGCAGCATTTCGGCGGCATGCTCGCGATCGCGCGGCTTGCCGAGCACCTGTCCGTCGACGACGACGATGGTGTCGCTTCCGATCGTGACCGCGTCTGGTGCCTCGATGGCCGCGGCCTTTTCGCGCGCCAGACGTTCGGCATGCTCCGACGGCCGCTCGCCCGGGCGATAGGTCTCGTCGATGTTGGCGGGGCGTACCTCATGCTCGATGCCAACGAGGTTCAGCAGATCGCGCCGGCGCGGCGAGGCTGACGCGAGGAGCACGCGGGGACGCGTCATCGGTCCAACCACAGTGTGACAGGCCCGTCGTTTACGAGCTCGACCTGCATCGTTTCGCCGAAGACTCCCGTCTCGACGGGCATGCCGTGCCCGCGGAGCAGCGCAATGAATTTTTCGTACAAGGGCACCGCGATCTCTGGTGGGGCGGCGGCGATGAAACCGGGCCGCCGTCCTTTGACGGCATCGCCGTAGAGCGTGAACTGCGACACCACGAGAATACCGCCGCCCACGTCGGAGACGGAGCGGTTCAGCTTGTCCTCGTCGTCGGGAAAGACGCGAAGGCCGACGACCTTGTCCGCCATCCAGACCAGTTGTTCGTCGCCGTCGGTGTGTGTGAAGCCCACGAAGAGCAACAGGCCGCGGTCGATGCGGCCCACCATCCGTGTGCCGACTCTCACGTCGGCCCGCGCCACGCGCTGCAGTAGGACTCGCAAAAGGTGTTGGGGTCGGAGTCGACGATAACCTAGCCGCGTCGAGCCGTCCGTGGTTATTGCCGGGTATGAAAAGAAAGCGCGCCGTTCAGCGTCGACGGCGCGCTTTCATTCCCTGCGATCATATCTCGGTCAGGCGGCCGCGCTCGTCGCGGCCGCTGTCTGGCGAACTACCTCGACGTCGAGGGTCAACTTCACCTCATCGCCCACTGCGACGCCGCCCGTCTCGAGGGCCTGGTTCCAGGTCAAGCCGTAGTCGCGGCGATTGAGCTTGCCGGTGGCGCTGAACCCCGCGCGATCGTTGCCCCATGGATCCTTCGCCCGCCCCTCGAAGTGCGCGTCGAGCGTCACTTCTCGCGTGGTGCCGCGGATGGTCAGGTCGCCGATCAACTTGAACGATCCGGTCACGTCGCCCTCGATGCGCTTGCTGACGAAGTGCATCGTGGGGTGGTTCGCCACGTCGAAGAAATCAGGGGAGCGAAGGTGGTTGTCCCGCATCGCCTGCCGCGTGTCGACGGAGGCGACGTCGACGGTGACGTCGATCTTGGCGTTGCGCGGATCGTGCTCGTCGACGGTGATGGTTCCGTTCACCCCGCCGAAGCGACCACGAACCATGGCCAGCATCAGGTGTCGTACCGCGAACCCGAGCTCGGCGTGTGCGGCATCGATTGCCCAAACTGTGGTGTTGTCTGCTGTCGTCGTCATGTGAGTCTCCAGGAAGTGAGCTTCAGTGGTCGTGCCGTGTTAGTACTGGTCTGTAAAGTTGGTATATCAAAAATTCATATATGAATCTCAAGAGCAAAAAGAGTGCTTACTCCAGCGCTGACAGCAACCGCTTCAGAGCCGCCTTGTCCTCCTCGGCCACGTTCGCCGCGAATTCCTCATGCAAGCGAGCGACCTGCTCCGCACCCGCTGCCTGTCTCGATACCCCAGCGTCGGTGATGGCTGCCTTCACCCCTCGCCGGTCGTTGGGATCATCGGCCCGCTTGACCAATCCGTCGGCCTCGAGCCGATCGACGAGTTGCGTGATGTTGGAGCGTACGCAGCTCAGTCTGGCAGCTAAATCACTCAATGACAACGGCGTACCGGCGGACACGAGCTCGCTCAACACCGAGAACTTTGGGCCCGAGAGGCCCGCGCCATTGAGCGATCGCTCTAGCTTGTCCTCGAGTGCGTGGGCGGCTTGCAGCAAAGAAAAGATCGTCGTGTCCGACGGGCTTTTGGGTGTCGCAGACTCACCGCCTGTATCATTCATAGCTGAATAGTACAGCATGACCGGTGCTTCGTCAATGGGCGTGCTGCAATAGAACGGCACGCCGATCCGGTGACGAGCTGATCACGAGTGCTGATTCTTTGCGGCGGACAGGTGACCTTGGGCGCTGCGTCCCCAGCTACTCGACCGTGACCGACTTCGCGAGGTTCCGCGGCTGGTCCACGTTCAGCCCACGCTTCACGGCGATGTAGTACGCTAGGAGCTGCAGCGGGATCACGGTCAGGATCGGGTAGAGCATGTCGATCGTTTGCGGCACGCGGATCTCATGGTCGATCATCCCCTCGAGAACCGGCTCGTCCTGGCTGGTGATGCAAATGACCTTTCCGCCGCGCGCCTTCACCTCTTGGATGTTCGACACCACCTTGTCGAAGACCGCATCGTGCGGCGCGATGAACACCACCGGCATCTCGGAATCGATCAGCGCGATCGGACCGTGCTTCATCTCGGCGGCCGGATAGCCCTCCGCATGGATGTAGCTGATCTCCTTGAGCTTGAGCGCCCCCTCGAGCGCCACGGGGAACTGATACCCCCGGCCCAGATACAGGAAGTTCGTCGCGTCCTTGAACCGCTCGGCGATCTCCTCGACCTCCGACGCCCGATCGAGGATCGATTGGATCTGCGACGGCAGCGCCAACATCGCTTCGGCCACCTCTCTGCCCTTCACGACCGACATATTTCGCAAACGCGCGAGCTTGAGCGTGAGCAGCGCGAGCGCCGCGACCTGGCTGGTGAACGCCTTGGTCGATGCCACGCCGATCTCGGGCCCGGCGTGCAGATAGATGCCGCCATTGTCCTCGCGCGCGATCGTCGAACCGACGACGTTGACCAGTCCGAGCGTCTTCGCGCCGCGCCGCTTCGCCTCACGCATCGCGGCGAGCGTGTCGGCGGTCTCGCCCGACTGCGAGATCACGACGCAGAGCGTGGTATCGGTGATGATCGGGTTGCGATAACGAAACTCCGACGCGTACTCGACCTCGCAGCGGATTCGCGCGAGCTCCTCGAGGTACAACTCGCCGATGAGACCCGAGTGCCAGCTCGTTCCGCACGCGGTGATGATGATCTGATCGATCGACTTGAGCTCGTCTTTGCTGAGATTCAAGCCGCCTAGCTTGGAAAAGCCCTCCTCGACGACGAGCCGGCCGCGCATCGTGTTCTGAATCGTCTGCGGCTGCTCGCAGATTTCCTTGAGCATGAAGTGGTCGAAGCCACCCTTCTCGATCTCGTCGAGCGACCAATCGATGCGGCTTATCCCTTTCGAGATCCGTCGCGCGTCGAGGTCGAGCACTTCGTAGCCGGCCTTCGTGAGCACGCCCATCTCGCCGTCGTCGAGATAGACCACCTGCCGCGTCTGCTGCAGGATCGCCGCGACGTCGCTCGCGACGAAGTACTCGCCGTCGCCCAGGCCGATCAGCAGGGGGCTGCCCTTGCGGGCGCACACGATCTTCTCCGGGTCCTTGCTCGACAGCACGGCAATGCCGTACGTGCCCTCGACGAGGGCGAGGGCGTCGATGACGGCATCTTCGAGCTTGCCGTCGAACGCGGCTTCGATCAGGTGCGCGAGCACCTCGGTGTCGGTCTCGGATTTGAACGTGTGCCCCTGCATCTGGAGCATCGTTCTCAAGGCACTGAAGTTCTCGATGATACCGTTGTGGACGACCGCGATCGTGTTCGTGCAGTCAACCTGCGGATGCGCGTTGCACTCGTTCGGCCGACCGTGCGTGGCCCACCGCGTGTGCGCGATGCCAACCGACCCGTGGATCGGATTGACGTTCACCAATCCCTCGAGCATCGAGATCTTGCCTTTCGCCTTTCGCGTCTCCAGGCCGTGTCCGTTGCTCATGGCGATTCCAGCCGAGTCATAGCCGCGATACTCGAGGCGCTTGAGCCCCTCGATCAGCATTGGCGTGGCAACCCGCGGTCCGACGTATCCGACAATTCCACACATGGTGTCGACCCTTGAGCTCAAGTGTTACGCGCCAAGCGCGTCCAGCGGTATTCGCGAGCGCCGAACCAGGTCGAGCGCCTCGCGGTTGGTTGGCGCTTCGGCGATGACCCGCACGATCGGTTCCGTGCCGGACGGGCGAACATGCACCCAACGATCGGGCCACGACAAACGCAGCCCGTCCTGCGTATCGACTGCCGCGCCCGTAAAGGCCAGGCGCAACGCGTCGTACACCGTGTCGAGACTGGCGTCCGGCCTGTCGAGCTTGTCCTTGACGATCGAATAGCGCGGCAGGTCCGAGACGATCTGCGACAACGACCTGTCGTCCTCATGCAGCAGTTGGAGCAGGAGCGCGGCGCCGACCGGCGCGTCGCGGCCGAGATGAACCTCCGACAAGATGACTCCGCCGTTCCCTTCACCGCCGACCGGCGAATGCTCGTCGCGCATCCGCACGGCGACGTTGACCTCGCCAACCGGCGCCCGAATGACCGGAACGCCAGCCGCGCCCGCCACATCCTCGACGATTCGGCTCGTCGAAAGGTTCGTGACCACCGGCCCGCGCTTGTGTCTCAGCACCACCCGCGACGCGAGGGCCAGGGTGAAATCCTCGCCGATCGCCTTTCCCGCGTCGGAGACCAAGGCCAGCCGGTCGACGTCGGGGTCCACGGCGAACCCGATGGCCGCACCACTGCGAAGCACGAGTTGTTCCAGGTCGCCGAGGTTTTCTGGAACCGGCTCCGGCGAGCGGGGAAAGAGGCCGTCGGTCTCGAGGTTGATCGCCGTGAGGCGACAACCCAACCGGTCGAGCAACAGCGGCATGATGATCGCCCCGGCCCCGCGAACACAGTCCAGTGCCACGTTGAACCGCCGGCGTCGAATGCCCTCGACGTCGAGATACGGTATCGAGAGGACACGATCGATGTGTCGTTGAACGGCACTCTCGTCGAGCTCGATCTGGCCGAGCTGGTCCCACCGCGCGCGCGGGATTCCCGACTCGACGAGGCCGCGCATCTCGACGCCCTCCGAGTTCTCGAGGAACAGTCCGGTGGGTCCGATGAACTTGAGAGCGTTCCACTCGATCGGGTTGTGGCTGGCCGAGATCATCAGGCCACCGGCGGCATGGTGATGCTCGACCGCGAGCTGACAGGTCGGGGTCGTCGTCAGACCGACGTCGATGACGTCACACCCCACCGATTGAAGCGCGCTCAGAACGGCGCGGTGAAACATCGGTCCGGATACCCGGCTGTCGCGTCCGACTACGACGCGCCGTGACGCGCCAGGGCGAGAGGCCCACGCGCCGAACCCGGCGGCGTAGCGCGCGACGACTTCGGGGGTCAGCGCCTCACCGACCCTGCCTCGGATTCCCGACACACTGACCATCAGTCCATCGTTCGACATCCCACCTCCGTGGAGTGTGGGAAAGCTAACGGACGCCGGACCAGGATCGGGAAGAGCTGTCGACTACGCGTGCACGAGGATCGAGGCCGCCTCGGGCCCGCGAATGAGCTGCAGCTCGCCGCTCTTGGCCGAGGCAACGACCGCGCGAACGACCTCGGGGTCGAATTGGGAACCGCTGTTGCGAACGATCTCCTTGACGACCGCCTCGAGCGACATCTCGGCCGGGCGATATGGACGGTCGCTCGCCATGGCATCCAAGGTGTCCGCCGCGGCGACGATGCGCGCCTCGACGGGAATCGCGTGGCCGGCGAGGCCGTCGGGAACGCCGCGCCCGTCGTACCGCTCGTGGTGCGAGCGCACGACGTTCAGCGCGTGGGGCGTATCGCCAAGCAGTGGTGCGAGGATGCGCCAGCCGAGCATGGGATGCGTCATGATGTGCTCGTACTCCTCCGGCGTGAGACGGCCGACTTTGTTCAACACGGACTCGCGCACGCCGATCTTTCCGATGTCGTGGACGTGTCCGCCAAGCTCGATCTGGCGGAGCATCTCGCCGTCGAGCCCCATGGTTCGCGCGATGACGCTCGAGTAATGACTGACGCGCACCGAATGTCCGCGCGTATACGGATCTTTGAGCTCGAGCGCTTCGGCGAGCGACTGCACGCTGGCGAGAAACAGCTCCTCGAGCCGGCGGGCCTGCGTCGCGACGCGCGCCTCGAGACCTTCACGATACGCGCGGTTCTCGAGAATGAGCCGTCGCTTCTCCAGCGCTTGGGCGACGCGGGCGCGCACATCCTCGAGCTGGTATGGCTTGACGACGTAATCGGCGGCGCCCATCGCGAGACAGTTGACCGCGATCTCAACGTCGGCCACCGCCGTGATCATCACAACCGCGACGTCGGGATGGTGCGCGCGGAGCTCGCGGAGCAGACCGAGCCCGTCCATCTTGGGCATCCGAAGGTCGCTGAGCACGAGGGTCACGCATTGCTTCGTCAACTGTTCGAGCGCTTCGATGCCATTGCTGGCCTCGATGCAGCGAAAGCCGTCGCCGCGCATCAGATGAACCATCACTTGGCGCAGACGCGGCTCGTCATCGACGATCAAGCAGCAGGGCGGGGTTTCGGGAGCGGTCATTTGTCGGTTCGGTTACGGGCTCTGGGGCGGGCGGTTATCTTCCCCGCACACCTCCCGAATCAGAGTATCGGTATGACTCGCGTTTTTGATGAGGATCTGGCCGCCGGGTTTGGAACCAAGGCGATTCACGCCGGCCAGCGCGCCGATCCGCTCGCCGGAGCGATCATGACTCCGGTCTACCTGACCTCGACCTACGTTCAGGAGGGGCTCGGGCAGAACAAGGGGTACGAGTATGCCCGCGGCAAAAATCCGACTCGGGAGGCGTTCGAGCGGAACGTGGCGGCCCTCGAGAATGGCCGTCATGGGTTCGCCTTCGCCAGCGGCATGGGATGTCTCGACTCGATCATGAAGCTGTTCCGGGCAGGGGATCACGTCATCTGCGCCGAGAACGTGTACGGCGGAACGTTCCGACTGTTCGACAAAATCCTGCAGCACTTCGGCCTCACGTTCAGCTACGTCGACACGCGCGACCCCCAGCGTGTGGCCGACGCCATGACTTCGGCCACCCGCGCCGTGCTCGTCGAGACCCCGAGCAATCCGCTCATGCGGCTCACGGACATCGCCGCCACTGCCGGCGTGGCGCACCACGGCCACGCCTTGCTGATCGTCGATAACACCTTCGCATCGCCATACTTCCAGCGCCCGCTCGAGCTCGGCGCAGACATCGTCTACCACTCGACGACCAAGTACCTGAACGGGCACAGCGACATGATCGGCGGCTGCGCCGTGGTACGAGACGACGGGCTCGCCGAGCGTCTGCAGTTCATCCACAACGCCGCGGGCGCGGTGGCCGGCCCATTCGACGCCTGGCTGGCGCTGCGCGGCACCAAGACGCTCCACCTCCGCATGCGCCAACACGACGCGAACGGACGCGAGATCGCCAAGTGGCTCGCCGAAACCATGGGGCCGGAAAACGTCTACTACATCGGCCTGCCAACCCACCCGCAGCACGACCTGGCCAAACGGCAGATGTCGGGGTTCGGGGGCATGATCAGCGTCGAGCTGGGAACGAAGGAGCGCGCGGCGCACGTGTTGGGCAAAGTTCGCGTTTTCGCGCTGGCCGAATCGCTCGGAGGCGTCGAATCACTGATCAGTCAGCCGGCGGGGATGACACACGCGTCGGTGCCGCCGGAGCGACGCGCCGCGATGGGACTCTCGGATGGCCTCATCCGGCTCTCCTGCGGTGTCGAAGACGTGGGCGATCTGCTGGCGGATCTGGAGCAGGCGTTCGAGGGAATGCCGGGTCAGGGCGTGCGGGGGTCGGCGCGCGGAGCCGGCCGCGCCCGCGACACTATCGGCAGCGTTCCGTCGTAGAGATTTCGTCTCCTCGACACGGCCCGCTTTTCAGGCACGCCTCCACCCGCCACCAGCAACCCGGCACTCCAATGGCCAATCGCGTTCCGCTCGTCCAGATCTCGTCGCGCGCGTGGGAACATCCAGCCGACCGCGCCGCGCTCAATACGCTGCGCGCCATTCCCGGCTTCGACGAAATCGTCCGCAAGGTCGCCGGCTTCTTCGGAGAGCGCGGCATCCGCCAGTTGTTCCTGGGCGACTCGGTCAAGGTCACCGAAGCGCAGCGGCCGCAAATGAACGCGATGTGGACGGAGGTGCTCGAGACGCTCGACTGGCCGGAACGGCCGGAGCTCTACGTGACGCAGACGCCGATTGCCAACGCAATGGCCGTCGGCTTCGACAAGCCGTTCGTGATCGTGCATTCGGGTCTGCTCGAGGTGCTCGAGGAGGAAGAGCTACGCTCGGTCCTCGGCCACGAGCTCGGTCACATCATGAGCGGGCATCCGACCTACACGACGATCGCCGTCATCCTGATGTACTTCGGCGTCAGCAACCTGCCGTTCCTCGCCGCCGCGGCGCTGCTGCCCTTCCAGCTCGCGTTGCTCGAATGGAGTCGAAAGAGCGAATTCTCATCCGACCGCGCCGGCCTGCTGGCGGTCCAGGACCTCGACATCGTGATGAGCACGGAGATGAAGCTCGCCGGCGGCAAGCCGTACGGCGACCAGCTCCGCGTCGACGAGTTCATTCGCCAGGCCGAGCAGTACGAGACGGGCGGCGACGCGTGGGACACCGTGCTCAAGATTTTGAACACGGTGATGCGCACGCATCCGATGCACACGGTGCGCGCGTCGGAGCTGCTGCGCTGGCAGCGCGGCGGCGGATACGACAAGATTCTCGCCGGCGACTACCTGCGCCGCGGCCAAGGTGGGCAGGATCAGCCACTGAGCGAAGATTACGTGGATGCCGCCGGCTATTACGGCCAGAAGACGCGGGAGACGGTCGATCAATTCAAGGAGGGATTGAGTCGAGCGAAAGACGCCGTCAGCTCGGCGTGGCGCAATCGATGAAGCTGCTGCTCGTGGGCGGCGGCGGGCGCGAACACGCGCTCGCCTGGCGCCTGCGGCACGAGAATCCGGCCATCGAGATCGTGGCGGCGCCCGGCAACCCGGGCCTCGCCGACCTGGCGAGGTGCGTCGACGTCGCGGCGACCAACGTCGATGCGCTGCTCGAGCTGGCACGGGAGACGTCGGCCGATTGGACGCTGGTCGGCCCGGAGGCGCCGTTGTCGTTGGGCATCGTGGACTCGTTTCGCGCCGCGCGACTGCCGATCTTCGGACCGACCCGCGCAGCGGCGATGCTCGAGACCTCCAAAGCGTATTCGAAAACGCTCATGACCGGGGCAGGAGTGCCGACGGCACGCGCCATGGTCTGCCGCGACGTATCGGCGGCGCGCCGGGCTGTCGACGAGCTCGGGGCGCCCGTCGTCGTCAAGGCGTCGGGGCTCGCGGCGGGAAAGGGCGTGATCATTTGCCAGACGATCGCCGCCGCCTACGAGGCGATCGCCGCCATGCTGCAGCGAAACGCGTTCGGCGATGCCGGCGCCACGATCCTCGTCGAGGAGCTCATGGAAGGCGAGGAGCTCTCCGTCTTCCTGCTGACCGACGGCGAGCACGTCATTGCCCTGCCGCCGGCGCAGGATCACAAGCGACTGCTCGAGGGAGATCGAGGCCCCAACACCGGCGGCATGGGCGCCTATTGTCCCGTGTCGATCGCCGACGGCTCGCCGGGGCTGATCGACACCATCGTGGATCGCGTCGTGCGCCCGACGCTCGGCGCGATGCGTGCGCGCGGGACGCCGTTCACGGGCCTCCTCTACGTTGGACTCATGCTGACGGCCGACGGGCCCAAGGTGGTGGAGTTCAATTGCCGGTTCGGTGATCCGGAAACGCAGGCGGTGCTTCCAGCAATGTCGCCGGCCGCATCGTTGGGCGACGCGATGTTCGCGATCGCGCGCGGCGAGACCATCGCCCCGACGGACCAGTTCCGCGCGACGCGCGCGGCCGTGACGACCGTGCTCGCGGCCCACGGCTATCCCGAGCAGCCGCGCACCGGCGATCCGATCTCGATGCCCCCCGTCCCGCATGACGTGCTGGTGTTTCACGCGGGCACGAAGCGTCTTCCGAGCGGACAGCTCGTCACGGCGGGCGGACGCGTGCTCGGTGTCACTGGTCTCGGACCTTCGCTCGCGGACGCACAACGCCGCAGCCGTGAATTCGCGCGCGACGTCGGCTTCGACAACAAGCAGTTTCGCGCCGACATCGGTTGGCGCGAGGTGGCGCGGCGTGCCGGAGCTGCCCGAGACTGAGACGATCGCTCGCGACCTCGATCGCGAGCTCGCTGGCCAGCGCATCGTCGGCGTCCGCGTCACTCGTCCGGACGTGCTTCGCGAGGTGCGGCCGGCCGAGCTCGCGCGTCGACTCACCGGTGCGGCGATCGTTCGGAGCTGGCGCCGCGCCAAGCTCGTCGTGATCGATCTGTCGACCGGAGACTGCTTGGTCGTGCAGCCGCGGTTCACGGGCGCGCTGCTGATCGACGCAGGCAACATGGCCCCGGAGGAACGGCGCTACTCGACCGTCGCGCTCGACCTGAGCGACGGCCGCGTGCTCCACTATCGCGACATCCGGCGGCTCGGGACCGTCGCACTCGTGACCGCAAGTCGCTTTGCCGCCATCGCGAAACTGCTCGGGGTCGAGCCACTTGACCCGGCGTTTACCGGCGAGCATCTATCGGTACTTCTTCGGGGCCGTCGTCAGGCGATCAAAAAGGTGTTGATGGATCAGCGCATCGTGGCCGGCATCGGAAACATCTACGCGAACGAGGCGCTCTGGCGCGCGGCGATCGATCCGTCACGCGAGGCGGGGCACGTGGGTCCGAGCGAGGCAGGAGTGCTCCGCGAGGCGATCGTTGCAGTGCTGACCGAATCCATCGCCCACCGCGGCACCAGCTTTCGCGACTATCGCGACGCCAGCGGTGCGCGCGGCGGCTTCGTGGAGCGACTCGCCGTGTACGGGCACGCGGGCGATCCGTGCCCCGCGTGCGGCCGACGACTGATCGGTACGCACGCGATCGACGGACGAATGACCGTTCTATGCGCGCACTGTCAAAGGTAGCGCTGATGCGCCCGCCGACGAGCGACGAGCAGATCGCCGCGATGCGGGAGCACGTCCGCGAGCACGCCGCCGACAAGCCCGGCGTCTATCGGATGATCGCGGGCGACGGAGAAGTGGTCTACGTCGGCAAGTCCAAGCGCGTTCGAACGCGGCTGCTCAGCTACTTCCGCTGCGCCTTCCCCGAGGACAAAGGCGCCCGCATCGTGCGCGACGCGGAGCGGATCGAGTGGGAGTACGTGCCGAGCGAGTTCGCCGCGCTGCTCGCGGAGCTGCGCCTCATCAAACGCTTTCGCCCGCGGTTCAACGTCGCCATGAAACGCGACGCCAGAAACTACTGCTTCATCAAGATTACGAAGGGGCCGGCTCCCAAGCTCGTCGTCGTGCGTGGTCCAGGCCAGGACGACTCGTCGATCTACTATGGGCCGTTCATGGGAGCAACGGGCGTGGGCGAAGCCGTGCGAGAGCTCAACGACGTGCTTGGCCTGCGCGACTGCTCCGCCGACCAGCGAATGAACTTCGCCGACCAGCCGGAGCTGTTCGAGCTGTTCCCGCGGACACCTGGCTGCATTCGATTCGAGGTCAAGAAATGCCTGGGCCCGTGCGTCGGCGGCTGCACCACGC
>Ga0157370_10007068_pt1 | contig 12261 bp, 13 predicted proteins | sample C35metaG_FD_113463 | JGI IMG/M metagenome (GOLD analysis project Ga0157370, IMG submission 113463) | Corn rhizosphere microbial communities from Kellogg Biological Station, Michigan, USA - C3-5 metaG | ecosystem: Host-associated > Plants > Roots > Rhizosphere > Soil | place: USA: Michigan...
CGACGTTAATGATGAATTTATAACGGTACCGCTGTAAGGTGTCTGTGTTTTAACGCCGTTTACTCTTGTTTGCCCGGCAAAAGCAGGAGAATACGTCGTATTTGCAGGATTGGTTTCTACAGGCGGATAAATTGCCTCGTTTCCAGGTTCTTCGATAGGTTGTTGTTCGATATCGTCTGAACAGTTTGCCAAAAACATCGCCGATGCAATCAGCAAGGAATGTACTTTAAATTTCATATTGATTAAGATTTGGTGATTTGGTTTCTAAAATGACAATTTAAAGTTTGGAAATAATCAAAGTTTACGCCAATAATTCAATATTATTTAAAATAATTCACTTTTAACATGTCATATTAAATAGTAATCATAAGAATATTTAGCCTGAATTATTTACAAAAAAACCTTCCAGTATTCTGAAAGGTTATATATAATCTGAGTTGTTGATTTTAATTTAAAATCTCATTCATTTTCGTCAAAATAATTGGTTTTCCATCGGTAATTACAATAGTATGCTCATGTTGCGCCATATAACCGCCTTTATTTCCTACCATCGTCCAACCATCATTCAATTCCACCGCAATCGTTGAATCTGTCGAAATAAATGTTTCGATCGCCACAACAGAATTTTTCTTAAACCTTCGGTTGTCGTAACGATTTTTGTAATTCATTAATTCATCAGGTTCCTCATGTAGACTTCTTCCCACACCGTGACCGCCAAGATTTTTAATGACTTTAAATCCTCTTTTTTTGGCTTCAATTTCCATTAAAAATCCAATATCAGCGATTTTCACGCCGCCTTTTATATTATTAATGGTTTTTTCCAGAATTTCCTTCGATGCATCAACTAGCTTTTGATGTTGGTTGATGTCATTTCCGATGATAAATGAGCCTCCATTATCTGCCCAATATCCATTAAGCTCTGCCGAAACATCAATATTAATTAAATCACCTTCTTTCAGAACTCTCTCTGAGCTAGGAATTCCATGACAGAATTCGTTGTCTACGCTTATGCACGTCCAACCCGGAAAGCCATACGTAAGATATGGCGCCGACTCTGCACCAAAGTCTGAAAGAATTTTTGCTCCGTATTCGTCAAGATCTTTTGTGGTCATTCCAACTTGCGCATAATTCATCATTTCTTTCAAAGTAAAAGCGACTGCTTCGCTTACTTTCTGCATTCCGATTAATTCCTGTTCGTTTGTTATAGACATAATGATTTTTTGAAAGAGTAAAGTTAGGGAATAAAAAATATTGATTAGAAATAAAAAAACACTTACTGTAACAGTAAGTGTTCTGTGGTCCCACCTGGGCTCGAACCAGGGACCACCTGATTATGAGACGATTAAATATAGTTTTCGATCTTTTGCATTTATTTATATTCATCTGTTTTTCAATAATTTACTGACAAATAAGATCTCAAATCTTTTCATTTATTTGTATTTTTCTTCATTGACATAATCTAATTGTTGCAGTAATGTTGCAGCGAAAATAATTACTCTCCCCAAAACTAATGTAAACTTGCAAAATCTGCAATATTTGCAATCTATAATAATCCCTCATCAGCAAAACTCATGTAATTCTCTTTTATTATGATGATGCTATCAAATAAAGTAATATCCATAAGTTTACAGCATTCATTTAATTTCTTTACAATGTTCAAATCTGCTGAACTTGGTTTTAAATTTCCACTTGGATGATTGTGAACTAATATTATACCTGGAGCTAAGCATTTTAATGCTACTGATAATACAAGTCTAATATCTACTAAACTACTTGTAATTCCACCTTTGGATAAATTATAGATTCCTAATACACAGTTTGAATTATTAAGCAAGATTACTTTTACTTCTTCCTGCATTTCTATTGTTTCTTCATTCCAAAACTTTCTTATAATTTGAACAGCATCAAAGCTTGTAGCAATCTTTAAGTCTATAGTTTTGTTAGGTTTATAAGATACCTGGATTTCAGAAACTTCTGATATAGTGTTATTCATTTCTTTGGTTTAAATTGTTTTGTAATAGTTTGTTCTGATACATTAACACAGAGAATTTTTTATCTTTCCTTAAAATCAACATCATATATTCAGGCAACTCAACGTCCTGCATCTTTTCTAATTTCTGCCTTAAAAAATCTAAAATATCACTTGGATATAGGAATTCTACTCTCATCAATACATCGGCATTAAAATACATAAGAATGTGCTTTGTTCTTAGTTCTAAGACTTCATTAATCTCACCAAAGTATTCATAGGGTTCTAATGACAATTCATTCTCAATAAATTCGTAAGGCGGAATTGAAATAAGATCAAATTCATAATCTACATACTCACTATCAAGTTTAAAAATTAAGTAATCATAAATATTGTTTTTCATTAATGTAAGGGTATAAAAAAGCCACCTCAAAGGTGGCTATTAATCAATTTTAGGAATTGGAATCATAGGTGTAACTATCTTCTGCATTTCCTCTTCTATTTCTTTTAGTTTTTCTGGATATATTTTTCTCTCATAAAATAGCAGTTTAAATACATCATCAAATTCAATAAGGTTCTCATAATATTTTCTGTCAATACAAACTCCAAATTCTCCTATTGGAGAGTTTCCAAAATGGGGATGGACTACCTCATCATTATTAACACTATAATCCAGATGGTCATAATAGAAAATAGCCAGCTTGTTGTAGCCAATATCAAAGTATTTTATCAGCCAATCTTTAAGGAGTGCATCATTATTACAAATATTGTATTCTTCAAGTGCAACTTTACAAACTGTATCTAATTCCTGTATTTTCACACCATATTCAACTTCTTTGTAAAAATCTGTAAAATACCTATATTTCTTTGTACAATAGTCAGCATCTTGTAAACAGTCATAAGGGAAGCCATCAGCTTTCCATTGTTGACATTGCTTACAAAGATTCTGAGAATAATTTTTGATTTCCTTGTATAGATTGTTGTATTCATACAACCAATAAGCAATCTTTTGTAATGTAAAAGGATTGTCATTGAGTTCTTTTAAATGGTATAAAGAATTTGTAATATTCTGTTCCATTTATTTACATTTGCTATTACTATTTAATAATTCAATTTCATATTCATAACCTTTATCAGAAGTAAATGTAGCAGTTCCATCAGAAACATTTGGCGCTTTGAAATGAGATTCATCTAACCAGCCACTATTTGACCATTGTAGCTTAACTAATTTTCCATCTTTGACAAAAACTGGTAAAAAATACTTAGATTCAGTCTCAGTTTCTGGATTATAGTAATGAATTTCTGCACAATAAGTCCCATCTTTGTAATCATTGCCTGAAATAAAGCCTAATCCTATAAGTCCTCCAAAAATAAGTGCAAAACCGAAAAGATTAATTAATTTTCTTTTGTTTTCACCTACGTCAAGTGTTGTAAGCCATATGACAATCAGCGTAATAGTTAAGCCGATTAGTAGTTTCAATAAGATAATCATAAAGGCTATATTTTATTTAAAAGTTTTGCCCCAAATTCCGTTAAATAGATCTCACTTGAATCTTGTGTGATAATCCTCACACCAACCACTTGTCCATTTTTTTCATCATAAATAATTGAAAATGCGCCTAATTCTGAGTTTGGTCTTCTTTTTAATGTCTGTTGTACAGCATCTGTCATATAAGCAACATTAAACAAATTAGCATTGTCATAAAAAGTATCCTTAAACTTTATACAGTATTGTTTTTGAATACTCAAGTCTTTATCATTTGTGTAAAGAATCCCATCAGAAGGAAAAAATCCAAAATAGTAGTTTTCTTTAGCAACACTTCTATCTGGCTTCATTCTATATTGAGTATCAATTGTAATATTTTGTTGTGAATAACAGAATTGAAATGATAAAGTTGAAAGTAAGATTAAAAATAAAATGTAAGTACGTTTCATAATATGTAGTTTTTAAAGTTTTTCAAATATAGTAAATGTATCATTTATGATAACCATACAATTATCATTTATGACCACTTTTGGATATTAATACAATGAACAAATAGAAGTAGAGTTTCTCTTATTTCCTTATGGTTTAACATAATTGAAGTAAATCGTATTCTAAGAGTTTAATTCAGTCAAAGTGGATAAAAAAGAATTTCAAATTGCTATTGGGAAGAGCATAAGGCAACTTAGAGAAAAGAAGAACATTTCTCAAGTTGAATTGGCGGCTTTATGCAACTTTGAAAAGTCTAACATGTCCAGGTTAGAAGCAGGAAATACCAATCCTACTGCATATACTCTTCATATCATTGCTCAAAAGTTAGAAATTGAAACATTTGAGATTCTAAAGTTCAAAACTTTACCTTAGTAAGTTTTGGCTATTTATACTTATCCTCTTATTAAACCTGGATAAAGGAAATCTTGTATTTTATTGGTATTAAAGCAATCACGCATATTTATATCTCCAGGTATCTGCGAGTATGAAGAACATAATTGTGAAGATTTTTGCACCAAACCTGGAGTTGATATATTTTATATATCCAGGTGCAGTCTTAGGTTTTTTAAATTCTCGTGCACATTTTTTCCTTACACTGTATTATATAAAAGGAAATTTTGTGCAGATTAATATAAATTTTCAAGACACCTATATCCAAAAGCATTAGATTTTCCTTTTTATTATATAAAAGAATGGAAAAGATGATGCTGAAAAAATAAAAATGTCCAAAATTTACCTCAACCTATATAAGATTCTACAGTAAAATTTGGACATTTTAGGAAATTTAATCAGCCATTGCAAAGTTACCTGGAGCTGAATTTACTTTGGAAGTAGTTAGTTCTTCTGCTCTGTAAACATATCTATGAGATAATGTAATGAATTCTCCTGTATCTTGAATAGTGTACTCATAAGGCTCACATTCTTCTTTAACAATTGAGCCAGGAAATTCTGAGCCAATTAAAGATTTACAGGTTTCTTCATTAAATGTTGATGTAATCGTGGCTTTCTTAGAAGTGGCATAATACATTCCTGTAGTTTTGCTTAATACCATTTCAATACCTCCTGAAACTTCAAGAACAAAGAATTCTTTGTTCTCTGCTACTCTTTTTTTGTAATTGATAATTCTTACCATTGTTTTTGATTTTTGAGTTAGAAATAACACCACAAGAATTGAAATTTACAGCACGAGGAAATCCAGCTTTCAACTTGAATTTATAATTGTTCCTGTAAAATTTTTGTTTTCTTATAAGTGGTGGGGGGGCGATTTGCTCCTGAGAATTGGTGGGGGCTGTTCAGTAAGGGTGTCTATGAATGAATAATTTTTTTTAAATTTTTTTTAAATTTTTTTTTAGGGAAAATTCTGTAAATTAGCAATAAACATAACCAATGGCTAAAATAATCAGCCCTCAACATATAACAGGAGAAAAGGGAGTTGTCAAATTTGCATCCTTTTGTATCAATCATTCTCCGTACCTAATTTTTAGAGAAGAATCAAAAAATGATTTTGGTATTGATGGTGAAGTGGAGTTAAGCTCAATTAACAATGATAATAAAATTGAAGCAACAGGACAAATTCTAAAGATTCAGTTGAAATCAACAGTTAATGGAGGAAGCTATATAACAGAAGACAAGCCAGATTCCTTTAAATTTATAGCAAACTCTAATGACATTGAATATTGGAATAAGCACTTACTGCCTGTAATTTTGGTTGTATATATTGAAAAAGAAGATAAATTATTTGCTAAAACAATAGATAAGACTTTAGTAACAAGTAAGCCTAATGTTAAAATTACCTTTGATAAGAAAGCAAATCTATTAATTGAAAAACAATCAAATTTCAATGAAACTATTAATCAGAATTTTGTTGATAGAATTCAATTTGGAGTAAAAGAAAAAATATTTACAAATATCTTCACAATAGACTTTCCAAAGTTTATTTATAAATATGACTGCAAGTTTAAAAGCAATAAAGCTATTTATGAAATTTTAAATGACGAAGGAATTGATTTTCCTAAATTTACTGTCAAGTCAAATTTTCTTTACACATTCACAGATTTAAAAATAATATCACCAAATATTCTCGATAAAATTCTTAGTAATAGAAAGGCAATTGAAACTAATCTTCCTTTAAAATTTATTCAATCAAAAAAAGATCATAGAAATATCATTATAGAAATTATTAACTCCAATCTTAAAAGTTTTTTTTACAAAAAGAGGATTAATTATTATAAAGAGCACAACAGGTTTTATTTCTCACTAATAAATAAAAAACCTTTAAAAACTAAAGTTAAGTCGGAGAATAAATCAACAGAAGTTTATGAGCAGATTTCATATTCAAGTAAAGGTAAGCGTTATCAAAGAAGTGTTGTAAGCAAGTATTATTACTTTGACACCTTCTTTTTCAAACATATTGGTTTTCAAATAAAATATGAATGGTTTGATAATTTTTTAGTCTTAATAATAGAACCTAAATACCACTATTCGCAGGATGGTAAAATACCACTGGACAATCCAAAAAGGATTACAAGACTCAATAATCAAATTAAAGTTTCGGAGAGAAATGCACATTATAATAACCATATTACTTCACTTACAAATTATTTAGGTGGTAATTATTGGAAATCCACTGATGGTTTTGAAGAAATCGGATTTAAAAGGAAATTTTTTGATGTAAATTTTGGAATAAGAGAACTGAACCCTAAAAAGGTTTTTGATGAAGAAACGCAACAATTATCATTATTTGACTAATGGAGATACAATACTTAAAAGAACCACTAATTGAATTTGCAGAAGATTTTTTATGTGAAGACCCCAAAAAAGGTATTGAAGCTATGGGTTTTTATTCTATAAGTAATAAATCACATAAATCGCAAATACAATATTCTGTAATTGGAACTAAAAAACAAATTAGTGATTATAAAAATTGGATTGAAAAATTTAGTAATCCGATAGAATCTACTATTAATTATAAGTTAAGCTCTTTGAAGGTTAATACCGATGATAGCGATGATGAAACCTTAGAAATTGAATCCTTTTTCGGAGAAGAGGATTTTGAAGGAAATTATATTGAAGATTTAGATAGGGGTAATATTATAAACAAGAAAGCAAATCCTGATTTTCCTGGCTTTAATTCTGATTCATGTTTTCAATGTGAGTTTTTAAATGATGGTGATGACTATGTTATTAATTCAAAAAATATTACAGAAATTTTAGACTCTGATAAAAAGCAGATTCAAAAACTTATCGAGATTTCCGAATTATATACTAAATGCTACCTGGAATTAATAGAAAATTCTACAGGAAGACCTGATATAATTATAGTATTAATTGGTAAAGATGTTTTCAAGAAAATTGGAGCATTTACATTAGGGAATGTCTTCCATAATCTACGAAGAAAAGTAAAAGCTGACATATTAGCTACAGATAAAAATATACCTATTCAGATAATATTAGAGGAAACAATTGATGGTACTAAAAAAAGTTTACAAGACTTATCAATGATTGCATGGAACTATTGTGTAGCTCAATACTATAAAACTGCAAATTGTACACCGTGGACAATAAAGGATATAGATGCAGACACTTGCTATTTAGGTATAAGTTTTCACAAAATTAATGAAAATGGAAACAATCATTTGAGATCAAGTATCGCCCAAGCATTTAATAAAGATGGTAAGGGATTAGTTTTTACTGGTAAACAATTTGAATGGAGAAGTGAAAAAACAAAAGTTAGTACTCCACACCTTAAGTATGATTATGCAAAAGAACTAATCATAAATGTTCTAAATCAATATAAACTCATAAATAAGCATACCCCAAAGAGAGTTGTAATACATAAAACCTCAGATTTTTGGGATGCTTACGTTAATTCTGACTATAATGAACTCGATGGTATTATAGATGGAATAAAAGAAGTGCTTGGAGATAATGTTGAATATGATTTGGTTACTATCAAAAGTTCACAATTAAGACTTTTAAGAAATAGTGACTATCCTGTATTACGGGGGACGCTTTTAAAAGTTAGTAATGAAAAAGCTTACTTATATACCAATGGATTTATTCCATATTATGATACCTATCCAGGTGCGTATGTTCCCATGCCTCTTTCTATCGAAAACATTGGGGAAACACCTATTGTGGATATTTGCAAAGAGATTTTAGCATTAACAAAGATGAATTTCAATAATTGTAGCTATTGTGATGGATTACCAATTACCATTCAATTCTCGAAAAAAGTTGGTGAAATTATACAGTACTTCCCCAAAGACATTGAAAATCCACCAAACAAATATTTTTTTTACATGTAGATTATGAAGAGATTTATTACATATTTCGATTTATTAGGATATAGAAATTTCTTAACTAATAATGATTCTGAATTGCATCATAGAGTTATTACGCAAATGTATACACAAATTGATAGTGCACTTAATGAAACAGGAAAATATAAACAGCTCCCAAATGGAGTTTTTGTAAACGATTTAACTAATAAGAAAGTTTCTTTTGCAAATTATTCAGACACGATAATACTTTGGACAGAAGGTGATTCTCAAGAAGAATTTGATTCAATCTTAAATGCAACTTATGAATGTAATTGGAGGATGAATGGTTTTCATTTTCCCGTAAGAGGTGTTCTACTATATGATGAATTGTTTGATATGAACTATTCTGCTAAAGAAGGCGGATATCATATTAATACTTTCTATGGTAAAGGATTAATTAATGCCCATGATAAGGCAGAATCCCAGCAATGGGCGGGAATGTTTTTAGATAGATCTGTATTTGATAAAGTTAAACTTGATGATAATGTAAAGAATAAATGCATCAATTATTCTGTACCCTTTAAAGCTGGAAAATCAGAAGAATTCGCTTTCAGATTAGGGCAAAATGTTAATGAAGAATCATTTAGAAATGTTAGTTCGCACATAGAAGAGAATTTTAAAAGACATAATAAATGGGAGGATATTCCCTCTCTTAAAGAGAAACTTCAAAATACAATAAACTTTCTTGAATATCTAATAAATAAGTAACAACTTATAGTATGAGATTATATAAATATCGAAGTAATTTTAAAAGAGATTTAAGAACGTTGTCTAAAGGTCAAATTTATGCGCCAACATATGATAATTTAAATGACCCCTTTGAAGGTATTTTTAATGATAGTGAAGATAAAAGCATAATTGAAATCTTCAAACCATTTAGTAATGAAGCTGAAAAAAGCTATAATAGCGTTTTAGAGCAATTATATAAATCAGGCATATACTCACTTTCTAAAAATTATGATAATGAAACCTTGTGGGCATTATATGCAGATTCACATAAGGGATTTGTAATAGAATATGACTTAACAAGCTTAATCTCTGATTTTAATTTTAATGCAAATATACCTTTGGCTTATGAAGTAGATGTTGAATATAGAAACGAACCTGCAAAAAGCAATTTACTACTATCATCTTTAAAAAAAGAGTTTAATATCACACCTTTAATTGGAACAAAATCAAAGCCTTGGAAAGTCGAAAATGAATTTAGATTAGTATTTCAAATGAGTGGATTAATTAATATTAACTTTAATTCTATAACATCCATAATATTTGGTTTAAGAGCAACTGATGAAAACATTCATAAGACAATGAAGATTCTGAAAGGCAGAGGGATAAAATATTTCAAAATGAGCAAAATGGAAAATACATATAAATTAACAAAAGTTTCCATAGAAGATCAATTTCAAAATTTCAAGTGCATACCTAAAAGAGTTGTTGTAAAAGATATTGACATTCCCAATGAATGTGCTTATTTAAAAAAAGAAATTTTCAAAGTACTCAAAAACATTTTACAGCTTCCCAACATTACGGGGATATATAATTTTTATTTTGATACGGAAGCTGTAAATCCTAAAATAAAGGTTTTTGCTACAACCACATTTGAAAAGATTCCTTTAAGATATTTTCAATATAAGGTAGAAAATAATAATATAGAATTGGATATATAATTTATATGAAACTCTACATTGATTGGAATGTTCTAAATGGAATTAAAAATGGAAGATTTCAAGAATTCGAAGAAATAATTAGACAAGCTGAAAAGTTTGTCATTATTTACTCCACGTCTCATATTTCTGATATAGCTTCAAGTTATTCGGATGAAAAGGAAAATCCAAGCATTCAATCAGATTTAGAATTTCTTGCTGAAATAACAGACTGCATGTGTGTTTTTAATAATGGAAAAGATATAGTTTTACAACAAAATGAGCCTTTTCACATATTTGAGAATGAAATTGAAAGCAAAAACTTAACTGATGATTTTTCTTTCAATAGTATCTTCAATATTTTAGATGAGGATAATGAAAATACTGAGTTGGTTGCACCATTGAAAACAATATTGCAATCTCTTCCTGTTGATGGGTTGTTTAAAGATGCATTTAAAAATCCACAAAGTGCCGAAATAATGAATTCTATGTTTCCTGATCTACAAGACAATCCAACATTTGAAGGACTTTTTAATTCATTTGGAAAGATGTTGGAAAACCTTAATGAAAAAGAAGGGTATAAAGACTTAAAAACTCCTTTTAAACATTTAAATATTAATCAAGGAAAATTAACAAATCCTGATAACAATCCATTTGATGTCTTAAATGAAACTTACAAAAAATTAGGTATTGAGGAAAGTCCATTACAAAAAGATTATTTCGAGAAAGGCAAAAATGCACCAGTCTGGTTTGATGATATAACTTCAGCATATATTAGTTTAGATATGCATGGTTTTCATTCTGATGAAGTTAAAGTCACAGAAACAAAAAAGAAAACATTTAAAAACACTACCCAAGATTCTTTCCATACTGCATTTGCAAGTACTTGTGATTTTTATATTACAAATGACAAAAAGAACTATCAAAAAGCAAAGGCAATTTTTAAAGAAAAAAATATTTTCACTCATGTTTTAAAAGCAGATGAGTTTATCAATTTTTATAAGGAAAATCTTGAAAAGGTTGATTTCGTTACAAGCTGGAACAAATTTGAAGAAGTGACTAAATCAGGAAAATTTTATGATATTTATGATAAAAACAATCCTGATGATTTAAACCAAGTTCATTTCTCTACTTTCAACTATTTTGGATACTTTAATAGAATATATCTTTTCAATTCTGATGAAGATAAAAATTCAATCAGTTTTATGTTTGGTAAAGAGTTGCCAACAAATTGTTTGGGTGTTTTTTACAAGGAAATTAAAGAGATGGTTAAAATTATAGTTGATTATTTAGGAACTGATAGTAATGATAAAGGATATTTTGATGAATCAGAAATTGATAAAAATAATCATTGGAATGGTAGAATTTGGGATTTTGAAAAATTTCAATATAGATTGGTTCAGGATAAAAGATACTTTCAATTTTACTATGACCTTAATATAAATAACCAGAACAATTAAATACTTATGCACTACAATAAAAAGTAGTGTAATAATTTTTAAACTAATAATCAGAAATATTTTTATAAACATGTCATTTAAATTACTTGCAATTCGCCCTACTGATGGATGTGGCTCAAAATTTTTAAAAAATCTTCAACCGAATAGAATTTATAAGTTTTATAATGAATATATATTTAGCTCAGATAATAAAAGGTTAGATTCTTATGATAAAGACATAATCATTTATTCTGAGATAGATGAAATTGAAAATGCAAATTCAGCACTAAATGGTTTTTTCGGGAAAAATATAAATGTATCAGCAATTGTTGGAAAAAATGGTAGTGGGAAAAGTACATTAATTAATTTAATAGTTTCATCACTTAATCAATTTGCATTGCAATTACAATATGATAATAAAATAAAAACCACTGCCAGCTTAAAAACAACTGGTGAATTAGAAGCTGAAAAAGTATTTTGTGAGTTATTTTACGAAATTGATTCTATTTTTTATGTTCTCCAAGTGAAAGATAAAGAGTGTGTCATTAAAGTAGTTGGTGGAGATCAAAAACAGGATTTTGATAATTTTTTCTACACGAATATTATTAACTACTCTATTTATGCATTTAATTCTTGGGAATTGGGAGATTGGATAGATGGACTTTTCCATAAAAATGATTCATATCAAATTCCGATTGTGATAAATCCTAAAAGAGAAAGTAAAGATGATGGTATGGCAGGAATCATAAACGTGAATAATGAAAATTATTTATTACAGCAAAGATTATTGGCTACAATCATTTTAAATCCAGATTATACAATAACCAATAATTTAAGAGTACATAACATAAAATTAATAACTAAAGATAATCGTTATTTCCATGCTTTTGTTCCAGGAGATAGCGGTAATTTA
>Ga0157370_10007072_pt1 | contig 12257 bp, 12 predicted proteins | sample C35metaG_FD_113463 | JGI IMG/M metagenome (GOLD analysis project Ga0157370, IMG submission 113463) | Corn rhizosphere microbial communities from Kellogg Biological Station, Michigan, USA - C3-5 metaG | ecosystem: Host-associated > Plants > Roots > Rhizosphere > Soil | place: USA: Michigan...
ACAATTCACCTGCGCACACTGTCAAAGATCCTTTCGCCCGCCACCGTTTCCGGTGACACCCCGCAGACCTTTCGTCCCGGGTGAGCCGCCCATTCTACATCGCTTTTCTAGACCGTCAACACCTCGCGCGGAAATTTTCTGCGTGGGTTGCTGCGGAAATCTCCGACGACAGGGCGTGCCATCGGAGGGGCGAGCATCATAGCGCCGCCTTGCTTCCGTGGGAAGGGCTCGCGCGAACTTTCGGGCCGGTTCCACGTACTTCTTGATCGTCGCTCCACCCGACAAGGCGGTCATGCACCCGAACTGCCGCCCTGCACCGGATGCGCGGTCGATGTCGATGCAACCTCCGTCAAAGCGGCGAAGGCCAACGAGGCGTCAGATGCCCGAGCCGGGCCTGACGACGCCGGCTCGGGCAGCAGGCCAACGCGATAGGGGACGAGGTCTTCCGGGCGCAAGCGTTCGAGTGCGTCCCAGTCGTCTTCAAAGGGAATGAACTGCAGCATGGGATGTTCCTCGGCTGACGCGCCACCGATCGGGCGCAGGAACATCAGAACAGGCGTTCCGGCCGATGGGCCGACGGAATCTGCCCGTTTGCAGGCGGGATTCTGCGTTCAGTCGATCTCGATCATTTCGAAATCGTCCTTGGTCGTGCCACAGTCCGGACAAGTCCAGGTCTCCGGCACGTCTTCCCAGCGTGTGCCGGCGGGGATGTCTTCATCGGGCACGCCTACTGCTTCGTCATAGATGTAGCCACAGACGACGCACATCCATTTGCGCAAGACGGCGGCTTCGGGGGAACTCTGGCTCATGGTCGGGCTTCTTCGGATCACAATGGAATGCGACATTCTCGCAACTCGGCCGAGAATACGAAAGCACGACGACGCCGGCCCATTGCCAGGCACGACTCCGGAGACCTTCACTTGAATACCCACGCCCTACTCGCAGGCGGCGGCCTGTACGCAATCACCGGCGGCCCGCATGCCGCTCTGCTGGATGCCGTGGCACAGGTGCTTGCCGGAGGCGCACGGATGCTCCAATACCTTGATGAGGGTACCGATCAGGCACGCCGCTACACCGAGGCTACGGCGATCCTGCGCCTGTGCCGTTCCCACAAGGTGCCGCTGATCATCCACGAGGACCTCGCCCTGGCGCAGGCGATCGGTGCCGATGGGGTGCATCTTGCGCACTCGGTTGAACGTATCCTCGCGGCACGAGCCTGCCTGGGTGTTGCGGCTATTGTTGGCGTCGCCTGTCGGGATTCGCTGGAGAATGCAGGCAGCGCCGCACGGGCGGGGGCGAATTACGTGTCATTCGGTGCGATGTTCCCCTCGCCAACCAGGCCACTGGCGGCGATCGCACCGGTTGACCTGCTGAGGCAAAGCGCCGCATTCGGCGTGGCCCGGGTGGCGATCGGCGGCATCACGCCGGACAATGCTCCGTTGTTGATCGAAGCCGGCGCCGACTACGTGGCCTCGATTTCCTCGCTGTTCGGAGCACCGGATGTGCGCCATGCGGCGCAGCGCTTCGCTCAGCTGTTTGTCCAATCCAGCCATTGAGAACCCGATGACGACCAATCACGAATTGTTCCAGCGCGCCCTTCCCCTGATGCCGGGCGGCGTGAACTCGCCGGTGCGTGCGTTCAAGTCGGTCGGCGGCGAACCGTTTTTCACCGAACGCGCGGACAAGGCGTATCTGTGGGACGTGGAGGGCAGGCGCTACATCGACTACGTCGGCTCCTGGGGGCCGATGATCGTCGGCCACAATCACCCGGTCGTGCGCGAGGCAGTCGAACGGGCGGTCAAGAACGGGCTTTCGTTTGGCACGCCGTGTGCCGCCGAGGTCCGCATGGCCGAGACGATCACCCGCCTGATTCCGTCGGTGGAGATGGTCCGCATGGTCAACTCCGGCACCGAGGCCACGATGTCGGCGATCCGGCTTGCCCGTGGCGCCACCGGCCGCAGCAAGATCGTGAAATTCGAAGGTTGCTACCACGGCCACGGCGACAGTTTCCTGGTCAAGGCCGGCTCCGGCGCGCTGACCTTCGGCGTACCCACCTCGCCGGGCGTGCCGGCTGCCAATGCCGACCTGACCCTGACCCTGCCCTACAACGACCTCGAGGCGGCCAAGGCCCTGTTCGCCGAACAAGGCCACGAACTGGCCGCGCTGATCATCGAGCCGGTCGCCGGCAACATGAACTGCATCCCGCCGATGGAGGGCTATCTTCAGAGTCTGCGCGAACTGTGCACGAAATCGGACACCGTGTTGATCTTCGACGAAGTCATGACCGGCTTTCGCGTCGCACTCGGCGGGGCCCAGGCGCACTACGGCGTCACTCCGGACCTCACGACATTCGGCAAGATCATCGGCGGCGGCATGCCCGTGGGTGCCTATGGCGGCCGACGCGACCTGATGGAGCAGATCGCGCCGGCCGGACCGATCTATCAAGCCGGCACGCTGAGCGGCAACCCGGTCGCGATGGCCGCGGGCCTGGCCATGCTTGAACTGATCCAGGCACCCGGCTTCCACGACCGGCTCGCCGCGCGCACGCGCCTGCTGACCGACGGCCTGCAGTCGGTCGCCGATGGCGAAGGCATCGCGTTCAGCACGAACCGCGTGGGCGGCATGTTCGGCCTGTTCTTCAGCGCCGCAGAAGTTCGCAGCTACGCGCAGGCGACGGCCGCGGATGCCGCGCGTTTCAACCGTTTCTTCCATGGCATGCTGAAGCGCGGCGTGTACCTGGCGCCATCGGCATTCGAAGCCGGTTTCATGTCCAGCGCACACAGTGACCAGGACATCGCCGATACGCTGGACGCCGCGCGCGGTGCCATGCACGAGGCGAAAGGCTGATTCACCAGGTGCCGGTATTCGGCATCGACGCCCACGGCTCGCGCGGCGGCAGGTGGCCGTCCTGCAGCAGCTCGATCGAAATCAGGTCGGGCGAACGCACGAAGGCCATGTGGCCGTCGCGCGGCGGCCGATGGATGATGTAGCCCATCGACTGCAGGCGCGCGCAGGTGGCGTAGATGTCTTCCACGCGAAACGCCAGGTGGCCGAAATTGCGTGCACTGCCGTAATCCTCGGCTGTCCCCCAGTTGAATGTCAGCTCGACCTCGGCCTCCGGGCTATCGGCCGCGGCGAGGAACACCAGGGTGTACTTCCCGTCCGGTACCTCGCGGCGCCGGACTTCGCGCAGGCCGAGGCCTTCGCAGTAGAAACGCAGCGATGCTTCCAGATCGCGCACGCGCACCATGCTGTGCAGGTATTTCATCGATGTATCTCCTTGCCGTAACGCTGCCGCGAGCGGCAGTGCTCACTCTGCCGCAAACGCGCCCAGGGCCGCATGCAGGCGGGCCAGCCCCTCGGCCAGCTCATCGTCGGTGATGGTCAACGGCGGCACGAAGCGCAGCACATCCGGTCCGGCCTGCAGCAGCAGCAGGCCATGCGCCGCCGCCTGATCCAGTATCTTGCCGGCCTTGCCTGCATGCGCCGGGGCGAGCACCGCACCGATCATCAGGCCACGGCCGCGAACCTCGGCGAACAGACTGCGCTCATGGTCGATGCGCGCCAGGCCCGCGCGCAAATCGTTCGCCTGGCGAGCCACATTGGCAAGCACGGCCGGCGACGCAAGCTTGGCCAGCGCGACGCGAGCCACGGCCGCGGCCATGGGGTTGCCGCCGAAGGTGGTGCCATGCGCGCCGTACCGCATCACCTCGGCCACCTTCGGGCCGGCCAGCATCGCGCCGATCGGGAAACCGCAACCCAGCGCCTTGGCCAGGGTGACGATGTCCGGCTTGATGGCATCGTCGGTATGGGCGAACAGGCTGCCGGTGCGGCCCATGCCGCACTGGATCTCGTCCAGCACCAGCAACGCATCGTGCTCGTCGCAGAGCTCGCGCACGCGTTTCATGAAACCCGGCGCCGCCGGTACCACGCCGCCCTCGCCCTGCACCGGCTCCAGCATCACCGCCGCGATGTCGCCCGCAGAGAAGGCCTGCTGCAGCGCTGCCGCGTCGTTGAAGTCAAGGTAGCGAAACCCGGCGGGCAACGGCTCGTAGCCTTCCTGATACTTCGGCTGGGCCGTCGCGGTTACCGTGGCAAGAGTGCGGCCGTGAAACGAACCCTTGAACGTGATGATCGTGCGTTGTTCCGCGGAACGCCCTTTGGATGCCGCCCAGCGCCGCACCAGCTTGATCGCCGCCTCGTTCGCTTCCGCACCCGAGTTGCAGAGAAACACGCGCTCGGCAAAACCCGATGCCTTGACCAGTTCCTCGGCCAGGCGCAAGGGCGGCTCGGTGTAAAACACGTTGCTGGCGTGCCACAACTTGCCTGCCTGCGCGAGCAGCGCCGCGAACAGGTCCGGGTCCTGGTGGCCGAGGGCGTTCACTGCGATCCCCGCGCCGAAGTCGATGTAGTCGCGACCCTGCGTATCCCACACCCGCGCGCCCTTGCCGTGGTCGAGCACCAGCTCGCGCGGCTTGTAGACCGGCAGCCAGTAGTGCTTGCCGAGGTCGATCAGGGCAGATTGACTGTCTTGATTGGATGGCATCTTCATCAGTCCAGGAACAGGTCCGGCAGCAAGACGGCGCCGGGCTGCACGGCATAGTGGTCGAAATCGGTCACGCCGGTTTCGCGCAGCACCTCGTCGTCAATCGCGAAATGGCCGGTGTACCCGCGTGCCGGACGCGTCAGGATCGCGTGGGCGGCGTCGGCGACGATGTCCGGCCTGCGGCAATGTTCGGCAGTCACACCCTCGATCATGCCGATCGCCGCCGTGGCGATGACCGTGCGTGGCCACAATGCATTCACCGCGATGCCAAGCTCGGCGAACTCCGCGCTCATGCCGAGCACGCACAGGCTCATGCCGTATTTGGCGACGGTGTAGGCGGTGTGCGGCGCGAACCATTTCGGGTCGAGGTTCGGTGGCGGCGAGAGCATCAGCACGTGCGGGTTCCTCGCCTGCTTCAGATACGGCAGACATGTGCGGGTGACCAGAAAAGTGCCGCGGCTGTTGACCTGGTGCATCAGGTCGTAGCGCTTCATCGGCGTGTCCGCGGTGCCGGCCAGCCAGATCGCGCTGGCGTTGTTGACCACGATGTCGATGCCGCCGAAGCGCTCCGCCGCCTGGGCTGCCGCGGCCACCACCTCGACTTCCTCGCGGATGTCCACCTGCAAGGCCAGCGCCTTGCCGCCGGCGGCCTCGATCTCGGCGGCGGCGGTGTGGATGGTGCCGGGCAGTTTGGGATTCGGCACGGCGCTCTTGGCCGCGATCACGACGTTGGCGCCATCGCGCGCCGCACGCAGCGCAATCGCCAGGCCGATACCGCGCGAGGCGCCGGTGATGAACAGGGTCTTGCCAGCCAGGGTGCCCATGCGTTCGGTTCCGTCGGTGAGACCCGCATTCTAACGGGGTACGTGCCTCAGGGTTTCTGGAAGCGCGGCAGGATATCGCGCAAGTCCGCCAGCCGTTGCAACGGATCGGTCAGCTCCAGCATGCGCTGCTGTTCACCGGTATCCAGCGGCAGCAGCTCGGCCAGGCGAAAACCCAGCCAGCTGGCATCGTCATACGCGCTGCGCGGAGCATGCCGCCAATGCGGCGCCATCGTCTCAATCAGGCGTTCGAGGATGCTCTGCAGCAAGGCGAATTCCACCGGCACGTCGAGTTCCGGTTCGTCCGGCCAGAGCTTGGCATCGCCGCGCAGCAGACCGTCGGCACGAATCCGGCTGCGCGCCACGCGAAAACGCGCACCGCCCTCGGCCACGATGCCGAGCAGGCCGTCCTCGTCGCGGTGGAAGTCGCTGATGCGCGCCAGGGTGCCGATCGCCGCAGGCACGGCCGGCTCGCCCGTTTCATGGCCCGCGAGGATCAGGCATACGCCGAACGCGCTGCCATGGCGGGTGCACTCGCGCACCAGGTCGAGATAACGCGGTTCGAAAATGCGCAGCTGCAGGCGTCCGCCGGGGAACAGCACCGAGGCCAGCGGGAACAGCGGGATGTCGACGTGGGCGGACTTGACGGCCATCGGGCGAGTGTAACCAGTGCCGGCATGCGCGGTCTGCGACCATCGCCACGGTCGGGATTCAGGCGTCGCGCAGGCTCTCGACGAAGCGACGCGGGGCAGCCTCGAAGCCGCCGTTGGACATGAAGATCACCTGGTCGCCCGGCTGCACCTGCGCGCGCAGGCTGTCGATCAAGGCATCCACCGTCGGAACCGTCGCACCGTGGCCGGCCAGGGCCGCCGTCACCCCGGCGGCATCCCACGCCAGCTCGGCGCGCTGCAGGAACACCACCTGGTCGGCATCGGCCAGCGACGGCGCCAGTGCCGCCGCGTGTGCGCCTTGCCGCATCGAGTTCGAGCGCGGCTCCAGCGCCACCCATATGCGTGCATCGCCCACCTTCGCGCGCAGGCCGGCCAGCGTGGTGGCGATGGCGGTGGGATGGTGCGCAAAATCGTCGTAGACGCGCACGCCGCCCACCTCGCCGACCAGCTCCATCCGGCGTTTGACGCTTTCGAATCCGGCAAACGCCGGCAACAGGGTTTGCGCGTCCGCACCCGCCGCCACGGCCGCCGCCAGCGCCGCCAGCGCATTCATCACGTTGTGCCGACCAAGCAGAGGCCAACGGACTTCGCCGACCAACCGGCCTGCATGGCGCACGGCGAACACCGAGCCATCCGCTTCGATCAGACTTGCCTGCCAGTCACCCGCGTCGATGCCAAAGGTCTCCACCGGCGTCCAGCAACCCATGGCCAGCACCTCGGCGAGCCGTTCGTCATGCGCATTGACGATCAGCCGGCCGTTGCCCGGCACCGTGCGCACGAGGTGATGGAACTGGCGCTGGATCGCCGCCACGTCCGGAAAGATGTCCGCGTGGTCATACTCGAGGTTGTTGAGGATCGCGATGCGCGGCCGGTAGTGCACGAACTTGGAGCGCTTGTCGAAGAAGGCGGTGTCGTACTCGTCCGCTTCGATCACGAAAGGCGCCGCCGCAGGCGGCACGACACTCCCTTCTCCCTCCGGCGACCCTTGGGAAGTCCCCTTGTGGGTGAGAAGGTGGCGCGCAGCGCCGGATGAGGGTTCGGCATCCTCGCGCACCTGCCTGCCGCCGAGCCGTGCGGAAACACCAAAGTTGCCCGGCACCCCGCCCACCAGGAACCCCGGCGCCATCCCCGCGCTGTCCAGCAGGTGCGCCAGCAGGCTGGTGGTGGTGGTCTTGCCGTGGGTTCCGGCCACCGCGAGCACGTCGCGATCGGCCAGCACCGTCTCGCCCAGCCACTGCGGCCCGGAGATGTAGCGCAGGCGCGCATCCAGCATGTATTCCACTGCCGGATTGCCCCGTGTCATCGCGTTGCCGACCACGACCAGATCAGGCCGGGCGTGATCAGGCCCGGCCTGCAGATGTTCGGCGGCGTAACCGCTCATCAGGCCGATCCCGAGCGCCTCCAGTTGGGTGCTCATCGGTGGATAGACGTTGGCGTCGGAACCCTCGACCGCGTGGCCGAGCTCGCGCGCCAGCGCAGCGACACCGCCCATGAAGGTGCCGCAGATGCCGAGAATGTGCAGACGCATCGGAATGAACCCTTGATACCCAGTCCGGTCGCCGCCGGATGCGATCAGCCGGTGGCAGCCGCTTCGTTCTGCAGTGCCCGCCTGATCCGGGTGGTGATCTGGTCCAGTTCGCCGACGCCATCGACAACCTGCAACTTGCCGCGGCGGGCGTAGAAATCGGCTACCGGGGCGGTCTGTTCGGCATAAATGGCCAGCCGCTTGCGCACCGTGTCCGGGTTGTCGTCGGCGCGACCTTCGGCCTTGAAGCGGATTTCGCAGCGGCCGATGATGGTCTCGTTCGGCACGTCCAGCTTCACTACCGCATCCAGCGGCTGGCCGATCTTGACCAGCAGCTGATCCAGCGCATCGGCCTGCGCCAGATTGCGCGGATAGCCGTCGAGGATGAAGCCCGCCCTCGCATCGTCCTGCGCCAGGCGATCTTCCAGCATGCCGAGCAGAATGTCGTCGGAGACCAGCTGACCGGCATCCATCACCGCCTTGGCCTTCAGCCCCATCGCGGTACCGGCGGCGACCGCGGCACGCAGCATGTCGCCGGTCGAGATATGCGGTACGCCCAATGCCGTCTTCAACCGGGCAGCCTGCGTGCCTTTGCCCGAGCCGGGCGCACCAAGTAGGACGAGTCGCATAATGCTCCACAAGTTCGGCCGGCTGCCGCACACTGCGGCAGTTCGAGCGATTCCAGAATAGGCTGTCAAATTACCGGCTGCGCCCGATGCCGTCAAACGGCGACACCACCCGCAAGCCGCCAAGTTGTTGCCTTCCATGGAATTTGCCGTCGGCTGCCAACCAGCCACCGATCGATCCGAGGATTCCCATGCGCTCTGCCCACCGCCAATCCGCCAGCACCGGCAACCTGCTGTACGCCCAGTCCGGCGGGGTAACCGCCGTCATCAATGCCACGGCCGCCGGAGTGATCGAAGCGGCACGCGCGAAAGGCATCAAGGTCTACGCCGCACGCAACGGCATCCTCGGTGCGCTGCGCGAGGAGCTCATCGACACCTCGCGGGAATCCACTGCCGCGATCGAGGCATTGCGCCATACGCCCGGCGGCGCATTCGGCTCCTGCCGCTACAAGCTGAAGTCGCTGGAGGACAACCGCGCCGAATACGAGCGGCTGATCGAGGTGTTCCGCGCCCACGACATCCGCTGGTTCCTCTACAACGGCGGCAATGACTCGGCCGATACCGCGTTGAAGATCTCGCAGATCGGCAAGGCGCTGGGCTACGACATCCGCTGCATCGGCGTACCGAAGACGGTGGACAACGACCTCGCCGTCACCGACTGCTGTCCTGGCTTCGGCTCGGTGGCGAAGTACACCGCGATCTCCACCCTGGAAGCGAGCCTGGACGTGGCGTCGATGGCCGAGACCTCGACCAAGGTGTTCATTCTCGAGGTGATGGGCCGCCATGCCGGCTGGATCGCCGCCGCCGCCGGACTGGCCGGCGAAGGGCCGGATGCCGCGCCGCACCTGATCCTGTTTCCCGAGAACCCGTTCGACGAAAAGGCATTCCTGGCCAAGGTGAAAGCCACCGTCGAGCGCGTCGGCTGGTGCACCGTGGTCGCCTCCGAAGGCGTGCGCAATGCGGCTGGGCAATTCCTCGCCGAGGCCGGCAGCCGCGACGCATTCGGCCATGCGCAACTCGGCGGCGTGGCGCCCGTGCTGGCAGCGCTGGTCAAGCAGAAGCTCGGCTACAAGTATCACTGGGCGCTGCCCGACTACCTGCAGCGATCCGCGCGGCATGCGGCGTCGAAAGTCGACGCGGAGCAGGCCCATGCGGTCGGCCGGGCCGCGGTCGACTACGCGTTGAAAGGCATGAACGCGGTGATGCCGGTGATCGTGCGCACTTCCGACGCGCCGTACCGCTGGAAGATCGAACCGGCACCGCTGGCGAAAATCGCCAACCGCGAAAAGAAGATGCCGAAAGGTTTCATCCGCCGCGACGGTTTCGGCATCACCGCCGCCGCCCGCCGTTATCTCGCGCCGCTGATTCACGGCGAGGCACCGCTGCCATACGGCAAGGATGGCCTGCCGCGCTATGTGCGGCTGAAAAACATCGCGGTGAAGAAACTGCTGAAGAACGCCCCGCGCTGAGGCGCCATGCGGGTTGGGGTGACTCTGGCTGACCGACAGCTGAAATCCCGGTACCCCCGGCCGGACTACGTTCAGGCGCAGGTTTTTACGGTGGCCCGCAAGAATCACTGGCTGCAGCCCCGCGGCCGCGACCACGGAGGAAACCGGGATGAAACTCATCAGCCGCCTGCTTGTTGCCGTCGCCCTGCTTGCCAGCAGCAGTCTGGCGCTGGCCGACCCCGGCCATCGCGATCACGACCATCGTGGCCAGCACCATGGGAAACGCGATCATCGCCAGATCGAGCGACGCCACGCAGACTATCGGAACCACGACAATCACCGATACGACCGCCACCGCGATCGTCATCGGGACTACCGCGGCTACGGCTATCACCCCGTCTACCCGCGCTATCGCCATGCGCGCTGGGAGCGTGGTCATCGGTATGCCGGTCCGACCTATGTCGTGCGCAATTACGGTTACTACCGCCTGCGTCCGCCGCCGCGCGGCTATCACTGGGTGCGCGCCGACAACGACTTCCTGCTGGTTGCCATAAGCACCGGCATCATCCTGGACCTGGCCCTGCGCTAGGCCTGTCGGGGCCGGATGGAAAACCCCGAGGCCGCGCCCGTGTGCGCGGCCTCGACGCTTTGCGGGCGACCGGACCGCGCGCTGCGCCGCACAACAGCCCACGCAACGAGGTCTGCTTATACTCCGGGGACCGCCCGTCCCGGACGGCCACCGACAATCATGGGGAGGCTCAGATGCTGCAGCAGTATGGCTGGATCGTTCTGGCGTGTGCGGTAGTGGCGATTCTGTACGGCGCGATCTCCGCGCGCTGGATCCTGGCGCAGTCGCCGGGCAACGAACGGATGCAGGAGATCGCCGCCGCCATCCAGGAAGGCGCACGCGCCTACCTCAACCGCCAGTACGCCACCATCGGCATGGTCGGCGTGGTGCTGTTTGTGCTGATCGGCTGGTTCCTGAACTGGCCGACCGCGATCGGCTTCCTGGTCGGCGCGGTGCTCTCCGGTGCCGCCGGCTACATCGGCATGAACGTCTCGGTGCGCGCCAACGTGCGTACCGCTGAAGCCGCGCGCCGCGGTCTCGGGCCAGCCATGAACGTGGCCTTCCGTGGCGGCGCGATCACCGGCATGCTGGTGGTCGGCCTGGCCCTGCTTGGCGTGACCGGCTACTGGCTGGTGCTCAACCACATGGGCATCAGCGGCGAGCTTGCCTTGCATGCGCTGGTGGGACTGGCCTTCGGCAGCTCGCTGATCTCGATCTTCGCCCGCCTGGGCGGCGGCATCTTCACCAAGGGCGCCGACGTGGGCGCCGACCTGGTCGGCAAGGTCGAGGCCGGCATTCCCGAGGACGACCCGCGCAATCCGGCGGTGATCGCCGACAACGTCGGTGACAACGTGGGCGACTGCGCCGGCATGGCGGCCGACCTGTTCGAGACCTATGCAGTGACCGTGATCGCCACGATGCTGCTGGCCGGCCTCACCTTTGCCAACAACCTCAACGCCGTACTGTATCCGCTGGTCATCGGCGCGGTGTCCATCGTCGCCTCGATCATCGCGACCTTCTTCGTCAAGGTGAAAGCCGGCGGCTCGATCATGGGCGCGCTGTACAAGGGCGTGATCGTGTCGGCGGTGCTCTCGGCCGTCGCGTTCTGGTTCGTGACCGACAACCTGTTGCCGCAAGGCCTGACCACCGGCGACGGCCTGGTGATTTCCAACCACGCACTGTTCCACTGCTCGCTGATCGGCCTGGTGCTGACCGGCCTGATCGTGTGGATCACCGAGTACTACACCGGGACCGAATACAAGCCGGTGCAGCACATCGCGGCGGCCTCGACCACCGGACACGGCACCAACATCATTGCCGGCCTCGGCATCTCGATGAAGGCGACTGCACTTCCCGTGATCGTGATCTGCGCCGCGATCTGGGGCGCCTACGCACTGGGCGGCCTGTACGGCATCGCGATCGCGGCCACCGCCATGCTGTCGATGGCCGGCATGATCGTGGCGCTGGATGCCTACGGCCCGATCACCGACAACGCCGGTGGCATCGCCGAGATGAGCGACCTGCCACCCGAAGTGCGCGGGGTCACCGATCCGCTCGATGCGGTCGGCAACACCACCAAGGCCGTGACCAAGGGCTACGCGATCGGTTCGGCCGCGCTGGCGGCGCTGGTGCTGTTCGCCGACTACACGCACAACCTGAATACGCATTTCGGCAGCACCACCACGTTCGACCTGTCCAACCACTACGTGATCATCGGCCTGCTGATCGGCGGCCTGATCCCGTACCTGTTCGGCGCGATGGCGATGGAGGCGGTCGGCCGTGCGGCGGGCGCGGTGGTGGAGGAAGTGCGTCGTCAGTTCCGCGACATTCCCGGCATCATGGAAGGCACCGGCAAGCCGCAGTACGACAAGGCGGTGGACATGCTGACCAAGTCCGCGATCAAGGAAATGATCGTGCCCTCGCTGCTGCCGGTGCTGGTGCCGGTGATCGTGGTGTTCGGCTTCAAGTGGCTTGGCGGTGCCGAAGCGGGCGCGCAGGCGCTGGGCGGCGTGCTGATCGGGACCATCGTCACCGGCCTGTTCGTGGCGATCT
>Ga0157370_10007074_pt1 | contig 12257 bp, 9 predicted proteins | sample C35metaG_FD_113463 | JGI IMG/M metagenome (GOLD analysis project Ga0157370, IMG submission 113463) | Corn rhizosphere microbial communities from Kellogg Biological Station, Michigan, USA - C3-5 metaG | ecosystem: Host-associated > Plants > Roots > Rhizosphere > Soil | place: USA: Michigan...
CCAGGATTTCGTGGTGCGCAGCGCACCACGGGATCGCGCGCGGATCGTGCGCCAAAGCGTGCACAAGCTCGAGGCCCTGTCGCCATCGGTGGCGGTGACCGGCCAGACGTTCTCCGAAATCCGGGACAAGTATTTCGCCAACACCCGCAGCATGGTATGGATGCTGGTGCTGGTGTGCGTGGTGATGCTGGCCGTGACGGCATTCGGGATAGTCGGCCTGACCAGCTTCTGGGTGGGGCAGCGACGCCGGCAGATCGGCATTCGCCGAGCCGTCGGCGCCACGCGATCCCACATCATGCAGTACTTCCAGACCGAGAATTTCCTGCTGAGCACGGCGGGTGTCGCGATCGGGATGATCCTTGCGTTCGGCATCAATCTGTATTTGATGCAGCACTACCAGTTGAACCGGATGCCCTGGTACTACCTGCCGGTCAGTGCGATCGCGTTGTGGTTGCTGGGGCAACTCGCGGTGCTCGGCCCGGCGTTGCGCGCGGCCAACGTGCCGCCGGTGGTTGCGACGAGGGGCGTATGAGTTGTGTTTCCCCTCTCCCTTCGGGAGAGGGGTTGGGGGTGAGGGTTCGGGTCTTGCACACCGTTGCACGAGAATCGGACCCTCAACCGGCCCTTCGGGCCACCTTCTCCCGAAGGGAGAAGGGAACAGCTTGATGCGGCGTTTCGCGGCGCCTTCTCCCGAAGGAGAGGGGAGTTGGACAAGGAGGGACAAATGTTCGGCTACTACATCGACCTTGCACTGCGCAGCCTGATGCGCACGCCGGTTCTCACGGCGTTGATGGTGCTTGCGATCGGCCTCGGCATTGGCGCCAGCATGACCATGCTCACCGTGCTGCACGTGATGACGGAAGACCCGCTTCCGGGGCGCAGCGCGCATTTGTACAAGCCGTACCTGGACCCGTTGCCACTGAAGTACACGACGGGTCCGCTGGGCAATGATCCCCGCAACAGCCTGACCTGGCCCGATGCGATGGCGCTGCTGCACGCGCAGCGCGCGGGAAGGCAGGCGGCCATGGCGGGCGGAAGCCTGCTGGTGTGGCCACAACGCACCGAGCTGCAACCGTTTTACGTGGATGGCCGCTATACCACGCCGGACTTCTTCGCGATGTTCGGCGTGCCGTTCGTCGCGGGTGCCGGGTGGAGCGCGGCCGACGAGAAAGCCTCTGCGCATGTCGTCGTGCTCGACCAAACCCTGGCCCGAAAGCTGTTCGGCACCGATGCGGCGCTCCGCAAGAGCGTGCGGCTGGGCGACATCAGTTATCGCGTGGTCGGCGTCACCGCCGACTGGGCACCCAAGCCGTTGTTCTATGCCGACGCGTCGGCGAGCCAGTTCAGTGATTCCGACCAGTTCTTCCTGCCGCTTTCGGTGGCGGTGGACAACAAATTGCAGATCAATGGCAACGTTTCCGGGTGGGGAAGCGACGGCGTGCCCAACAACCTGACGGACGCCAGCACTTCATGGGTCCAGTTCTGGGTGCAACTGGCCACACCCGCACGGGCTGCCGCCTATAGGCAATTCCTGGTCGACTACTCCGCCGCGCAGAAGTCCCTTGGCCGTTACCAGCGGCCCGCGACCAACGCGAAGCTGTACAGCCTGATGGGCTGGCTGCGGCACGAGAATCTCGTGCCCGACGACGTGAAGCTGCAGATGTGGTTGGCGCTGGGTTTCCTCGGCGTCGCCATGCTCAACATCGTGGCATTGCTTCTGGCCAAGTTCCTGCGCCGCAGCGGCGAGATCAGCGTGCGACGCGCGATGGGTGCGCGCAAACGCGACATTTTCGTGCAGTTCGGCATCGAATCCGCACTGGTCGGCGTGGCCGGCGGATTGCTGGGGCTCGGCATTGCGCAGATCGGATTGTGGAGCATCCGGCAGCGGCCGGATGACTATGCGCATCTCGCTTCGATGGATCCGTCGATGCTGGTCGGCACCGTTGTATTGGCGATGGTCGCGAGCGTGCTGGCAGGCATGCTGCCGGCGTGGCGTGCCTGCTGTGTGCCGCCCGCGCTGCAATTGAAGACGTTGTAGGAGTCGTCATGGAAATCCGCCCGATCCTTGCAACGCTGCGCAAGCACAAACTCACCGCGGTCCTGCTGACACTGCAGGTAGCCCTCACCTGCGCGATCGTGTGCAACGTCGCGTTCATGATCATGCATCGCATGCAACGCATTTCGCTGTCGACGGGGATCGATGAAAAGGCGCTCTCGGTGGTGGCGGTACGCGGAATCGGCAAGGACGAAAATCCATGGGCCCGGCACGAAGCCGATCTCGCCTCGTTGCGGCAGATTCCCGGTGTCGAATCAGCGGTTGTCGTGAGTTACTCGTTGCCACTGGATCAAAACATTGCTTCGTATGGCGTGTGCCCCACCCAGGCGGCGCTCGATCGCGTGATGCAACAGATGTCGATTAAGGGTACGGGCTGCGAGCAGGCCAGCATGTTCGACGGTTCGCCGGGATTGTTGCGGACGCTTGGTCTGGATCTGATTGCCGGCCGCGATTTCCGCTCCGACGAATACGTGAAGGACGAGAAGGGTGTGGCGGTGGCGATCATCAGCCAGGCTTTCGCGCAGCACCTGTATCCGGGCCAGAAGGCGCTGGGCAAGGAACTGTACGTGGGCCCGAAGCGCGTCGTGCGCGTCGTTGGCATTGTGAAGACGCTGTTGAGTCCGGTGCTGATGAACAAGGGCACCGACTACGACACCATGATTTGGCCACAGTTGCCGAATGATTCCGGCGTGGAATACGTGCTGCGCAGTGCACCGCGGGATCGCCGACAGGTGCTGGACGCAGCGCGGGCGGCATTGTTGAAGAGTGATCCTAGCCGCATCGTCAACCCAAAGGGGGTGCAGACGTATTCGCAAATCCGCGCAGAGTATTTCCAGCGCGATACCACCATGATCGGCCTGCTGGTCGCGTCCGCGCTGGGTCTGTTGTTTGTCACCGCGCTGGGGATTACCGGGCTTGCGAACTTCTGGGTACAGCAGCGCACCCGCACCATCGGCATCCGCCGCGCAATCGGTGCGACGCGCGCGGACATCCTGCGTTATTTCCAGACCGAGAATTTCCTGATCGTGACGTTTGGAGTGGCGCTGGGAGTGCTGCTGGCGATCGGCCTGAACCTGCTGCTGATGAAACACTACGAACTGCCGCGCCTGCCGCTGTGGTATCTGCCGGTCGGTGCGGCGGTGCTGTGGCTGCTGGGACAACTCGCGGTGCTGGCGCCGGCGCTGCGCGCCGCCAAAGTGCCTCCGGTGGTGGCGACGCGCAGCGTGTGATGGAACCTGGACGCGTGGATCGGAATTCGGGAATCGACCAAACACGACGAATATCGTCACTCCTGGGCTGCCGCGGCTTCATCGCGGCAGAACCCGACTGCGTTTGCAGGATTGCAAACGCGAACGCCCCGGATCAAGTCCGGGGCAGGCTGGGGCGGCGCACAGCGCGAGCGCCATGGATGGCGCGAGTCAATCGGTATCGACGTGTTTGCCAGCGCCAAACCGATTCCGGATTCGGGCCTGCGGCCCGCTTCGGAATGACGAGAGAGGAAAAACAATCCCCCTCCGCAAGCGACGGGATGGGCAAGAAAAGCGTGATAGCCTCGAATCATGAAGACCAATTTTCCTGACCAGCCATGCGCACCGTACTGATCATCGACGACCAGGCCGCGGTGCGCGACGCGCTGTCGCTGCTGCTTTCGCTCAACGACATCCATCCGCTGACGGCGGCGATGCCGGACGAGGGCCTCGCACTGCTGGCGCGCGAACGGATCGACGTGGTGATCGCCGACATGAATTTCAGCGCTGACACCACCTCGGGCGAAGAGGGCGTGGCGCTGTTCCACGCGATCCGCGAACGTCATCCCGACCTGCCGGTGATCCTGCTGACCGGCTGGTCGCACCTCGAAACCGCGGTGCAACTGGTGAAGGCCGGCGCCGCGGACTACATGTCAAAGCCGTGGGACGACGCCAAGCTGCTGGCGACGGTCGAGAACCTGCTGGAGCTTTCCGAGAACGCACGCGTGGCCGCAAATACGCGGATGACGCGCCGGCGCCGGCGCGAAGCGCTGGAACGCGATTACAACCTGCGTGGCATCGTGTTCGCGTCCGAGGAAATGTTGCGGGTGCTGGAACTGGCCTGCCGCGTGGCGCGCGCCGACGTGCCGGTGCTGGTCACCGGGCCGAATGGTGCCGGCAAGGAACGGATTGCCGAAATCGTGCACGCGAATTCGGCGGTGCGGGACAAGCCACTGGTGACGGTGAATTGCGGTGCGTTGCCGAGCGAACTGATCGAGGCCGAGCTGTTCGGCGCCGAGGCCGGTGCGTTCACCGGCGCGACGCGCGCGCGCGAAGGGCGCTTCGAAGCCGCCGACGGCGGCACCTTGTTTCTGGACGAGATCGGCAACCTGCCGGCGGCCGGGCAGATGAAGCTGCTGCGGGCGCTGGAATCGGGCGAATTCGAGCGGCTGGGTTCCACGCGCACCCGCAAGGTCAAGGTGCGCGTGATCAGCGCCACCAATGCCGACATTCCGTTGATGATCCGCGACGGCAAGTTCCGCCAGGATTTGTTTTATCGCCTGAACACGATCGAGATCGCGTTGCCGCCGCTGGCCGAGCGGCCCGACGACATCCTGCCGCTGGCCGAACATTTCCTGGACGACGACGCGGTGTTGTCGGACCAGGCGCGCGATGCGCTGCTGGATTATCCGTGGCCCGGCAATGTGCGCGAGCTGAAGAACACCATTGATCGCGCGAAGTTGCTGTGCGGTCGCGACGAAATCACGGTGAAGCATCTGGGGCTTTCGGTGGCGCCGGCGGCACCGGCGCGCAGCCTGGACGATCCGCCGCGCGAAGCCGTCGAGGAAGCGTTGCGCAAGGGCGGTGGCGTGATCAGTCGCGCTGCGCGGACGCTCGGCCTGTCGCGGCAGGCGTTGTACAGGCGTATGCAGCGTTATGGGATTCCCACGGAAGGGTGATTGCACGTCCAGACCGATTCCGGGTTCTGCCCGCATGACGCGCGGGCAGCCCCTGAATGACGAAGGGTTGTCAGGCTTCCCGGTTTCGGGCGCCGAGTCCCGGATCCGGATTCGGTTTGTAGTCATTCCGGAGCGGGCCGCAGGCCCGAATCCGGAATCGGTTCATCGTTGCCCGCATGCCGCGATGACCTGCAACGCGAGCCGGGGATGGTGCGGAGTCGACGTGCTTGAAGGCTGGCGTGCACGGTACACCGATTCCGGGTTCTGCCCGCATAAGGCGCTGGCAGCCCCGGAATGACGAAGTATTGTTAGGCTTCCCGAGTCCCGAGTCCCACCATATCCCCGGCTTAGCGATTACATGCGCATCTCGTCCCTCGAAGGCAAACTTGCGCTGCTCCTGACCAGTTCCGCCGTGATCGCGGCGGCGGTGGCGGCGGCCCTGACCGACTGGACGCACAGCGCCTGGCTGGGCGGCGCGGTTGCCGTGGCGTTGTGTCTGGCGCCGGTGGTGTGGCTGGCGCATTCGGCCATGCAACCCGTGCGACGCCTGCTGCGCGCGTTGTCTGGCAGCGTCGCGAGTTATCGCGACGGAGATTTCAGCATCTCGCTGCGCACGCGTCGTCGCGATGAACTCGGCGCGCTGATCGAAGCGCACAACGAATTGGGTCATGCCCTGCGCGAACAGCGCCAGAACCTGGTGCAGCGCGAATTGCTGCTGGACACCGTGGTGCAGCATTCGCCGACGGCATTGATCCTGACCGATGCAGGCGATCGCATCGTCTACGCGAACCTCGCCGCGCGGCATCTGTTCAACGAGGGCAGGAGCCCGGCCGGTCTGCGATTCGAGGATTTGCTCGAGGCCTGCCCCGAGGCGATGCGGCACGCGCTGGCCGCCAGCGAGGACAGCCTGTTCGGCGTCGAGATGGGCGACGACGAGGAATACTTCCACTTGTCGCGGCGTGATTTCCGCCTGCAGGGCCGGCCGCACCAGTTGTATCTGGTCCAGCGCATGACGCGCGAATTGTCGCGCCAGGAAGTGGCGGTGTGGAAGCGCGTGATCCGCGTGATCAGCCACGAACTCAACAATTCACTGGCACCCATTTCCTCGCTGGCGCATTCGGGCGCGGAACTGGCGCGGCGCAATGACCTGGCGCGCCTGCCGAAGGTGTTCGAAGGCATCGGCGACCGCGTGCGGCACCTGCATTCGTTCACGGCCGGCTACGCGAGTTTCGCCAAGCTGCCGCAACCGAACCAGGGGCAGGTCGAGTGGGCGGCATTCCTGGAATCATTGAAGCTGCATTGCGAATTCCGGCTGGTCGGCGAAGTACCAGTCGAGCCGGCGCACTTCGACGCCGCGCAGATCGAGCAGGTGCTGATCAATCTGGTCAAGAACGCCGACGAAGCAGGCGGCGATCCCGGCGAAGTGACGCTGGCCATCAAGCACGCCGTGCAGAACTGGCGTATCGAGGTGGCCGACCGCGGTCCCGGCATGAGCGATACCGTGTTGGCGCAGGCACTGCTGCCGTTCTATTCCACCAAGCGATCCGGCACCGGGCTGGGACTGGCGCTGGCGCGGGAGATCGTCGAGGCGCACGGCGGCCGCATCGGGTTGGCCAACCGCGAGGGCGGCGGCCTGCGGGTGACCGTGTCGTTGCCGGCTGCGCGGGTCTGAACTCGCGAACATTCCGGCATTCCCGCTGGCTATACTGCGCCGACAACACAGAGGGAGCGCATCATGGGGCCGTCCGTCATTGTTGCAATCGTCGTCGTCGTCGTCGCGTTCATCGTGCTGGCGAAGTGGGTGCGGATCGTGCCGCAGGGCTATGAATGGACCGTGGAGCGCTTCGGCAAGTACACCCGCACGCTGCCGCCGGGCCTGCATTTCCTGATGCCCTTCATCTACGCGATCGGCCGAAAGATGAACATGATGGAACAGGTGCTCGCGGTGCCCTCGCAGGACGTGATTACCAAGGACAACGCGGTGGTGCGGGTGGACGGCGTGGTGTTTTACCAGGTGCTGGATGCGGCCAAGGCCGCGTATGAAGTCGCCAACCTGGAGCAGGCCTCGCTGGCGCTGGTGATGACCAACATCCGCACCGTGCTGGGCTCGATGGACCTCGACGAATCGCTCAGCAAGCGCGACGAGATCAACGCGCGATTGCTGAAAGTCGTCGACGAGGCGACGCATCCGTGGGGCGTCAAGGTCAATCGCATCGAGATCAAGGACATCGCGCCGCCCAAGGATCTGGTCGACGCGATGGCGCGGCAGATGAAAGCCGAGCGCGAGAAACGCGCGAACATCCTGGAAGCCGAAGGCTTCAAGCAGGCGGCGATCCTGAAAGCCGACGGCGAAAAGCAGTCGACGATCCTCGCGGCCGAGGGCAAGAAGGAAGCCGCATACCGCGAGGCCGAGGCGCGCGAGCGATTGGCGGCGGCGGAAGCCAAAGCCACCGAACTGGTGTCGCAGGCGATTTCCGCGGGCAACTTGAACGCCATCAATTATTTCGTGGCCACCAAGTATGTCGAAGCGTTGAAGGCGATGGCCGATTCACCGAACCAGAAAATGCTGATGCTGCCGTTCGAGGCCTCCGGCATTCTGTCGTCGATGGCCGGCATCGCGGAAATCGGCAAGGAAGTGCTGGCGAAGAATTCATCCACGCGTTGAGGAATGGCATCCATGTGGGGCGTACCGTTGCATTACTGGTGGTGGGTGCTGGCGCTGATATTGATTGCGGGCGAGGTGCTGGCGCCGGGATTCTTCCTGCTGTGGATCGGCATCGCGGCGGCGGTGATGGGCATCGTCACATGGGTCGTGCCGATGCTGGATGTGCTCACGCAAGCCATCCTGTTCGTGATCCTAGCCTTTGCGTCTTGCGTGTTCTACTGGAAAGTCGTTCGCGCGCGGCTGGCGCGCGGCGACGACCCGGCCGCGCGCACGCTGAGCCGGCGCGGCGAGCAGATGATCGGCCAGCGTTACGTGCTGATCGAAGCCATCGTGAACGGTCGCGGCAAGGCGCGCGTCGGCGACGGGCAATGGCTGGTCGCGGGACCGGATTTGCCGGTGGGTGCGGAAGTCGAGGTGGTGGGTGTCGATGGCGCGCAGCTGAAGGTGCGCGCGGCGACGCCATGATGCAACCACCGATCGGGTATTGCGCGTGACGGATTCGTCGTCCGAAGGCCGGCCGCGGACCGGCATGCCGCTGGACGAACGCGCGCGTGCGCGCATCGGTTTCGTGATCGAACTCGCGCGCCGGTTGCATCAGTACGGCGCCGCCGCGCCGCGCCTGGAACAGGCGATCGGCAACGTGGCGCAGCAGCTCGGTCTTGCCTGCGACGTGTTGTCCACGCCCACTTCGATCGTGCTTTCGTTCGGTGCCCCCGGTGGCGACGGCATCGCCGACATCACCCAGGTGGTCAGGATCGCGCCCGGCGACGTGAACCTGGCGCGGTTGTGCCGCGCCGACGAGATCGCCGATCGAGTGGCGGATGGCAGCCTGGAACCGCGCCGCGGCCTGGCGCAGTTGCGTGCGCTGGGACGTCCGTTGTCGCGCGGGGCCTTGTGGGCGACGGTGGTGAGTTACGGTCTGTCGGCCGGCGCGATTGCGGTGCTGTTTCGCACGTCCTGGCAGGACGCGTTGGTGGCCGGCGTGATCGGCATCCTGATCGGCGGCATCGTGGTGGCGGGCTACGGGCGTCCGCGCCTGTCGGTGGCGGGCGACGCGATAGCCGCACTGGTCGCGACCTTCATCGCGACCATGGTCAGTGCATGGCTGGTGCCGCTGGCGTTGAAACTGGTGGTGCTGTCGGCATTGATCGTGCTGGTGCCCGGCATGTCGCTGACCAACGCGGTGCGCGAACTCACCAGCCAGCACCTGGCGTCCGGCGTCGCGCGTTTCGCGGGCGCGGCGGCGACCATCCTGAAATTGACCTTCGGCACCATCGCGGCCGCGCAGTTGTGCGAGGTGGCGCACATCGTTCCGTCCGACCATTCATTGCCGCCGCTGCCGCTATGGGCGCAGTGGCCGGCCTTGGCGGTGGCTGCAGTGGCCTTCGCCATGTTGTTCCAGACTGCCCGCCGCGATTATCCCCTGGTACTGGTCGCGATCATCATCGGTTATCTCGTGACGTATGGGTGCGGCAATGCGCTGGGCGCCCCGTTCGGGGTATTCGTCGGCGGACTGGTGCTGAGCGCGGGCAGCAATCTTTATGCGCGACTGAAGCATCGTCCCGGCGCGTTGGTGCGCGAACCGGGCGTATTGCTACTGGTACCGGGCAGCGTGGGATTCCGGAGCGTGTCGGATCTGCTCAACAACCAGATCGCGAGCGGCAGCCACATCGCGGTGCTGCTGGTGACGCTGCTGATTTCGCTGGTGGCGGGCCTGTTGTTCGGCGACTTGCTGGTCGCGCCGCGAAGGAGCTTGTAGGTTTCGTCTTGATTCCGGGGCCGGCACAGGGCCCAAGCTGAAACCAGAATCTTGATCTTCTTCGGAGTGCAGACCGATTCCGGGTTCTGCCCGCCAGAAGCAGCGGGCAGCCCCGGAATGACGATGGATAGGGTTGATTTTGTCCCGAGCCCCGGAGCTCGGTTATTTGATCAACAAATCCTTTTCCTTCTTGCCCGACTTCAGCGCGGCAAGGAACCAGCGCGGACGCTTGCCGCGGCCGGACCATGTTTCGCTGCCGTTCGGGTTGCGGTATTTCGGGGCGACCTTGCCCTTGCCGCCGCGCTTCTTGCCGTAAACCTGCGCAAAGGTCACGCCTTCGGACTTGAGCACCGCGTTGATCTTCGCCTTGACCTTGGTGATTTTCTCCTTGTCGATGTTTTTCATGCGACCTTTCGCCTTGCGGATGAGGTCCCTGAGTTGCTTTTCGCTCAGTGAGCTGACATCGATGGCCATGTTGACTCCGACTGTTGGGGATAATGAAAACCGTATCGGCGGGCTCTTTTCAGGAATTTACCAGGCCGACGGATCCGCATTTTCTCCCAAATACACGGCGGTTGCAAAAAGCTGCAATTACGGGGGTCAATCGGCGGGGGTAAACAGCTCCAATATCGCGTCGCGGTCCAGATTGCGGCTTTCGCTTTCGCGCCGGCCGCGATATTCGAACGCGCCGGCGGCAAGCCCGCGCTCGCTGACCACGATTCGGTGCGGAATACCGATCAATTCGAGATCGGCGAACATCGCGCCCGGCCGCAATCCGCGATCGTCCAGTGCAGTTTCGATGCCGCGCGCATTCAGTTCCGCATACAGCGATTCCGCGGCTTCATTGACGTCCGGTTTGTTCTTCGGATTGATCAGACAGACCACGACGCGCCACGGCGCCATGGGTTCGGGCCAGATGATTCCGGCCTCGTCATTGTTCTGCTCGATGGCTGCGGCCACGATGCGGGTGATGCCGATGCCATAGCAGCCCATGTACAGCAGGCGGTTCTGGCTGGCATCGTCCAGCACCGTTGCACCCATCGCTTCGGAGTATTTGGTGGCGAGCTGGAACACGTGGCCGACCTCGATGCCGCGCGCGATGCCGAGCGTGCCCCTGCCGTCCGGCGAGGGATCGCCGGCGACCACCTTGCGCAGGTCGTCGACACGGGTGAGGCGCGCATCGCGTTCCCAATTGGCGCCGGTGTAATGCGTGCCCGCGGCATTGCCGCCGCACACGAAATCCGCCATCACTGCGGCGGCGCGGTCGACGATCACCGGGATGTCGTCGGGCAGGCCCACGGGCCCGAGGAACCCCGGTACGCAGCCGATGCGCTTCACGATTTCGGCCTCGTCGGCCAGCACCGATTCACCCGGCAACTCCGGAAGTTTCGCGGCCTTGATTTCGTTCACCTCGTGATCGCCGCGCAGGCACAGCGCGACGAGTCCCTCGCTACCGCGCACGATCAGGGTCTTGATGCATTGCGCGGGCGATACGCCCAGGAACGTGCTGACATCTTCGATGGTCTTCTGCGTCGGCGTGTCCACGCGCGTCAGCGGCTGCATGGCGGCGGGGCGCGGTGTCGCCGGCGCCAATGCTTCAGCGCGCTCCACGTTCGCCGCGTAGTCGGATTGGTCGGAAAACGCCAGCGCGTCCTCACCCGAGTCGGCGAGCACGTGGAATTCCTGCGAGGCGCTGCCGCCGATCGCGCCGGCGTCGGCCTGCACCGCGCGGAACTTCAGGCCCAGGCGCGTGAAGATGCGTGCATAGGCGTCGTGCATGTTGTGGTATTCGCGATCCAGATCCTCGGGGGTCAGGTGGAACGAATACGCATCTTTCATCAGGAATTCGCGCGCGCGCATCACGCCGAAACGCGGGCGGATTTCATCACGGAATTTGGTCTGGATCTGGTAGAGGTTCAGCGGCAACTGCTTGTAACTGCGCAACTCGTTGCGCGCAAAATCGGTCACCACTTCCTCGGCGGTCGGGCCGTAGCAGTATTCGGCCTCCTTGCGGTCTTTTATCTTGAGAAGCTGTCCGCCGAATTTCTGCCAGCGTCCGGTTTCCTCCCACAGTTCCTTCGGCTGGATCGTGGGCATCGACAATTCGATCGCGCCCGCGCGATTCATTTCCTCGCGCACCGCCGTTTCCACCTTGCGCATTACACGCAGGCCCAGCGGTGACCACGTGTAAATGCCCGACGCGATCTTGCGGATCATGCCGGCGCGCAGCATCAGCTTGTGGCTGACGATCTCCGCATCGGCGGGCGCCTCGCGGGTGGTGGCGAGGTGGAATCTGGACAGGCGCATCGGAAAAACCCAGGCAACGGAAACCGCGGATTGTAGCGGCGAAACCGGGACCGTCCTCTGGTGCGGGGCGCTGGATCAGGATGCGTGGGTCACGTGGCGCCGTGCAGGGTTGCGCCGACCCGGGGTCGAACGATCAACCACCTTTCGATGAGCAGTATTGCGTCTGCTGCGCGCGCGCGGTGGCGAGTTGCGCTTCGCGGGCGTTGTCGCTCATCACTTCCTGCTTGCCGCTGCTGGCAGCGGCCACCACCGGCTGCTTGCTTTGCAGCAAGGCGATATTGGAACTCAACTGCTTGCAAAGCTGGGCGCGATTGGAAGGCGTGTCGGGCTGGGTGCCACCCGCGGCGGTTGCCCGCGGCGGGGTACCGGTATTCGGTTCGGTATTGTCGTTGGCGCTCGAGGATGGCGGGTTCGAGGAAACCTCCGGCTCGCCGGCCAGGCTCACCTTCGTGTAATGCGTGCCGCTGGCAGGCGGCGTCTGCGAGAAATGAGTGACGCCGTTGGCGTCCTTCCATTTGTAGATCTGCTGGGCGCTCGCGAAGCC
>Ga0157370_10007075_pt1 | contig 12255 bp, 11 predicted proteins | sample C35metaG_FD_113463 | JGI IMG/M metagenome (GOLD analysis project Ga0157370, IMG submission 113463) | Corn rhizosphere microbial communities from Kellogg Biological Station, Michigan, USA - C3-5 metaG | ecosystem: Host-associated > Plants > Roots > Rhizosphere > Soil | place: USA: Michigan...
CTCGACGGGAAATATACGATCTTCGGCCAGGTCACCTCGGGCATGGAATATATCGACGCCATCAAGCGCGGCTCTGGGCCGAACGGGATGGTGAGCGATCCCGATCACATCATCCGCATGCAAGTGGCGGCCGACGCCGAGAAGGCCAAGCCCTAGGCATTCCGCGCGGCCGATGCGATCCTGGCTCGCATCGCTGAAGGTTTATCGCGACCGGCGCATCCTCGCGATCTTCTGCATGGGATTTTCGAGCGGCCTGCCGCTTCTGCTCGTCTTCGGCACCTTGTCCTTCTGGCTCAGCGAGGCGGGGGTATCGCGCACCGCGATCGGGCTCTTTGTGCTGGTCGGCGTTTCCTACAGCTTCAAATTCCTGTGGTCGCCCTTCATCGACCGGCTGCCGATCCCGATCCTGACGCGGCGGCTGGGGCGCCGGCGGAGCTGGGCGATCGCCATCCAGCTGCCGCTCATGGCGGCGATCTTCGGCCTCGGCAGCACCGATCCTGCAACACATCTCGGCACCACCGCCTGTCTCGCGGTCATCGTCGCTTTCCTTTCGGCGAGCCAGGACATCGTCATCGATGCTTACCGCATCGAGCTGTTGAAGCCCGAGGAGCAGGGCGCAGGTGCCGCCGCAACGCAATGGGGCTACCGGCTCGGCACGCTCGCCGCCAGCACCGGCGCCTTCAACGCGGCCTATCTCGGCGGCTGGCACTTCGCCTATACGATCATGGCGGCGCTGATGCTCGTCGGCGTTATCAGCGTTCTGATGACGCGCGAGCCGGCGGTCGCAGCGAGTTTGTTGCCCGCGGCAGGGGCGAGAAGCCGCGGCGACCGGCTCCGGATCTGGCTGCGCCAGTCGGTAATCGATCCCTTTGCCGATTTCATGCAGCGTCGCGGCTGGCTCGCCATTCTGTGCTTCATTGTCCTCTACAAGCTCGGCGAGGCGATGGCGGGAGCGATGTCGAGTCCGCTCTATCAGGAGCTCGGTTTCAGCAAGGTCGATGTCGGCGATCTCGGCAAGCTCGTGGGCCTTACCGCGACCTTGTCGGGCGTCGCGGCCGGCGGGCTTGCCGTCGCCCGCCTCGGCATCATGCGCGCGCTGCTCCTGGGCGGCGTGCTGCAGATGCTCTCCAATCTGCTCTATATCGCGCTGCTCTCGTCCGGGCGGAGCAACCCGATGCTGGCGCTCTCCATCTTCGGCGAGAATTTCACCGGCGGCATGGCCTCGGCCGCTTTCGTTGCCTATCTCTCGAGTCTCTGCAGCGCCGCTTTCACCGCGACCCAATACGCGCTCTTCTCCTCGCTCGCCGCGGTTCCCGCCCGCGTGCTCGCGGCGCCAAGCGGCTGGCTCGTCGATCACATCGATTGGGGGCCGTTCTTCCTGCTGGCAACGGTCATCTGCCTGCCGAGCCTCGTGCTGCTGCTTTGGCTCGACCGGCGTTTCGGCTTGGAGCCGGCGGAGAACGTCGCCACCGCGCGCGCGCGGTAGCGCTCCGCCTCAGCCGATGCGCATCAGCCGCGCGCGGTTGCGGTTCAGCCAAAGACGCTGCGCCTTGGGCGTCGGGTGAAGCCGATCGACCAAGCGCCAGAATCGCGGCCCGTGATTCATCTCTGCAAGATGCGCGACCTCATGCGCCACGACGTAGTCGACTACCGCCTCGGGCGCGAAGATCAGACGCCAGGAGAAGGAGAGGCTGCCGGTGCGCGCGCAGCTTCCCCACCGCGTCGTCGTGTCGCGCACGCCGACGCGCGTCACCTTATGGCCGATCGATTGCGCCAGCGCTTCGGCGCGCCGGCTCAGCTCGTGCTTCGCCCGCGCGCGCAGGAAATCGCGCACGCGCCGAGCGAGAAAGGCAGGATCGCCCGAAACGCAGATCGCCCCGGCTTCGAGCCAGACCGGACCGCGGCCGCGCACCGGACCGACATGGCGAATGACATGCGGGCGATCGAGCACCGGAATGACGGCTCCCGCCTCGAAGGCGGTGCGCGGCGGCAGAGCGCAGAGGCGCTTGTCGAGCCAGGCGCGATTGGCCTCGAGAAAGCGCAACGCTTCGCCGCGCGAGCCGCGGCGCGGCAAAACCAGCTCGATCGCCTCGCCGGTCGCGTCGATGCGCAGCGCCAAGCGCCGCGCGCGCGGATGCGGACGCAGCCGCACCGCCACTTCGCCGCCCGCATAGGACCAGCTCGTCGGAAAAGAAGAGAATCCGGATGACGCGTCTGCCACGCGGCAAAGTGTACCGGAACTCGGCGTGGCTGCCAAAATTTTCGTCGCGTCAGGGGCCCGCGCGATCGATGAGGTGGATGAAGGATCCCATCACCTTGCCGTTGATCCGGCCCGCCTCCGGCAAAGCCGCGCCCTCGGCATCGGCCACGCGAAAGAGCGGCGCGCCCTCGCCTTCGCCGATGATGCGCGCGTAGTGGAATTCGTGACCGCGAAAGCGCGCGCCGCGCGCGCCGAGCGGCGTCCCCTCCATCAGGGACACGGCGCGATAGCCGAGATGCAGCTTGCGCGCGGCAAAGCTGGTCGCGAGCGGCAATAGCCCCGCCATCTCGTGCGACGCGCCATCGCCGTCGATGAGTCGTTGCCCGAGGACCATATAGCCGCCGCATTCGCCATAGAGAGTGGCGCCGCGCCGCGCCGCGGCACGCAGCCCCTCGATGAAGCAGCGATTGCCGGCGAGGCGCGCGGCATGAAGCTCGGGATAGCCGCCCGGCAGATAAACTGCATCGCAGGCGGCGGGAGGCGCCTCGTCCGCAAGCGGCGCGAAGAATGCTAGCGAAGCGCCGGCATCGCGCCAGCCGCGCAGCACGCCTGGATAAACAAAGGCAAAGGCCGCGTCGCGCGCAACGGCAATGGACTGGCCCAAGGGCGGCAAGGCAGGACCGGCGGCATCTTCCTCGAGCGAGGAAGCCCGCGCCAGTGCCGTCACCGCATCGAGATTGACCGACGCTTCAATGCGCGAGGCGGCCGCATCGAGAAACGCATCGAGCCGCGCCTGCTCGCCGGCGGGAACGAGACCAAGATGCCGCGAGGGCAGCGCCAGTCCCGCATCGCGCGGCAAAGCGCCGAGCGGCTGGATCGCCGGCACGGCGCGGCCAAGCGCCGCTGCGGCCAAAGCAACGTGCCGCTCGCCGCCGACGCGGTTGAAGATTACGCCCGCGAGCTTCACGTCGGAACGGTGCCGCGCGAAGCCCTCGACGAGCGCCGCGGCCGACTGGGCCTGCCCGGCAAGATCGAAGACGAGGATCACCGGCCACCCGGTGAGCGCCGCCAAATCGGCGGTCGAGCCCGCGCCCTCGGCACCAACGCCGTCGAAGAGGCCCATCACCCCTTCGCACAGGACAAGATCGGCCGCCTCACCGAGCGCGGCAAGCTCGGCGGCAATGGTCGCGCGCCGCATCGCCCAGGGATCGAGATTGGCGCAAGTCCCGCCGCACGCGGCGGCGAGATAGGTGGGATCGATGTAATCGGGTCCGACCTTGGCCGCGGCAACGCGCAGCCCGCGCTGGCGCAGCGCCCGCAGAAGCCCGAGCGTCACCACCGTCTTGCCGCTGTCCGAGCGCGGCGCGGCGATGATGAGCCCGTTCATGGCGCTAGGCCGGCAAAGAGTCCGTCACAGATAGCGCTCGACGGTCGCGGCCATGACCTTCGGCGGCAAGCCTGTCGGCATCTGGCCGAGATAACGCCCGTCGGATCCCATGACATAGATAATCGAGCTGTGATCGATGAGATAATCATCGCTACCCGATTGCGGCACCTTGGCGACATAGACATGGAATTCGCGTTCCACCTTTTTCAGCTCCTCCGGCGCGCCGGTGAGATAAAGAATGCCGGAATGGAAATTCGCCGCATAGGCGCGAAGCTGTTCTTGGGTGTCGCGCGCCGGATCGACGGAGATGAAAAGCGGCTGGACTTTCGCCGCGTCCTTGCCGAGGAGGTCGAGCGTGTTGGTGATCGCCTGCAAGGTCGTCGGACAGGCATCGGGGCAATAGGTGTAGCCGAAATAGATCAGCATCACCTTGCCGCGGAAATCCGTGTCGCGCCGCGCGACCCCGTTCTGATCGACCAAGGCGAAGGGGCCGCCAACGGCGGGCGTCGCATTCTCCGCGCCGCCGAGCCGGTACTGCTCGTAAACGACGCCGCCGATAATGATCAAAAGCGCAGCGAGGAAAATAAACAGCCCGCGGCGGGCGGCATCCGACATGGCCCGGATATAGGCCGGGCGCGTGCGGCTTTCCAGTCATAAAGCCGTTAGCGCGGCGGCATCAGCGCGCTGGCGGCGAGCGCATCGATCCAGTTCAGCTCGCGCCGCAAGCGCACCACCGGCCCCACCGCGATAACCGCGGGCGGCTCGATCCCCGCCGCGGCAGCATCGGCCGCAGCAGCGCCGAGCGTCGTTTCGACGACGCGCTGCTCGGGCAAGGTCGCCTTGCTGATGATCGCGGCCGGCTCGGTGCGCGCGCGGCCCGCGGCGATGAGCCGCGCCGCGATCGTGTCGAGATTCTTCAACGCCATGTAGATGACAAGAACCGGCGCGCCGCGCGACAGCGACTCCCAATCGACGGTGTCGGGCAAGGCCCCGCCACTGCCCTGGCCGGTGACGAAGGCGATCGCCGAGTTGGTGTCGCGATGCGTTGCCGGAATCCCGGCATAGGCGAGGCCGCCGATGCCGGCGGTAATTCCCGGCACGATGCGGAACGGGATATGCGCCGCGGCCAGCGCGAAACCTTCCTCGCCGCCGCGGCCGAAGACGAAGGGATCGCCGCCCTTGAGACGCAGCACCCGCTTGCCGCCGCGCGCGAGCTCGACGAGGCGCAGCGAAATATCGGGCTGCAGCGGCGACGGCTTGCCGCCGCGCTTGCCGGCATGCTCCTTCGCCGCTTCCGGCCGCGCGAGGCGGAGAATCGCGTCGCTGACCAGCGCGTCATAGACGACGATGTCGGCCGTCTTCAGCGCATGGAGCGCGAGCAGCGTCAACAGGCCGGGATCGCCCGGCCCGGCGCCAACCAGCCAGACCGTGCCAGGCAGGAAATCGGGCGGCGCAAAAGACGCGGGCGTATTGGACAAGCGGCTCATCCCCGTCAGCCTACACCGCCGCTTTTCGCCGGTGTAGCCGCCGCCCGTCCGGCACCATAGAATTCGCCGGCATGGCGCGAGAGACAAAGAGAGCGTTGCGGCGCGGCTGGAGCACCGGCGCCTGCGCGGCGGCCGCTTCGCGCGCCGCCTATGCGGCGCTGCTGACGGGCGATTTCCCCGACCCGGTTTCGATCACCCTGCCCGGCGGGCTCGAGCCGCAATTCCCTCTCGCCGTCAAGGAGCTCGGCGCGGCGATGGCGCGCGCCGGCATCGTCAAGGATGCGGGCGATGATCCCGACGTTACCCACGGCGCGCTGGTCATCGCCGAAGTGTCGCAAGCCGACGAAGGCACCGGCGTCGCGTTTCGCGCCGGCGAAGGCGTCGGCACGGTGACCCGCCCCGGCCTGCCGCTTGCCGTCGGCGAGCCGGCCATCAATCCCGCTCCGCGCGCGCTCATCGGCGAAGCCTTGGCCGCGGTCGCGCGCGCCTGCGGCAAGCCGCAAGCCGACGCGATCGTCACCCTCTCGATCCCCGGCGGCGCGGCGCTCGCGGCGAAGACCTTGAACGCGCGGCTCGGCATTCTCGGCGGGCTGTCGATTCTCGGCACAACCGGCATCGTCATCCCCTATTCCTGCTCGGCCTGGATCCATTCGATCCATCGCGGCATCGATGTCGCGCGTGCCGCCGGCACCCTGCATATCGCCGCCTCCACCGGCACCACCTCCGAAAAAGCGGTCCAGCAACTGTGCAATCTTCCCGAGCTAGCGCTGATCGATATGGGCGATTTCGTCGGCGGCACGCTCAAATATCTCCGCCGTCATCCGGTGCCGCGTCTCACCTTGGCCGGCGGTTTCGGCAAGTTCGCCAAGCTTGCGCAAGGCCATCTCGATCTTCATTCATCGCGCAGCCGGTTCGATAGCGGCGCGCTCGCGCGGAGGCTCGACGCGCTCGGCGCTCCCGCGGCGCTTGTCGCACGCGCGGCGGAAGCGGAGAGCGCGGGCGCGATTTTGGATGCCGCCGCAGCGGATTTCGCCCTTCCTCTCGCCGCCTCGATCGCGCGCGAGGCGCGCGCCGTGGCACTGGCGAGCTTGGCGGGCGGCATTGCGGTCGATGTCGCGATCTTCGGCCGGAGGGGAGAGCTTCTCGCGCATGAAGGCGCGTGAGACCCTGCATTTGCTGATCCTCGGCGGCACGGCCGAAGCGCGCGCGCTCGCAGACGCCGCCCATGCGCGTTTCGTCGAGCGGCTGCGCGTCACCACCTCGCTCGCCGGCCGCACGAGCGCGCCGAAGATTCCGGAGGGCGCGCTGCGCCGCGGCGGCTTCGGCGGCGCGACGGGACTTGCCGATTATCTCGGCGCCGCGCAGGTCGATCTCGTCATCGATGCCACCCACCCTTTCGCCACACAAATCACCGCCGCAGCGCAGACCGCTTGCCGCGCGCGCAATGTGCCGCTCCTCGCCCTGGCGCGACCGCGCTGGAGGGCGCAAAGCGATGACCGCTGGATCGAGGTTGCCGATGCGGCCGAAGCCGCGTCGATCCTGCCCAAGCTCGGCCGACGCGCCTTCTTGACCATCGGCCAACGCGGCATCGCGGCGTTCGCGCCAGTGAGCGGCGTGCATTTCCTGGTGCGGCTGATCGAGCCGCCGGCCGCGCCGCTGCCGCTTCGCTCTCATGAAATTCTTTTGGGCCGAGGGCCGTTCACCCTCGAAGACGAGCGGCGTATCATGCAGCGTCACGCGATCGAGGTGCTGATCGCCAAGGATTCGGGAGGCGAGGCCATAGCGGCAAAGCTCGAGGCGGCGCGCCTCCTCCGCATCCCCGTTGTGATGCTGCGGCGGCCGGAGCACGCGCCCGGCGCAGGCGCCGCCAGCACCGAAGATGCGCTGCGTTGGATTGCGGCGAAGCTTGAAGACCCGTGAGGAGGGAAGTGTTGAGATACTGTGTTGCCCTGATCATCGCCGCTGCCGTTCTCACCTCCGCCCCGCGCGGCACGCTGGCGCAAACCATGCCGCTCGGCGGCATCGATCTCTCCGGCTGGCTCGACGTCACGCAGCCCGCGTCGCAGAACAAGACCGACGGCGTGCGGGCGATGCTGGTCGCCGGCAAAAGCGCCGATGTGACCGACGACAAGGGGGAAACGCCGCTTGGCTACGCCGCGAGCTTCGGCAATGCCGAGATGACGAAGCTTCTTTTGCGCTACAACGCGCCGGTCGATCGCCCGGACAGCTTCGGCAATACGCCGCTGCATTGGGCGGCGCAGCGCGGCAGCATCGAGGTCATGAAGCTCTTGCTCGACGCCAAGGCGAGCGTCGATGTCCAGAATAAGGAAGGGATTACGCCGCTGATGATGGCGGCAAGCAAAGGCCAGGTCCTCGCGGTGCGCCTGCTTCTGAAACAGGGAGCAGACGCGCACAAGCAGGACTATACGGGGCGCGACGCGATCGGTTGGGCCGAGGGCAAAGCCAACGTGCTGCAGGCGCTGCGCGCGAGCGCGGGTTAAGGCCCGCCTTCGCCCGCCGGCTTCCGGCGCGGCCGCAGCACATGATGATGCGCGGGCGCGTATAACCGGCTGTCGGAAAAGCCGCTCGCGCCCAGCACCCGCCCGACGATGATCAACGCGGTGCGGGTGAGCCCCGCCGCCTTCACCTGCGCGCGGATGGTCGCCAAGCTTCCGCGCAGGATCATCTGATCGGGCCAGCTCGCGCGATGGACGACGGCCACCGGACAATCCTCGCCATAGATCGGCGCGATCTCGCGCAGAATCGGACCGAGATTGTTGATCGAGAGATGCAGCACGAGCGTCGCGCGGCTTTTGGCAAGCACCGCCAAATCCTCGCCCGGCGGCATGGCCGAAGCGCGGATCGCGGTGCGCGTTAAGATCACCGTTTGCGCGATCTCCGGCAGGGTAAGCTCGGTGCCGAGCGCGGCGGCGGCGGCGGCAAAGGCGGGCACGCCGGGGGTCAGGTCATAGGGGATCGCCAGCGCATCGAGCCGTCGCATCTGCTCGGCGATGGCGCCGTAGAGCGAGATATCGCCCGAATGGACGCGCGCCACATCTTTCCCCGCCGCATGGGCCGCCGCCATTTCGGCGATGATCTCATCGAGCGTCAGCGGCGCCGTGTCGATGATTCGCGCATCGGCAGGCGCCGAAGCGATCACAGCTCCGGGTACGAGCGACCCGGCATAGAGGCAGACGGGGCTCGTCTCGATGAGGCGCAAGCCGCGCAGCGTGATGAGGTCGGGCGCGCCCGGCCCGGCGCCGATGAAATGCACCGTCATGGGCGCTTCGCCGCATAGCCGCGCGGCGTGTAGATCACATCCACCCCGTCGAGCTTGCGTGTCGCGCTGTTGCCGATGACGAGCAGCGTCAGCATATCGGCCGCGGCGGGATCGAGTGCTAAGAGCGTCGTCACCGTCACACGCTCGCCGCTGCGCCCGAGATTGCGCGCGAGCGCCACCGGCGTGTCGCCGGAGCGCTTTGCCAAAAGAATCTCCCGCGCACGCTCGAGCTGGCCATGGCGACGCGCCGAGCGCGGATTGTAGAGCGCGATGACGAAATCGCCAGCCGCGGCGGCTTCGAGCCGGCGCTCGATCGCATCCCAGGGCGTCAGCAGATCCGACAGCGAAATGGCGCAGAAATCATGGCCCAGCGGTGCGCCGAGCCGCGCCGCCGCCGCCTGCATTGCCGAAACACCCGGCACGACCTCGATCGCAACGCGCTGCCACGCGGCCAGCGCCTCGCGGTCGATCAACTCGAAAACGAGGCTCGCCAGCCCGTAAATCCCGGCATCGCCCGACGAGACGAGGGCGACGCTGCGTCCCTGCGCCGCCAAATCGAGCGCGAGGCGCGCGCGTTCTTCCTCCGCGCCAAGCATGCCGGGATGAAGCGTCTTTTCCGCGATGGCAGACCCCAGCAGATCGAGATAAAGCCGGTAGCCGACAATCTCGCTCGCCGCGCGCAGCGCAGCATCGGCCGCGGGGGTGCGCGTGCCAGCATCGCCCGGGCCGATGCCGATGATCGCCAGCCGGCCACGGGCGCGGCCGATAGTCGCCGGATCGAGCGGCGCCAGCGCGCGAGCAACGGCGCAGGTGACGTGGCCCTGCGTCTCTTTCGGCACGAGCAGCGTCGCCTCGTGCCCCGCCGCGGCGAGCGCCGCGCCTTCGGCAACGCCATAGCAGCCGACCGCGCGGAATACCGCCTCCGAGGGCATTTGCAAGCGCGGCGTTTCCGCGAGGAGCTCCTGCGCGGAAAAGAACCGTGCCGGCACATCGAGCGCTTGCGCCAGCGCCTGCACCGCCGGCTCGTCGCTTTTGAGATCGAGCGAGGCGACCAGCGCCACGGCGCCCGCGGCAAGACCGTGTCGCCGCAGCGTCTCCGTCACCACAGCGTGCATCTCCTCGACAGAGGCGCCGCGTTCGCAGCCGACGCCCAGGGCCAGCACCGGCGGATGCAGGACGAGCGCGTCCTCTTCGGCGCTCGCGGCGCGGTCGGTGATGCGGATGTGCGCCTGACCCGATTCGGCAAAGCGTGCGCCGGAGGCTTCGAGCCAAGCGGCATCGCCGGCTTCGATGGCGAGGCTCACCGGCTCGCCGGCAAGCAGCGCCGCCATCACCGGTTTGGCGCGCTCGGGATTGGCGATGCGCCAGCCGGGCGGCGGCTCATCGAGCGCTAGATCGAAGCGCAGATCGCCGGCGGTGGTGATCGCCGCGACGCCGCCCGTCATTTCGGCGATGGCGCGCGCCAAAGCATTGGCGCCGCGATGACCGCCGAGGAGCGGAACCGCCGTCGAGCCGTCTTCCGCGACGGCCACCACCGGCGGCTCGGCGCGCTTTGCCGCAAGCAGCGGCGCCAAGGCGCGCACGGCAATGCCGCTGGCGCAAAGCGCGACGATCGGGGTGCCGGCAGCGAACAGCGCCGCGAGATGATCGGTCGCCTTGTCGAAGACGATATCCGCCGCGAGATCTCTCTGGGCAGGCGCGTGGATCGCGGCGCCAGGCAGCAAAGCCTTGATGCGCCGTGCCGTCTCGAGCGCCGAAGGCCCCAGCACCAGGATTGCCGCGTCTTGCGGAAGCGCGCTCATCGCCACGCCGCGCCGCGCCGGTGCAGCAGGATCATCGAGAAATAGGGCGCCGCCGCTGGATCGACCGCATCGAGCGGCAGCAGCCGCGCATTGGCGAGGCTCGCATGCTCGACATAGCGCGCTGTCCCGGCAAGCCCGAGACGCGCGAGGAGATCGCGCACGCGTGCAAAATGGCGCCCCAGCTTGATGATCGCCGCCGCATCGCAGGCTTCGAGCCGGCGCGCCAACGCATCGTCGGGCAAGGTCGCGGGCAGCACGATCAGCGCATCGTTGCGCGCCGCCAACGGGAACCCGGCCGCGGCGGCGCAAGCGCCGAGCGAGGAGACGCCCGGCACGATCTCGACCGTGCAACGCTCGGCGAGGCGACCGAAGAGATACATGAACGAGCCGTAGAAGAAGGGATCGCCCTGGCAGAGGACGGCGACGTCGCGGCCCGCCGCGCTGTGCTCGGCGATCGCCGCGGCGGCGCGATCATAGACCGCCTGCGCCGGAAACCGCGCCGTCTCCATCGGAATGCGGATCGGCAATTCGATCTGCGCCGGCGAGAGAAATTGCGCGACGATGCCGCGCGCGAAGCTCGCTCCCTCCTCGGGCGCGGGATAGGCGACGATCGCGGCGCGGCGCAGGATGCGCCAGGCTTTCAGCGTCAGCAGCTCCGGATCGCCCGGACCGACACCCAGCCCATAGATGATCCCGCTCATCGCGGCGCTCCATCATAGAGCGTCAATGTCATGGGACGGCCGTTCGAATAGTCGATGCCCGAAACGCGGCCCAGCATGCGGGCCTTGCCGCCCTGCGCGGCGAGATCGGCCTGGAAGGCCGCATCGTCGCGGCTCTCGACCAGCGCCATCCCCCCCGGGGCGGTTGCGACGTGCTGCGCCGCGCGCGCCGGATCGACCAGCATCGTTCGCATACCGAGAAGGAAAACGAGGCTCGGCTCGGCATAGCCCGCCGCTGCAACAACGGGCGCGTCCTGTGCGGTTGCGTTGCGCGCGACGAGCTGCGCCGCGGCGCGTGACAGCCAGAGCCGGTCGAGCCGCGGCGCAACGAAAGCGAAGGTGAGCGGCAGGACCAGCAGAGCGAGGATGACGAGCCGCGGCACGAGCTGCGCGGCGCCGTCGCGCCAAAAGGCAATCCCGAGACGCGTGCCGAGATAGAGGAGGATGGCCGCCGCGACCAGCCCCGATCCGTCGCCGGATCCGAACTGGATCGGCGCCAGCGCGAGAATCGCCGCCAGCCCGAGCGAGACGGCCGCCCAGGCGAGCGCCACGCCGCGATCGAGCCAACGCCAGGAGACAAGCTTACCCTCGCTTGCGGCGATGACCGCGCGGGCGACCATCAGCGCCAGTGCCGGATAGGCCGGCAGCAAATAGTTCGGGAGCTTGGTCGGCACCAGCTCGACGACGATCCAGAATGGCACCGCCCAAGCGATGAGAAACCGCTCCGGCGTATCGGCACGATGCATCCATGCCCAGGCGATGGCAGGCCCCAGGAACAGCACGCCGGGCCAGAACCCGATCGCCAGCGAGACGAGGTAATAGAGCGGCGGCGCGCCATGGCTTTCCTGGCTGCCGATCAGCTTGCCGAGAAAATCCGAGCCGAGCGAATCGTGGAGAAACGCGCCCTGCGTCGCGCGCGAGATCGCAATGAGCCAAGGCATCACGATAAGCAAGAGCAGCACAATGCCGAGCGCAGGCCGCAGCGTCTTGAGCCAGCGCGCATCGCGATCGGCCACCGCCAGCGCCGCGACGGTCAGCGCGCTCACCGCCGGCGCGACCGGTCCTTTGACGAGAACGCCGCAGGCGAGCGCGAGCCAGAAGAGGAGCGCGAAGCGCCAATCGCCAGGCGCGCCCTGACGCGCCGCAAGGTAAAGCCGCGCCAGCGCCAATTGCGCCGCGACGACGCAGGCAAGCAGCACCGCATCGGTCTTGGCGAGATGCGCCTCGACGACGAGCTCCACCGAAACTGCAAGCACGGCGGCGCCGAGAAACGCTGCCTTGCGTCCGACCAGAGTGCTGCCCAGGCCAAAGCTCAGGAGCACGGCGGCCGCGGCCGCGAGCAAGGACGGCAGGCGATAAGGCCAGATCGCGGCGCTCTGC
>Ga0157370_10007078_pt1 | contig 12251 bp, 6 predicted proteins | sample C35metaG_FD_113463 | JGI IMG/M metagenome (GOLD analysis project Ga0157370, IMG submission 113463) | Corn rhizosphere microbial communities from Kellogg Biological Station, Michigan, USA - C3-5 metaG | ecosystem: Host-associated > Plants > Roots > Rhizosphere > Soil | place: USA: Michigan...
CGCGCGTGATGCGTGGGCTCATCATCGATCATGCCCGCGCCCGCAGCTCCGCAAAGAGTGGCGGCAAGTTTCACGTCACCGTCCTGACCTTGGATCGCCTGGAGGGCCCGGTCGATGCGATCGAGTTGTCGCAAATCAGCGATGCACTTGAAGAGCTGGCCGCAATTGAGCCCGAGCTTGCCACAATCGTCGACCTCCGGTTCTTCTGCGGATTCTCATTTGCGGAGATTGCAGCGATGCAAACCACCTCGGAGCGTACTGTGCAGCGCAAATGGGAGAAAGCACGAATCTACCTGCATCGCAGTCTCAACGGAGATTCAAGCTCATGATCAAAGCCCAGTCCACACCGCGCAACGACGAATGGCGCAGGCTAAGCCCGTTTCTCGACCGCGCGCTTGATCTCGACGGAGAGGAGCGTCTCGCCTGGATCAACGCCCAGGAACCTGAGATTGCCGGCAGGCTCGAAGCTATGCTTCTCGAGCACGAGTTGCTTGTCTCCGACAAGTTTCTCGAACACGTCGCTGTCAATCTGCCATCCACGACGTCGACGCTGGTTGGTCAAACCGTCGGCGCCTTCAAGGTGGAATCCCAGATTGGTCATGGTGGAATGGGGACCGTCTGGTTGGCCAGGCGAAACGATGGCCGATTCGAGCGTCAGGTCGCTCTCAAGTTTCTCAACATCGCTTTGCTCGGGCGGGCCGGTGAAGAGCGCTTTCGCCGTGAAGGCAGAATCCTGGCACTTCTCGCCGATCCCCATATCGCTGAACTCATTGACGCAGGTGTGACGCACACCGGTCATCCCTATCTTGTACTCGAGTATGTCGATGGTGAACGGATCGACCTCTACTGTGACCAGGCGCGCCTCGATATCGACTCGCGCATCCGTCTGTTTCTGCAGGTGCTCGATGCTGTCGCAACAGCGCACGCCAATCTAATCGTGCATCGCGACATCAAGCCGTCCAATGTCCTTGTCCGCAAGGATGGCGAGGTCAAGCTCCTTGACTTCGGAATTGCCAAGCTGATCGAGGATGATGGAACGGAGCGACCGACTCCGCTCACAACAGCTGGCTCGGCCCTTACTCCGGAATTCGCCGCCCCTGAACAACTCAAAGAGGAACCTGTCACTGCAGCCACGGACATCTATGCGCTGGGCGTTTTGTTATATGTTCTTCTGACGGGACAGCATCCGTTCGGGCTTGCTCTGCATTCGCCCGCTGAGCTGATAAAAGCCGTCGTCGACACGCAGCCTGTCCGTCCGTCTGAAGCGCTCTGTGCCCAGCCCGATCTCTATGCCGAAAATGAAGCACGCGCTGCTCTGCGCTCGTCCTCGATCGAAAAACTTCACCGCACACTACAAGGTGACGTGGACACCATCCTCCTCAAGGCTCTAAAGAAGGAACCGCGGGAGCGCTATGCATCCGTGAGCCTGTTCGCGAGTGACCTTCGCCGCTATCTTGAATGTGAACCGATCGGGGCTCGCCCCGACACGCTGATGTATCGCGCCGGCAAATTCGTGCGTCGCAATCGCATCGCGGTTGCACTCACGGTGCTCGCCTTCCTCGGCATAGCAGCCGGTGCTGCCGGCACTCTGCTGCAATCCAGGACCGCGCGCACCCAGCGCGATCTGGCACTGCGCCAGCTCTCCAGAGCTGAGCGCATCAGCGATCTCAATGAGCTCCTCTTGAGCGACGCCGCGCCCATGGGCAAGCCGATTGCCGTCGATCAACTTCTCGATCGTGAGGAGCGAGTCATCGCTCATGAATGGAATCCCAACACCCCGAATCACGTCGAACTTCTACTTTCCCTTGGAAGCCAATACTCCAGCGAAGATCAGAACGACAAGGCTCTATACGTCCTCAATAGCGCTTATTCCATTTCTCGCAACCTGAAGGACGTCGCGCTTCGAGCCAAAGCTTCCTGTGTTCTCGCCGGTGCTCTGGTCCCGGTAGGCGAACTCACTCGCGCCGAGCAACTGTATCGCGAAGGACTTCATCAGCTCGGCAAATCGACAGACTTCAAATCCGAGCGTGCAGCCTGTCTCCTGCACGGTAGCGAAATCGCATCGCGCAGTGGCAGCTCGGAGGAGGCCATAATTCGCGCGCGGGCTGCCGAAGAGACAATCAAGGGCTCGCCGCTCGAATGGAATCTCCAGGGACTCAACGTTCTCACCAACCTGGCCATGGTGCTCGGCGATGCAGGCAAGTTCCACGAAGCCGACCAGCGTTTTCAGGACGCTTCCGCGCTGATCTCGCAGCTCGGATACGAGGACTCGCAAAAGGCTGCCAAGCTCTATAACGGTTGGGCTCTTACACTTGCGTACGACGGGCGCCAGCTTGAGGCCGAAAAAATATACCGCCGCGCGCTCGAAATCAGCCGCAGCCAGGACGGCGACCAGGCCGTTGCCCCCAGTCTGTTATTCAACTATGCGTCTTTGCTCCACCAGCTTGGCCGTCGAGACGAAGCGGCACACTATCTCCAACTCGCCGGTGCCAGGGCTCACACTCTGCATGACAATATCGTCGCCGATGACGCCGATCTCCTGCGCAGCGAGATTTACACCGATCAACGTCAGTTCGCCAAAGCCTCAACGTTGCTCGACGATCTCGAAACGAGGCAGCGCCGCAGATATTCACCTGAGCACTACGTCTTCTCCGAGATTGCGTCTGCGCGCTCGGCGCTTGCTCTCGCTCAGCGCGATGCCGCGTCGGCAACACGCTTCGTGAACCAGGCCGTCGCGCTCGATCAGGCGTCACTCAACAGAATCGGACAGTGTGCTGCTTTTCTTCCCACTCTTCTCGTTCAAAGATCTCACGTCGAACTCAGCCGCGGTGACGCAGAGTCCGCCGCGGTAGACGCGCGTCGGGCGCTTGAACTGCTTCGCACAGAAGCCGGGAGTGGAATCCCATCCAGCAATGTGGGACGCGCTAATCTCGCGCTCGCTCAAGCCCTCGATGCTGCAGGTGATCCGGGTGAGGCTCAGCCGGCATCTCGTACCGCCTACGCTAACCTGCTCACCACTCTCGGCTCTGATCATCCCGACACGCAGCGCTCTCGCGATCTCGCCGATACCAGGCTGCCTGGTAACTAACGCCGGCCACCGGCCGGAACATATTTTCAGATCACTGCGATCCACTCGTTGATCGCGCCCTTTGCTGACCGAAAAGCAGAGCGGCTGTCGCGCCACCGAAAATCTGCATCCGGGACTACCTACCTGGACGTATATCGTCTAAGGTACAGTTTTCAGAGTCACCTAACTTATTTCTGTCAGCGATCGGATTGATATGACGTCGTCCAATGTTGCTTCCCGGGCCTCGCTCCGTAAGGCGGTAGCCCCTTGGCTCGCGTATATGGTTTGCGCCGCGGCTATCTTTCTCGTCTCTTTGACAAGCAGGGCGCAGACACCGGCAAAGGGTATCGACGACACCTGGCAGGGAACACTGCACCTACCGCAACGCGACCTTCGGATTGTCCTGAAGGTGTCGCGTGGAGCGGACGCGGCCTTGGCGGGCACTATGTACTCCATAGACCAGGGCGGACAGGGGATAAAGGCTTCGTCGATGACATTCCAGGATGGAACGCTGAAGCTTGCGGTCCAGATGCTGGATATGACCTATGAGGGCAAGTTGTCGGCGGACGCCAAGTCGATTTCCGGCACCTTTACACAGGGAAATCAACCAACACCCCTGGTCCTGGAGCGGGCCACACCTGAGACTGCATGGGCAATTCCAGAGGCACCGAAGCCGATTCCGCCGATGCCTGCGGACGCAAAGCCCGTCTTTGAGGTTGCGACGATCAAGCCCAGCGCTCCGGATGAGCAGGGCAAGTACTTCACAGTGCGCGGCGGACAGTTTGTAACGGCCAACACAACCCTCATGGATCTGATCAAGTTTGCCTATGGCGTGCAGGACAAACAGGTGGCGAACCTGCCCGATTGGGCTTCGAGTCAGAAATTCGACATGACCGGGAAGCCAGACATTCCGGGAATGCCGAATCCGCAGCAGCTTCGCAATATGGTGCAGCGGGTGCTTGCTGACCGCTTTCAGCTGAAATTTCATGAAGACAAAAAGGAGATGTCGGCGTACGTCCTCTTTGTCGCAAAAGGCGGCCAGAAGATGGAAAAGGCCCCTGCGGATGCAGGTGCGTTGCCGGGGCTGTTCTTTCGCGGGTTGGGAGTGTTGACGGTCCGCAATGCGACCATGCAGGACTTTTGTGAACTGATGCAATCCGCGGTGTTGGACCGCCCGGTAGTCGACGAGACTGAACTGCAGGGGCGCTACAACTTCCTATTGAAATGGACGCCGGACGAGTCGCAGTTTGGCGGACTCGGCGTCAAGGTTCCACCGCCCAGCGATGCCGCTGACGCTCCACCGCCCTTGTACACCGCCATCACAGAGCAGATTGGGTTGAGGCTCGAGGCGATGAGCAAAGCGCCTGTCCGGGTGCTCACCGTCGATCACGTCGATCATCCCTCGGCGAACTAAGCAGAGCCGAACGATTGAACTGGGGGCAGCCAGGATGCGTATCAAGGGACAGATGATCCGAGGTCTACTTGTCTCCGCTGTTCTGGTTGCCTCCTTGAATTCGTGGGCTGGCACACAGACGGCGTCTGCACCGGATCATGCGAACTCCGCCGGCCCCGAATATGACGTCGCCACGGTGAAAGTGAACAACACCGCCAGCGGGTCCATGCGACTCAGCATCAGGGATGACACCATGATGGCGGAGAACGTGCAGCTTGCAGCGCTGATTGAGGCAGCATACGACATCCGTCGGGACCAGATTCTGGACCTGCCCCATTGGGCTCAGGTGGATCACTACGACGTTGTCGCGAAGGTCGTCGATATGACTTCCCAGCAGCTTCGTGGCCTTTCCAGGGAGCAGCGGCAAGTAATGTTGCAGCACCTGCTGGAGCAGCGATTCCATCTGCGGTCGCATATTGAGACACGGACGCTGCCACTGATGAAACTTACTGTGGCGAAGGAGGGTATTAAGTTTACGGAGTGGCAGAAGCCTCCCGATAGCCAGGAACAGCAGAAGGGTTCCATGAATATAAACAACGAGGAGATGATGGCGACCGGTGTGCAGATGGCATCGCTGGTTCGGTTCCTGTCCTCAATGACCCACATGCCGGTCATCGACGAGACCGGACTGAAGGGAAATTACAACCTTCACCTGAAGTGGCAGCGCGAGGAAGAGGGGCAGGTTTCCGGGCTTCACGACCAGGCTCTTCCGACGATCTATGCGGCTCTGCCGGAACAGTTGGGACTTAAACTGGAATCCGGCAAAGGGCCGGTGAAAGTACTCGTCGTCGACAACATCGATCAACCCAGCGAGAACTGAGCCGGCGCAGCACGAGGATTGCGAAAAGGATGAGTGGAGAGGTGGGTCTGTTTACAAGACATTGGCGCATTGGACTGCAGATCGCTTGCGTCTGTCTTGTGCTTGCGGCGCAGACGTTGAAAGCATCGGAGTATCACGGAAGGGTGCGTTTCGGCGGCGTGCCGGTTCCCGGAGCAACGGTGACCCTGACACAAGGGTCGACCGAGTTGGCAACCGTTACGGACTCGCAGGGCCTATACGAATTCCCGAACGTTGCGGCGGGTGAATGGAAGATCAGCATTGAACTGCGCGGGTTTGCACCGATGCATGGCTCAGTGACGGTCGGCGCGAACAATGAGCAGGGCGAGTGGACGCTCCAGATGTTGGAGCTTAAGGACCTGCTGTCCATGGCGCAGACGGAACCGGCCATGACGGCTCCTTTGAAGACTCGGGAGAAGGAGGAGCCGAAGCAGACCGCAAAGAGTGAGAAGCCGGAAGAGCCTGTACCACAAGCCCCGCAGACTCCGCAGCCGAACGATGATGCGGAACGCGCGGCAGATGGGCTTCTAATTAACGGCAGCGAAAATAATGCGGCCACATCGCAATACTCGCTGTCGCCTGCGATCGGCAATCACCGGCCTGGATCGAAGACACTCTACAACGGAACTTTTGGGGTGCTCGCCGCAAACTCGATCTTCGATGCGAAGCCCTATTCGCTGACCGGGCTCGTCCTGCCGAAGGATAGCTACAACCGCATTACGCTGGTCGGAACCGTTGGCGGCCCGATCCGGATTCCGCCTCTTTTTTACCACGGCCCGAACTTCTTCATTGCGTATCAATGGACACGCAATGGCAGCGCGAGCACCGGCACAGGTCTGATGCCAACTGAGTCAGAACGCAACGGCGATTTGAGCGGTCTGACGACTGCGCAACCAGTCACGATCTACGACCCTAAAACCGGAAAGCCCCTCAACGGTCCAATCCCAGTGAGCCCGCAGGCACAGGCACTGCTTGCTTTGTATCCGCTGCCGAACATCCAGGGAAACGACCGCTACAACTATGAAGCGTCTTTGTTGAGCGACACTCATCAGGACGCCCTGCAGTCGCGGCTGGACAAGACCGTCGGTCACCGGGATTCGCTTTACGGCGGTTTTAGCTTTCAAAGTACTCGCATGAACAATGAAAGCCTGTTCAACTTCGTCGACACGACGGACACGCTTGGCCTGAATGCCAATGTGAACTGGCAACACCGCTTTGAACGGCAGCTCTTCGCGACCCTGTCCTATCAGTTCTCACGACTTCGCACCGAGCTCATGCCGCACTTTGCATACGTGACGAATGTCTCGGGTGATGCAGGGATCACAGGAAACGATCAGGATCCGCGCGAATGGGGACCGCCGGCTCTTGCTTTCTCCAGCGGCATCGCCGGACTCACTGACGGCATTAGCGGTTTCAATCGCAATCGCACGGATCAGGTTTCTTTGAAGGTCTCAACGACGCGCGGCAGGCATACGGTCCAGGCTGGCGGCGATCTGCGATGGCAGCAGTACAACCTCCTGCAACAGCAAAATCCTCGGGGGAATTTCACGTTCACGGGTGCTGCGACCTCAGCAGGGGGGGCCGTTTCGACGACAAGCGGCTCCGATCTCGCCGACTTCCTTCTGGGCTTCCCGGACACAAGCAGGCTGGCTTATGGAAACGCCGACAAGTACTTAAGACAGAAAATATATGACGTTTATGTGAATGATGATTGGCGGGTGCGGCCGGAGCTGACAATCAACGCTGGTCTGCGCTGGGAGTATGGTGAGCCGATCACTGAGGAGAAGGGGCGCTTAGTGAACCTGGACATCGCTCCGGACTTCACCGTGGCTAAGCCCGTACTGGGTAGCTCGCCGAAGGGACCGGTAACGGGCGAGAAGTATCCGAGCTCGCTCATTCGTGGAGATTTTCGTGGAATAGAGCCGCGCGTAGCACTCTCCTGGCGACCGATTCCTGCTTCAACTCTCGTCATTCGTGCGGGCTACGGCATCTATGACGACACGTCGATCTATCTAGGCGCCGCGGAGAGCATGTCACAGCAGACGCCGCTTTCGAACAGCCTGAATGTGCAGCGCAGTCCGACGTGCCCACTAACGTTGGCCAACGGATTCTTGTATTGCGCAACCACGACCACCGAGAACTATGCTGTTGACCCGAACCTGCGAGTCGGCTATGCACAGCTTTGGCAACTCTCTGCGCAGCGCGATCTGCCGTGGGCGCTGGTTGGGACGGCAACCTACCTGGGCACGAAAGGAACTCACGGCACACAGGAGTTCTTGCCGAACACTTACCCGATCGGCGCCACGAATCCATGCCCGGAATGCCCGGTAGGCTTTACCTATAGGACGTCAGGCGGCAATCTGGAACGTCATGCCGGGGAACTGCAATTGCGGCGAAGGCTGCGCGCTGGTTTCACCGCAACCCTTGACTACACCTTCGCAAAGTCGGTAGACGACGATGCACAAGTTGGAGGCCAGGGTCATGTTGTCGCCAGCTCCGCGTCGGGAAGTTCCACAAGCACGTCCTCGACAGCTTCTGCTGGAACTTCGATCGTCGCGCAAAACTGGTTGGATTTGCGGGCTGAACGAAGCCTTTCGAGCTTCGATCAGCGCCACCTGCTGAATCTCATCCTGCAGTACACGACGGGCATGGGCAAGGGAGGCGGGACACTACTGAGCGGTTGGCGAGGACGCGCATTCAAAGAGTGGACCGTATTGGCGCAGGTGAACGCGGGTTCCGGCCTTCCGCAGACACCGATTTACTTCGCTCCGGTCCCGGGCACCGGCAATTCAAACAGTATCCGTCCTGATCGAACGAGCGCGCCGCTGTATTCATCGTCCAACGGGTATTTTCTGAATAACGCCGCCTACGCTACGCCGGCGAGCGGGCAATGGGGGAGTGCGGGACGCAATTCCATCCGCGGTCCGGTAACCTTCACCATGAATACAGCGCTTGCGCGTACGCTGCGAGTTCACGGGAACTACAGCCTCGACCTCCGCCTAGAGGCAAACAACGTGCTGAACCACGCAACATTCGCTTCATGGAACAACATCTGGAGCGTGGATAGTCCGACCTTTGGATTGCCTGCCTCTGTCAACGCTATGAGGAGTGTCCAGCTAATCGGGAGGTTCCGGTTCTGATGAAACGCCGTAAACCTTCTTCGTTGCTTATATGGACCGGGCTGCTTCTCTCCGTGCCGGCGTCGTTTGCGCAGCAGATTGGGACCAACTCGCAGAGCGACAACGGCACCTACAAGCTGAGTGTCACCTCTCAACTCGTTGTAGAGACCGTTGTCGCCAAGGACAAGCAGGGTCACTTCATCAATGGCTTGTCAGCAAAGGACTTCTCGATAACGGAAGACGGCGTTCCGCAAGCGATTCGATTCTGCGAGCACGAGACATTGCCGAGCGATGCCGAACCGCTGCCTCCGTTGAAAGACGAGGAAGAGAACATAACGATCTACAAGCGCCTGACGCGAACCTCGATCGCTCCGGAAGACACTCAACGAGATACGGGCAAGAGCCGTTACCAGGGCCATAGGCTCATCGTTTTGTACTTTGACATGACGTCGATGCGGCCGGAGGACCAACTGCGTGCGATCACAGCGGCGGAAACTTTTGTCCGAAAGCAGATGACCGCGGCGGATCTCATCTCGCTCATGCGCTACCAGGGCGGTTCGGTGGATGTGCTCCAGGACTTTTCTGCCGACCGCAATCGGCTTTTGAGCATTCTCCAGACGATGCTCGTCGGAGAAGGGCAGGGCTTACAGGATTCGATCGACGACGCCAGCAGCGCAGATACCGGGGCGGCCTTCGGTCAGGACGATAGCGAGTTCAACGTTTTCAACAACGACCGTCAACTTTCGGCTCTGCAGACTGCCGCACAGATGCTTGCAGGCATGAACGAGAAGAAGTCGTTGATCTACTTCGCCAGTGGTCTGCGTTTGCATGGAATCGACAATCAGGCGCAGCTCCATGCGACAGTGGATGCCGCGATTCGTGCCGGCGTCACCTTCTGGCCCGTGGATGCTCGCGGTCTCGTTGCAAGTGCACCACTCGGCGATGCGACACAGGGCTCTCCCGGTGGTGAGTCAATGTACACGGGTGCGTCCGCGCAGGCGATGAATACCAACTTCCAGCAGTCGCAGGACACTCTGTATTCCCTTGCGTCCGATACCGGCGGAAAAGCGCTGCTCGACAACAACGACTTGACGCGCGGAATCACGCAGGCTCAACGTGCCATCACTGACTACTACGTTATTGGCTATTACACAACGAATACAGCGCAAAACGGGCGCTTCCGAAAGATCAAGCTGACACTCAACGCCGATGCGTCAGCTTCGTTGGAATACCGCCAGGGCTACTACGCGAACAAGGAGTTTGCGCACTTCAACGAAGCGGACAAGGAGCGGCAGCTCGAGGACGCTCTTATGCTCGGCGATCCGATCACCGAGCTGACAGTCTCCATGGAGATCAACTATTTCCAGCTCAATCGCGCAGAGTACTACGTGCCGCTGGTCGTAAAGATCCCCGGACGCGAACTGGCTTTGGCGAAGAAGATGGGATCCGAGCACACCGTTATTGATTTCGTCTGCGAGATCAAGGATGACTTTGGCGGCACCACGGTGAGCAACATCCGTGACAGCGTAAACATCAAGTTGAGCGACCAGACTGCCGCGCAGTTGGCACACCAGCCTGTTGAGTATGACGCCGGTGTGACCTTGCTGCCAGGGCATTACACGATCAAGTTTTTGGCGCGCGACGACGAAACGGGCCGTATCGGCACATTCCAAACATCCTTCTACATACCGAACCTTAATAAAGAAACAACGCGGATCCCCATCAGCTCGGTGGTACTGAGCAGCCAGCGCATCAGCACGGGCGATGCTCTGTACAACACTGTTCGCGGCAAACAGGCTGCAAAGAACGATGCCGCAAATCCACTCGTGCAGGGTGGCCAGAAGTTGATACCCAGCGTCACGCGGGTATTCAAATCAGACAAGGACCTGTATGTATTTCTCCAGGCCTACACAGCTGCAACGCCAGCCGAGCAGACCGCTTCGCCGACCCCTGCACCTCAGACCCAACCGCTTGTAGCCTACGTAAGCCTGTATTCGGGAGGGCAACTTGCCTTTTCGTCAAAACTCCTCGCAGCAACCCCGGTACCGAACACTCGGTTGGGAGTGATCCCATTTGTTTTCACGCTCCCGCTCGGGACCCTGAAGGCGGCGAATTACGAGTGCCAGGTCACAGTGCTCGATGCCAACCAACACCGCGTTGCATTCTGGCAAGGTCCTCTACGAGTTATTCAATAGATCAATCGGATATGCCGCTGGAACAGTTATGCGCAAGTTCTTGCGTCGGAACTTTTCCCTTTTGTTCGCCGACGCATTTCTAATGGAGAATTTCGGACCGATATACTTTCTTCAGAACTGAAGAAGAGTGAGCAGATGAGTAAGAAGTTTTATCTAGAGACCTTTGGCTGCCAGATGAATGCCCACGACTCCGAGAAGGTGGTCGGCACACTGCAGCAGGAAGGCTACACCCAGGTGGCTGAGGAGTCAGACGCCGACCTGATCCTTTACAACACCTGTTCCATCCGCGATAAGGCGGAACAGAAGGTCTTTCACCGGCTGAACGAGTACAAGAAGATGCAGGGCGAAGGGAAGCGCTTCGGCGTGCTCGGCTGCGTGGCCCAGCAGGAGGGCCAGCGGATCTTCGAGCGCGCGCCCTATGTATCGCTGGTCGCCGGCTCGGCCAGCTACCGCAATTTGCCCGAGATGCTGCACAGGCTCGAAGCCGGCGAAACTCGGGTCACCGGGCTTGACGACCGCCAGACCGACGAAACCTTCGACACCGAATTTACAGCGCGCTCGAATCCCCACCGCGGCTACATCACCCTCATCGAGGGTTGCGACAAGTTCTGCGCCTACTGCGTGGTTCCGTACACCCGGGGTAAGGAGCGCTCGCGCACATCGGCCTCTGTGCTGGCCGAAGCCCAGCGCATCGCTGGTCTTGGCTACACCGAGATTCAGTTGCTTGGGCAAAACGTGAACAGTTACCGTGACCCCAGCGGAAAGCGAACCTTTGCCGAACTGCTCGTCGCCGTCGGCGAGATTAACGGCATTCAGCGTGTTCGCTTCACCACCTCGCACCCGCGCGATTTCACAAAAGACATCGTCGACGCTATCGAACAGCACCCCAAGCTCTGCAACCACATTCACCTGCCGGTGCAGTCGGGTTCAACCGATGTTCTCCGTGTAATGCAGCGCGAATACACGCGGGAGTGGTACCTCGAGCGTATTCAATGGACCAAGGATGCGAGCCGCGACATCTCGCTGACCACCGACATCATCGTCGGATTCCCGGGTGAGACCGATCGCGACTTCGAGCAGACCATCACTCTGCTCGACACCGTTGGCTACGACGGTGTCTTCGGCTTCAAGTACTCGCCGCGTCCCAACACACCGGCCATTCACATGCACGATTCCATCGCCGACGAGGTGAAGGTGAAGCGGCTGGCAATCCTGAATGACCGTCAGCGCGAGATCCAGCGCATGAACTTTCAGCGTCATCTCAGTCAGACGCTGGAGGTTATGGTGGAAGGTCACAACACCGCACGTGGCCAGGTCATCGGCCGGTCCTCTCAGAACAAGACGGTGAACTTTACGTGCAGCCACATCCCGGCCATCGGCAGCTACGTCGAGGTACTCGTCACAAAGATCTTCCCGAACTCGCTGGTAGGCGAGGCGGTATCGGAGCCGGTAGCTCCATCGGCCGCGCTGCTGGCGCATCAGGCTTTGAACGCCCGCATTTCGGCCTAGGCGAGTACACTGGGAGCGCCATGAATCTGCCAGGGTTCAAACCGGAGCCTGAGACGCAAAACACCTCGGA
>Ga0157370_10007079_pt1 | contig 12250 bp, 6 predicted proteins | sample C35metaG_FD_113463 | JGI IMG/M metagenome (GOLD analysis project Ga0157370, IMG submission 113463) | Corn rhizosphere microbial communities from Kellogg Biological Station, Michigan, USA - C3-5 metaG | ecosystem: Host-associated > Plants > Roots > Rhizosphere > Soil | place: USA: Michigan...
AACATTTAAACGGCGAAAATAACTACGCTCTAGCTGCTTAATCTAAATTAAAGTAAGATTAGCCTCGTCCCTGCAAGGCAGGGAGGCAGGATTCTCCTGAAAAGCCCTGGTTTATGGCGTTTCGATTAGGAGAACCGTAAAAGTAGACCTGGGGGATTTTTTGCTTCGCGGAATCCCTGAGAAAACAGAAGATAAGTATTGTGTGGTAGTCTCCGGCCTTGCACGATAACGAAAAACCAAACGGAAACTAAACGTGTAGAAAGCTCTTTGCTTCCCTGTTTGGACCCGGGTTCGATTCCCGGCGATTCCACAAAAACCTGCAAATAAATAATTTGCAGGTTTTTTGTTTTAAATTATATTTTTTAAGCTGTAAACATTAAACAGCTTCCACGTCCATAACTAATATCAAATCATCTTTAATACCATACACATGGTTCACTTTTCCATCAAATAAAATATTGCCATCCATATCCTTAACAAGCTGATCAACTTCTACTTCTATCTTGCCGTCCGGACGTTCTTTAATTGACGCGGGTTCTACTTTCGGGTTTATTTCACTCCATTGCCTTGTCCAGTATTCCCTTACCGCTTCGTGTCCTGTTACATAGTCTCCTTCAAAAGCCTTTGGCCAACGCACGTTAAGATCCATAAGCGATAAAACTGAATCGATATTTCTTTCATTAAACCCGATGTAAGCCTTTGTGATAATGTCTTTATAATTAGAATTCATATTTATAGTTTTATTGTGAAAGTTAAATTTAAGATTTTTTTACAAGTACAGAAGAAATTTATATGTCTAAATTATTAAATGCAATAAATTACTTTACTAATCATGCAACGTGTTAGAATAATACCCTGCTTCATGCTCATAGTAGTTATCATAGTACCAAGCATTATCATTGCCTTCCAGGCCATGTAAATAGAGCTGGATTATATGGTTAAAGTCAAAATATACCCAATCATTCACTTTTTTAAACAAAGTTGATTTTTTGCTCAAAGCAGCTGAAGGTTTATCTAAATAGGCGTTGATTCCATTAATATCATTAAATTGGTACATATGGATAATCTCGTGCGACAAAAGGTTATTCATATGCTCCTGACCGGACTTATATACAATATTTCCCGGGTACGCTATACCAATGCTATTAGTTTCTTCCCAACGCTTAGTGTTTGATGAAAACATAAACTGTCCGGATTGCAATGTTTTACCTAACTCAAATTTTGTTTGTATCGCTACTCCTATTGTAAAAACTAAAGCTACAGGCATAATTTTATAATGAAAGTGAACACTATCTTTTACGCTTAATTCAAACCTGTTGAAGCCATAATTGATATGCCATTTTTCCCAAAAATTGCGATTAGCTGCTGCGTTTTCTACTATAGATGTTCCTGCTGCATTAACAATTTTAGAAGGCCATGCAAAACCCAATTCATTATTTTTATGAATAAGCCTTACCAAACGTTTACTTTCAAAAATTGCGTATCCGCCTAAAGCACCCTGCCAGAGTCCTTTTACCAAAACACGTCCCAGTTTTTCATTAGGCTTCTTATTTATTACTGCACCAATCCCTCCGGTTAATGAACCCAATCCTATATTATAAAGACTGGCCTGAGTATCATTTCGTTGTGCAAAGACAGTAGTTGAAAGGATCAATAAGTAAATAGTAATTATTTTATTCATTTCTTATACAATTGATGATTACATTATCATTAACCCAATTTATCTCATAAATAATCAAAAAATATGCCAGTATTGTGAGTTTAATTTTACATATCAATGAAATAGAAAATGAATTGCCCCCCAAATTTTAAGTACTATATTTGCAGTCTGGTAGTTACGCCAGGATTGAACCTGTTTTTATGATGACGAAGGACGAAATAGCGAGCCCGAATACTATAAGTTCGGAAGAAATAGAAAAATGCATCGCTTTACTTACACAATTGAATACCGATACAGATCAGATATTTGATATTCCAAAAGAGCAGCGAACAGCCCTTATTAAAGCAGCAGGGCAATTTGCAAGGCCCGACCGCGATGAGCTTTCCCGCAGAAAAAAAGACGGAAAGCAGGCTGCCAAACGAAAAATGGAAAAGAAGGACAGGACTGCCCGCAAAGTAACCGGAATTCGCGAAGCCCGTGAAGCAAGCATATTTGTTGCCCCAAAATTATTAGCTCTTAATGATTTGGCAAACAAAGAACAATTAGAGTTGGAAACTCCAAGAAATTGTTATGTATGCAAAACATCGTTTACCAAACTGCACCATTTTTATGATACAATGTGTACTGGTTGCGGTGACTTTAACTATGCAAAACGTTTTCAGACAGCAAATGTAAAAGGACAAATAGCGGTTATTACAGGTTCCCGTTTAAAGATAGGATATCATATTACGCTAATGCTTTTACGCGGAGGGGCAACAGTCATTGCAACTACCCGCTTTCCTGTAGATTCGGCATTACGTTTTGCTCAGGAAGAAGATTTCATGACGTGGGGGCATCGTTTAAAAATTCACGGATTAGATTTACGCCATATTCCAAGTGTGGAGATATTCTGCAATTTTATTGAGCAACAATATGGCCGTTTAGATATACTTATAAATAATGCAGCACAAACCGTGCGACGACCGGCAGGATTTTATACTCATTTAATGGAGAATGAGGAACGACCAGTTACTTCACTACCAAAGCAAGTACAGGATTTATTATCAGACCATACCAATTGTTTACAGGAACTGAAAGTATTAACTACCGGAGCTTCTTCCAATCAGAATATGCCGGTAACATGGCATGGACCGGAACCGGGAATTGGTTTAAGGGCTTCCGCCAAATTATCTCAAATACCTTATTCTTTTGATAATACCCTCGTGGCAAATGAAGTCTTTCCGGAAGGAGAACTGGATGCCGATTTACAGCAGGTAGATTTACGTAAAACTAATAGCTGGCGCTTAAAATTAGGCGAGATTGAGACTACTGAAATGCTCGAAGTACAATTGGTAAATTCGGTTGCGCCTTTTGTGCTATGCAATCGACTTGCCGAAGTAATGAAGAAAGATATCACAGGGCAAAAGCATATTATTAACGTTTCGGCTATGGAAGGCAAGTTTTATTACGGTTATAAAGACGCCCGCCATCCACATACCAATATGGCTAAGGCTGCATTAAACATGTTAACACATACTGCTGCAGGCGCTTTAGCCAAAGAAGGTATTTATATGAATGCAGTTGATACAGGCTGGGTTACCGATGAAGATCCTGCCGAATTAGCTAAACGAAAACAGGAAGAAGAAGATTTTCAGCCACCTTTAGATATTGTTGATGGTGCAGCAAGAGTTATGGACCCATTATTTGATGGCATTAATACAGGAAAGCACTGGTGCGGAAAGTTCTTAAAAGATTACAGGCCTATTTCGTGGTAGATTCATAATAGAATACAACATATTACCAATATAATCGTTAAAATTATATGTTAGATAAATGAAGAATAATTTATCTTTATAGCATTACATATAATTTTTTTAATGAAGCAGCATCCTAAACCGGAAAATGAGCAAATGAGGCTACTCGCCTTAAAAAACTATGCAATTCTTGACACACTAAGCGAAGAGGAATTCGAAAGGATAACTGAGCTGGCTTCATTAATTTGTGATGCCCCTATTGCACTAATTTCGTTAATTGACAAAGACAGGCAATGGTTTAAATCGAGAGTAGGTCTGGATGTGGCTGAGACCAGTCGCGACCTTGCTTTTTGCCAGTATGCCATTATGGAAGACACCATCTTTGAGGTAGAAGATGCTACTAAAGATGATCGCTTTAAAGATAATGGCCTTGTTATCGGAGACCCTAATATTAATTTCTATGCAGGTCAGCCACTAATTGATCCCGACGGCTTTGCACTAGGTACATTATGCGTAATTGACCGTATTCCAAGAACCCTTACCGATAAACAAAAAAAGGCATTGCGGTTACTTGCAAATGATACAATGCAACTGATTTTAGACCGCAGGCAGAAAGCCGAAATGAAGAGTTTCAAGGATCTGTTTGACATATCTAATGATCTTATTTGTGTTGCGGGCATTGATGGTTTTTTCAAAAAAGTAAATCCGGCATTCGAAAAAGTAACCGGATGGGATAAAAAGACGCTTCTAATGTCTTCTTTTTTTGATTTTGTACATCCCGATGACGCCAAAGCAACACATGCCGAGATAAAAAAACTTGTTGATGGCGCTAAAACTGTAAACTTTACACACCGATTTAAAGTTAGTTCGGGCGATTATAGAACATTACAATGGGTTGCTACTCCGGAACCACTAACAGGTGAACTATTTGCCATAGCAAGAGATATTTCTGAAGAAAAGACTAAAGAACTTGAATTGTTACTGAGTGAAGAACGTGCACGAATATTTTTTGAAAACTCTCAGGGATTTATGTGTACGCATGACCTGGAGGGTAATTTTAAATCAGTAAACGCTGCCGGCGCATTAATACTTGGCTATTCTAAGGACGAAATTTCAAAACTAAGCTTATTTGATATTGTACCTGTATCAAAACATGAAGAGTTAAAGCAATATTTAGTAGATGTAAAAAATATTGGTTACTCTAAAGGACAGATGTTAACCCGCCATAAAGATGGCACTTATCATATCTGGATATACAGTAATGTACTTGAACAAAGCTCTAATGGAGAAAAATATGTTATTGGAAATGCAGTTGATGTAACCGAGCGTAATAAGCTACAGGACGACCTAAAAAAAACAAAAGAAGCCCTTGAACAAACCAGTCGCGTAGCCCGTGTAGGCGGTTGGGAACTGGATATAGCAAAACAAAAGGTTACATGGACATCAGTAACAAAGGAAATCCACGGAGTTCCTGATGATTATGAGCCTGCTTTAGATAAAGCTATAAATTTTTACAAAGATGGTGCAAGCAGGGAAATGATAACTCACGCTGTAAATACGGCACTTGAAAATGGCCAGGCATACGATCTGGAATTGCAAATTGTTACCCTACAAGGAAAAGAAGTATGGGTGAGGGCTTTAGGCAATGCCGAATTTGAACACGGAAAATGCAAACGTATATACGGCACATTTCAAGATATTGATAAAACAAAACTTGCAGAAATTGAACTGCAAAACTCTCAAAAACTGCTTAATGATGTTTTACAGGCTGCATCTGAAATAAGCTTTGTTGCTACCGACGTAAATGGTATTATTACTGTTTTTAACAAAGGTGCCGAAAAACTATTAGGTTACACCGCCGAAGAAATGATAGGAAAACACACGCCTGCCATTATTCATGATCATGAAGAAGTACACCAACGCGGTAAAAAGCTTAGTGAAGAATTTGGTTACCCGGTAGAAGGATTTCAAATATTTGTACAGAAATCTGAGATAATGGGTTCCGAACAAAGTGAATGGACCTATATCAGAAAAGATGGCGAAAAAAGAACAGTCTCTGTAGTTGTAACACCTATCAGAGATATCAATAATTACATAATAGGATATCTGGGTATTGCAACAGATGTAACTGAAAGAAAATTAATTGAAGATGCGCTCATCCTTGAAAAAGCAAGGCTATCGGCTTTTGTTGAACATGCACCGGCTTCCGTTGCGATGCTGGATAAAGACATGAAATATATAGCGGTTAGTAACAAATGGACCGAAGATTATCATTTAAAAGACAGCAATATTATCGGAGCTTCTTATTATGACTTCTTTCCAAATATTGATGAAGACCGCAGAGCAAGACACCAGCGCGTATTAGGAGGCGCCGTAGAAAGAAATGATGAAGAAATGTATAAGCTACCCGGAGATATTGAAGATCAATATGTAGCATGGGAAATGCGCCCGTGGTATTCATCTGAAGGCACTATAGGTGGGCTTATGATGTTCACACAAAACATTACCCAAATTATACGCCAAAGGGAAGAACTTAAAATAGCGAAGTTGAATGCCGAACACGCAAGTATGGCAAAATCAGAATTTCTTGCTAACATGAGCCATGAGATACGTACGCCATTAAATGGCGTTATTGGCTTTACCGATTTGGTTTTAAAAACAAAACTTAATGAAACCCAACAACAATATCTGTCTATTGTCAACCAGTCTGCAAATGCACTTTTAAGCATTATAAATGATATTTTAGATTTTTCTAAAATAGAGGCCGGAAAACTGGAGTTAGACGTAGAAAAATGCGATTTATATGAAATGGCCGGACAGGCAGCAGATATCATTACTTATCAGGTGCAGACAAAAGGGCTGGAAATGCTGCTAAATATCTCCCCTGACCTACCAAGGTTTATTCATGCGGATGCGATAAGGCTGAAACAAATTTTAGTAAACCTACTTGGTAACGCTTCTAAATTTACCGAAAAAGGAGAGATTGAGCTTAAGATAGATGCATTATCACGAAAAGATGATAAAACAATTATACGCTTTGCGGTAAGAGATACAGGTATAGGTATTAAGCCTGACAAACAACTTAAAATTTTTGAAGCTTTTTCTCAGGAAGATAGTTCTACTACCAAGAAATATGGCGGAACCGGCCTTGGATTAACTATTTCAAACAAGCTGTTAGCTCTTATGGATAGCCAATTAAAGCTGGAAAGTAACCCGGGTAAAGGCAGTACTTTCTATTTTGATATTTCGTTTAAATCTGAGCAGGGCGATCCTATTAATTGGGAAAATATCGACAAGATTAAAAATGCTTTAGTTGTTGATGATAATGAAAATAACAGGATCATACTAACACAAATGCTATTGTTGAAAAACATTCATACAACACAGGCAAAAAATGGCTTTGAAGCTTTACAGTTTTTAGCCGATGGCGAAAAATATGATGTTATATTAATGGATTACCATATGCCGTTTATGGATGGACTGGAAACCATAAGAAAGATAAGAAGCAGCTTTTACACTACCGGTGAAGAACAACCTTTAATTTTACTGCACAGTTCATCTGATGATGGAAAAATTATTGAAGCCTGTGAGGAGCTTGACGTTAGGCACCGCATAATGAAGCCTATCAAAATGCAGGACATCTATCATTTACTGTCACGTCTTAACCAAAAACAGGACAAAATTATCCAGCCAACTGTAATAAACGATACAGGTGATAGCTTTACAGTATTAGTTGTGGAAGACAACCCTGTAAATATGATGCTTATTCGTTCTATCGTTAAAAAAATTGCTCCAAATGGTACGCTACTTGAAGCAGGTAATGGATTAGAAGCGGTAAAATTTTGTGAAGACAAAATGCCGGATATCATCCTGATGGATGTACAAATGCCTGAAATGAATGGTTATGAAGCAACAAAAGCAATACGACTTTTAAATGAAGTACATGTTCCTATAATTGCCATTACCGCCGGAAATGTGAAAGGCGAAAAAGAAAAATGCTTAGAAGCCGGTATGGATGACTTTGTTGTAAAACCTATACGGGAAGAAAACATAGTCACTGTTTTCAATACATGGCTAAAAAAAGAATAGCCTCAGTCCGGTAAATACATTGTAATTTACCGGACTTTATTTTTTTTCATGAAAGATGTTACGAAATCATAAATTAATCGTCATATTGTAACACCAATAACACCAACCACATGAAAAAAATTATCCCCTTTACCCTATTAGCATTTTTGCTATTTACTTTTAATGCAGTTGCTCAAACCATAACTGCCAAAGTAACCGATACACAACAGCAACCCATTGAGTATGCAAACATTCAGATAGGTGCTACCTACAGCGTGGTAAGTAATACCGAAGGTGTTTTTGTAGTTAATACCAAAGACTTAACCGATACCGATAAAGTTACTATTTCCTGCATTGGCTTTGAAACTATTCAGATTCCTCTATCTGATTTAAAAAATGGCACTTATGTATTAAAAGAGCAAGTAACTGTTTTAGGCGAAGTGTTTATTAGTAATAAACAATTATCGCCAACAGAAATTCTGACAGAGGTTATTAAAAATGCTCCAAAAAACTACAGTCAGAAAACAACAAAACAAATCTTCTTCTTACGTTCCTCTTCTGAAAACAGGATGATTGACAATAAAATCGAACTTATAAAAGCTTCATTGGATAAGAAGGCAACATTAAAAGATATTAATAAAGAGTTTGAAGCGCTATCCAAAAAAACTAAAAACAAAACTTCTAAAGACTTTTTCGAAGCTTATGGCTCCCTATACAAGCAGGATAAATTTTCAAAATTATCTATCGAGAAAGCTATTCAGCTAAAAAACAGGGAAAAAGATGTTTCGGGAGAAGAAGTTAACAATAAACTGATTGAGGTTATTAAAAAATATCTGGAGCCAGATGCCACATATAAGGTGAGATCAGGAATAATCCCGATAAGTGACTCTTTAAAATTTGACACACCTGAAAAAGAAATCAAGAATGATGCTAAGACGTCTCATTTGAGAAGCGAAATAACTTCGTTAAGCAATTCATTGAATAAATTCTACATTAATGAAGATCTTGATTTCCTAACCGAGTTTAAACGTTACACCTATACGTTAGAAGGTTATGCAACTATTAATGATGAAACAATTTATATTATTGATTTTAAGCCTGCCAGAGGTTCTGCTGAATTTTATGGTAAAATTTATGTAAATGCTTTTGACTTTGCTGTGGTAAAACTTGATTACAACTTGGTAGATGGCAAAACAGCGCATAACATAAACCTGAAACTTTTACTGGGTGTAAAAATGAGGGAAGACCACAATAAAGTTATTGCTACTTTCTCTAAAAACGATGGAGGTTTGTATGCATTAAACTTTGTAAAAGAACAAAAAAGGGTCTATGGCTATATGAATCGTTCTATGAAATTCACTAAAAATAAAGTGGATAAAAAAGAAGAAACAAAAATGATTAAAGCAGATATTTTAGCCGAATACGAAACAAATACTACGAAGGAATTATTTTTTGTTGATAGTAAAACAATAAATAATGAGGAGTTTGGCAAACTGGTCGAAAAAGAGAAATACAACATTAATTATATTTCTAAATATGATCCTGCAATCTGGAAAGATTACAATATTCTTGCACCGGTAGAAGCTATTAAAAACTATAACTAATATCTTTCAAAGAGTTATCATAAAATAAAAACTCCTGATCAATGATCAGGAGTTTTCTTTTTCAGAACAATTTTACTTTCAGGGTTTAATGTATTATCGTGTCAGCCATCCTCTTTTATTAGCCGTAGCAATTGCATACGGAGTAATCCAGAATAAGCTGAAAGTATATAAAATACTGTATGAGTATGCCCAGAATGATTCTGCCAATGTATATCGTTTAGCATAAAAGAATACTGAGAAACTCGATATGATAAGTATACTAACAAGCGTAGAACTTAAGAACAGTAAAGGATGTATTGCTATAAAGAAAAACATAAACAATATAAACGGATAGGTCATTATAAGTTTAAAGGACTGATTTAAAAACAAAAGCCTTGCTCCAAATTTAGATTCTTTTCTAAAGTTCTTAAATACATATTGTCCCATCATAATGTTTTCACGCACATTGCTCCTGCCCCATCTAATGAACATTTTGTATAATCCTTTAAATTTTTCAGGCACATTAGTAAGTACATAAGCGTTTCTCTGGAACAATACATGGTATCCCTGTTTTAATATCATATTTGTCATGGCACGGTCTTCACCAATGTCTGAAGCCTCACCCATAAAGGTTTGGTTGATCCAGTCTTCAAGGCACGCAAACACTGATGTACTGCGATAAGCAGCCAAAGCACCCGGTGTACAAAGAACAGAGCCTAACATGCTTTCGGCAGAACGCATAAATTCAAAGCTCAATACAAAACTTACATTAAGCATTTTAGGAAGTATCGCTTTGTTACTGTTTAGCACCTGAACGTTTCCGGCAACTGCCCCACATTTTTCATTAGTTACAAACGGGCTTACTAAATTTCTTAACGTATCTGTCTTTACAACTGAATCACTGTCTACAGTTACGAATACTTCTCCGTTGCCAAGATTGAATCCGCGGTAAAGCGCGTGACGTTTACCTTTGTTTTCAGGCTGCTGATAAATCGACAAACGATCTCCTAATCTCTTTTTAGCTTCCTGCATCCAGTACCATGTATCGTCCTGGCTACCATCATCTATCGCAAGAATCTGCAATTTTTCTTCAGGATAATGGCTATTTGCAAGGCTTAATAAAGTATCCCAAACAAGTTTACCTTCGTTATATGCCGGAACAATAACGGTAAGCGTAGGCAATAACTCATCGGAAACTGATTTAACCGGCTTGTAACGGATATATAAGTACAGGTTAAACAGAAAAACACCTGCTTTGAATATAAATAAGGCAGTAGCTATGATAAGGAAAATAAAACCCCAGGTAGAATTCATTCTGTCCAGATTAAACTGTCGAAATTCATCCTGTAGCTCATATACTAAATAAGCTGCCCCTATCATTAATAGAAAAGAACCTATAATCACCATTCGCCCAAATGGACTTGAGGTAGATTCCGCAACTTTTTTCTCCGATTTACTTTTTATGTTATGTACGTTAAAAATGGAAGTAGTTAAAAGTTCACTACTTCTATCATTCTTTGTGACGTATAATTGTTTAGAGGTAAGTGTTTCTGTCTTCATGTGTGTATGTATGGTGTGTGAGTATTTATTCTGTCGGGATTATTTCGCTTTCGAAATAATGGACACCTCACAATAAGCAAGCCCTGTGCCATTGCACCCATAACGCTACTGAGGCGCTTTAAGACGATTCACTGCCTGAAAACTGTAGAATTTTTCTACACTTTTCTCTACAATTCTACAATAATAGCAGGAAATATATTACTTGTTAACTGATAACTTAATGGATTTGTATACTGCGTTTTTCCAAATATTAATACTCAATAATAGTTAATCCCATAAGAAAAAACTTATGATAATATTTATTTAACAAACCATTGGGAATATATTAATAAGAATATAGATAATTATATATATTTGCATATTAAGACGTGTTATATCTTAAATACAGTTAAACCGTTTAACCAAATATTACTATATGCATAAAAAATTACTCTTTCTATTTGTTATGCTCTGTACCCAGTTGTCAATTGGGCAGACATATCCCCATGTATATTCAGGGGGAACTGCTGGCACTGCCTCGGCTAATCCTAATTTTACACTGACCGATTTTTCAACATGTCAGACTTCTGCGTCATTAGATGCTAATGGCTACAATTGGGCAGGTTGGTCCGGACCAAATTATGCCATTGAAATTAATGGAGTTACAATTGCCAGCGGTCAATATGGCCCTCAAACTATTGACTTAACACCTTATATCCCTGTCACTTCAGTAAAGTTACGTAGTAGTAGTGGGTCTAGCTTGTGGTTAAATATTGACGCAACTGTTACAATAAACTCACCATTAGCGACAATGCCTGCTAATGGGCCAACTGTATCTGATGCAAATATTTGTGATACTGCTTTTCCTTACACAGTTATGGCTGGTCTAAATTCAGGAGGTGTTATATTAAAATGGTATACAGCCGAACAAGGAGGAAGCCCAATTTTTACTGCTCCGGTGGTTAATTCGGTAGGGACCCATATATATTGGGTATCACAGGCAGATGCTGCTGGCTGCGAAAGCAGGCGTATGCAAATTACTATTAATGCAACGGGCGCACCTACTGGTACGGCAACACAATCTTTTTGTGATCCTACTACAAAAACACTGGCTGACTTAATTGTTACAGGTACAGCTTTAAAATGGTATGCAGATGCAAGTACGTTAATACAATTGCCAACAACTACTTCATTAGTTAATGGTATTACTTACTACGTATCACAAACAGTAAGTGGATGTGAAACTACAAGATCAGCTATAACTGTAGGACAATTTCCGACTATTACTCAAACACCATCACAAGCGGATGTGTTATGTTTTGGTGCTGCTACTGGATCTGCTACCGTTGTTGCAAGCGGAGGTTTAGCGCCATACTCTTATTTATGGAGTGACGGACAGACTGCAGCTACTGCTACAGGATTAGCTGCCGGAGACTACGATGTAACGATTACTGACGCTAATAGCTGTACCCTACAGCATTCATTCACGATCACTGAACCTGCTTCTCCATTAAGCATAACACCGAATACCAATCATGTAGATGTATTATGTTTTGGCGATGCTACAGGATCTGCAACAGTTGCTGTAACAGGCGGAACTGGAGCATATACTTACTTATGGAGTAACGGACAGACTGCAGCTACGGCTACAGGATTAGCTGCCGGAG
>Ga0157370_10007086_pt1 | contig 12244 bp, 10 predicted proteins | sample C35metaG_FD_113463 | JGI IMG/M metagenome (GOLD analysis project Ga0157370, IMG submission 113463) | Corn rhizosphere microbial communities from Kellogg Biological Station, Michigan, USA - C3-5 metaG | ecosystem: Host-associated > Plants > Roots > Rhizosphere > Soil | place: USA: Michigan...
ACACTGGTTCCGCCTTCCGCAGCCATTAAATAATAGTATCCGTTTCTTTTGTAGATGTGGGGGGCTTCGATCCAAACTGGTTTTTTACTGATGTCAACGCCACCATTTACCAAGATTCTTTCAGTTCCCAGGGGTTTCAAAGTAGCAAGATCCAGCTCATAGATCTTCACCGTTCTGTGCCCGCTGTACAATGACTTATATTCAGGAGGATCGCTGTTGTATATAATAAAGACCTTGTCATCTTCAAAATATAAAGAAGGGTCAATCCCCCTCACCTCTTTAAGGTAAATTGGGTCACTCCAAGGGCCCGCGGGGTTTTTAGCAGTGATTATAAAATTGCCTCCCTTATCAATATTGGTACAGGTAATATAAAAGATCCCTTTATAATAATTTATTGCTGGTGCGAACAAACCTCTGGAAACCTGCTGGCCCATAAAATCCATTTGTGACGGCCGATCAATTGCGCTGGTAATTTGCTTCCAGTTTTTAAGATCTTTACTATGAAATACCGGAATCCCTGGAAAATAAACAAAAGTCGAGGTGACCATATAATAATCCGTTCCGACTTTACATATTGCCGGATCTGGATAAAATCCGGGAAGAATTGGATTTTCTAAAGTCATTTGTGCCCTGGCATCCGAAAACAATGTTATCAGTACGATTAAATAAGAGAGAATAATGTATTTTTTTTGCATATACGATAAATTAATAGGCCAAAACTAGCTCAAGAAAAAAAAGGCCGTGGCCTCATTTGTTGAATTTAAGGCTATAAATGTTTGCATTGTGCTATGACACTTCTTCAATCTTTATGTTTTTCTTTCACCTGATCACGGGACACCACTCCAAACAAATTAGACATTTTTCATAAAAGATTGTAGCAAAGGACTGCAACAAGTACGAGATTATTGCCTACCCTATTTATGACGTGCCCAGGCTTTCACATTGGTATAAAGGTAGGGTTTTAGGAGATACTGCACATGGCATTTCTCAGCATATTGGGCAGTGAGTATCGTTAGCATTCGAAGACACGGTTGTAGTTCCCGGTTTGTTAAAACTACATAAAGACTACAGTACCGCGTTTCAGGCTTTTCAGTCAGAGCGCCAGCCCTGAGCAGAAAAAAAGTAATAAAAAGTACCAGAAAAGTAGGTGATACAGCTTGACTGGATTTATGGTTGGACTTACTCACATAAAAAATCCTTAACATCTATTTCCGATAATCTGAAATATCCATAAGCGAAGTTTGCGAAATGGGTCTGGTTGATAATATTTCCTCTCACCGAACCTGGTGTCGTTTGAAACGGGCCGGTACCAGCCCCCGATGCTGCCAACAGTTTTCTGAAATAATCATAATATCTCTTGGAAATCCCATACAGCCGGATGTTTATCAGATCTCCTGCCTTCAGCTCTTTGTCAGAAAAATATTCCTGCATTAGCTTGCCTTGACTGTTTTCATCATTTTTGGCTTTATAATCCGGAAACTTTGATACCGGCGATATAATACGATGTAGATAGTAATTTTCCTCATTGCCGTTATCCTGATAGTAGTAGGTGATTTCCACTTCATCACCTCCAAATCCACCGGCATTATTCTGTGTGATATTATTTCCAATATTCGGCACAGCTATACAAGTTTCGTTTGCAGTATAAATCTCCCCATTTAAAACTACTTTTAATGTATAAGTTTCTCCGATAACCGGATGAAAATTAGAACAGATATATTCTCCCGTACCAGGAGTTTCTTTAAAGCTAAAAACAGTATTTGCTGAATTTGTTATAATGATATCCGCCCCTGAAACCGTCGGAAATGTTGAACTGTAATATTCGGTTGTGGTGGAGAGTTTGATTTTCTGCTCATTGCCTGTCGTACCCTTTACCCAATCAATCGAGGCATCAATTACCAATTTTGATTCTGCTGTTTCTAAGTCCACTTCCACTACTTTTGTACAGGACAGAAGAAAAAAACAGGATGAAACAACCAGGCATTTAAGTATATTTTTCATTTTTATATAATTAGAATTAAAATCTGAAATTGTAGGTCACACCCGGAATGATACCGAAAATCGAAATCCTCTGTGCTTCGCTCATCCCTGTTTCTCTGTTTTGCTCGAACATAAAAGATGCGGCATTGCCTCTATTGTACACATTGTAAATGCTAAATACCCATTCACTTTTCCACCTTTTTTTGCTGTCAGGTTTTGGTGTGTAGGTTGCTGATAAATCCAAATGATGATAAGCCGGAAGTGAATTAGCATTTCGCGCTCCGTAATTCCCGATGGTAATTTCCTGATACTGATATTTGCCGATAGGAAATGTTGCAGCTTTCCCAGTTTGGTAGGTAAAAATCCCGCCAAAACTCCATTTTTTTGCCAGCTGATAAGCAGCTGTAAGAGAAAGGTTATGCGTTTTATCGTAATTGGCGCGATACCATTCACCGTTGTTAATGCCAGGTTCTGCTGCATTTCTTCCGGGTGTGCGCTGCTCTGCTTTAGAAAGTGTGTAGGAGAGCCAGCCTGTCATTTTCCCTGTATTTTTTTTCAGCATCACCTCAAGTCCGTAAGCCCTTGCCTCTCCGTTTAGCAACACTTGTTCTATGGCCTTGTGGGCAACCAATTCGGCCCCGTCAATGTAATCTGCTCTATTTTTGATTTTCTTGTAAAAAGCTTCTGTTTCCAAAGAATATTTGCCATTGCTGAAATTTCTGAAATAGCCCAATGCAACCTGGTCAAGAATTTCGGGTTTCAAATATTGGTCGCTAGGTGCCCAAATATCGAGCGGAGAGATGGAAGCTGTGTTGGAAATTAAATGGATATACTGGCTCATCCGGTTATAACTCCCCTTAATTGATTGGTCATCATTTAAAATATAAGAAACAGCCAAACGAGGTTCTAAATTTCCAAAATCAATAATCTTTTTATTGTTATTGTAATGCGTCACACCTGTAGGCGTTCCTTCCTCATAAATTTGTAACTCAGGATTGAAAACCACTGCCTGATTATTGATGTAATTATTTACATTCTGTTCCCCCAGTCGAAGGAAACTGCTATATCGCAGTCCATAGCTCAATGATATCTTATCGGAGAGTTTTTGCTCAGCACTGATATACACTGCATTTTCCCAGGCATATTTTTTTTCGATCTGGCCGGGATTGATAGGGGATCTAGCATCCATAGGTTTTATCGTGCCGGGATTGAATTGGTAATAGATGGAATTGACACCATAATTCAAAACCAACTTATCAGACAGGTGATGGCTAAAATTATACTTCAGATTATAATTACGGATATCTGATTCCCAATCAATGCCAACATATTTTATCTTCAGGCCATAATCATACTTACTATAAATGACCGATGCATTGGAAAAAAATTTCTCGGAAAAGGTATGATTCCAACGAAGATTAAAGAATGAGTTTCCATAATTATTGCTAAAAAAATTGTTAAAATCCATCTTATCCTTGCCAAAATATCCTGAAAGGAAAATCCTGTTATTGTCATTGATCTTATAATTCAGTTTAGCATTCAAGTCATAAAAAGAAACAGAATTGGGGTTATTAGCCAGTTTCAGAAACAAATGAGCATAAGAGGTGCGACCAGCAACTACGAACGAACCTTTCTCTTTTACAATAGGGCCTTCTGCCATTAATCTGCTCGAAACTGCCCCAATTCCACCCGTTGTGTGATATTCTTTATTGTTCCCTTCTTTTTGATAAATATCCAGGACAGAGGAAGTGCGCCCACCGAAATTAGCGGGTATTCCACCTTTATACAATTTCAAATCTTTAATCACATCAGCATTAAAAACGGAGAAAAAGCCGAACAGATGTGAAGTATTGTAAACGACGGCTTCATCTAACAAGATCAGATTGCCGTCAACCGAACCGCCCCTAACGTTAAAGCCAGTAGCTCCTTCCTGTGCATTGGAAACTCCCGGAAGTTGCAGAATAGCTTTCAAAATATCAACCTCGCCCATAATTGCCGGCATCTTCTTGATGGTCGAGATAGAGAGTTTATTCACGCTCATTTCCGGTTTCCGGATGTTGCTTGCCGAACTGTTGTGTTTTATCACTACTTCATCTAAAGCTTTGCTTTTTTCAAGCATCGAAAAACTTTTCTTAGTGTTTTCTGTCAGAAAGATATGTTCCTCGATATTCTCAAATCCTATACAGCTGATAACAATTGTATATTCCCCTTTGGGCAGGGTGATAGCGTAAAAACCATATGCATTGGTAACTGCCGAAACTTTTGCTTCGGGAATAAAAATGCTTGCACCGCTTATAGTTTCGGTGTTTGTTTTTATGGTGACTACTCCACTCAATGTGACTTTCTCCTGCGAATAGGCCCCGAATGAAATGGCTACAAACAGCAGTAAATAAATGATCTTGTATCTCATCTTTTAAAAATCGATTTAACAATTGTATCTGGACACAAAACTATTCCTTTGGACAACCAGCTTTTTTAAATTATACCAAACGAGATATCTTTTATAGCAAAGTAGGTTGGGGAAATACAAAACATATTTCTTGTTTTATGTATTTTTATGATGTTTCCTGTTTTTGTATAAAAAGCATACACTTTCGTATAAAAGCAGATCAGACGATAGTTTTAAATATTAAGTTTGTTCTATACAATTTTATAAATGAATGACTTTACCCATCAACAGCTTATTAGCGAAAACGTCCTTTTTCGTTTCCTGATTTCACCTGATCGCAGGATATTCAGACATCTTCTACTTATTGTTTTTATAGGCGCTGTATTATACAACAGCACTTCGGTAATTGCCAACCCGATAGCGATATTTATATATTTTATCTTACTATTCTACATTAATATGTACGTGCTCGTGCCAAAATTTTTATTCAAGAATAAGAATATTGAATATAGTTTATCTGTGATCGGCATCCTTGTTGTAGTAGCTGTTTGTGGTTATTTTTTCAATCCTTTTAATAAAGGTCATGGGCTGAATATCCCGCTTTTTTCCTTCCTCACCATACTCCTGTTAGCAGCTTCATCTTCCATAAAACTGTTTCAGAAGGGAATGATGGACAAACAATTGATCTACGAGCTGGAACAGTCAAAAACTTATGCAGAATTGGAACAATTGAAAAATCAGATCAACCCGCATTTCTTGTTTAATATGCTAAACAATGCCAATGTGCTAACGAAGAAAGATCCCGAAAAAGCCTCGCAGGTTTTAATGAAGTTGAGCGATTTACTTCGCTACCAACTTTATGACAGTTCAAGAGACCAGGTGTTGTTGACTTCGGATATTCATTTCTTGGAAGATTTTTTAAATTTGGAAAAGGTAAGGCGAGATAGTTTTGATTTCTTGATTTCAAAAGAGGGAGATTTGAGCGGCGTGCAAGTTCCTCCCTTTCTGTTCATCTCGTTTGTGGAAAATGCTGTGAAGCATAACAATGATGCAACAAAGTTATCTTATGTCGACATTTATTTCGATGTTAGAAATGATGAGCTTTTCTTTAAATGCATCAATTCGAAACCTACGCTTAAATCCATTAGCAATAGAGCTGGATTGGGGTTGATAAATGTAAAACGAAGACTGGAACTTTTGTTCCCGGCAACACATAGTTTAAATATCGAAGATGACTCAGAAAGATATTGTGTAACCTTAACCATAAGGCTATGATAATCCATAGTTGTATTGTTATATAATGAAGGGTATAAAATTATGAACTGTATTATTATAGATGATGAGCCATTGGCAAGAGAAGCCATAGAGATATTGATTAACCAAACTAATGATTTAGATTTAATCGGTTCGTTCAACAGCCCCGAAACCGTCACAGATTTTATAGAACGCAATACAGTTGAATTAATCTTTCTTGACATACAAATGCCGGGAATTAACGGAATTGAATTTGCCCGAACCTTTCAGAAAGAAACCTTCGTGATTTTTACAACCGCCTATCCTGAATTTGCTACCGACAGCTACGAAGTGGATGCGATTGATTATCTGATAAAACCCATAAAACTAGAGCGTTTTCAAAAAGCCGTTGAAAAAGCCCAAATCTACTTCAAATTATTCAAGGCGGATTACGCTAATAACAATATCGAGCAAATAGCAGATGATTTTTTCTTTGTAAAAGCAGATCGAAAAATTTTTAAAGTTTATTTCAATAACATACTTTTTATTCAAGGTTTAAAAGATTATGTGGTGATGCACAGCGAAAATCAGAAGATAATTACGGCGATGAATATCAAAACTATTTACGATCAATTACCCAAAGATATGTTTGTGAGAGTAAGCAAATCCTATGTTATCAATGTTAAGCATATCGGTTCTGTAGATAATAACACGGTATACATAGGTACAAACGAAATCCCTATCGGAAATATTTATAGGGATTTCTTTTTCAATGAGTTTGTAACAAAAAAGATTGTGAATAGGTAATTTGCATATTTCCCTATGCTGTTTATTTCAGCGATAGTAATCACTTCATTTACGTCCAAACTGTTCACCCGAGCTTCTACCCTAATTTTAGGAGGCATCTTAGTCTTTAGGCCAAATATATTCAAATCCTGAAAAACTCAACCTTACCCATTTCTTCGACACGTCTTTTTGTTTTAGCATTTTAATTGACACGAGGTAGCGCTAAGACTGTTTTTGTGATCTGAAGGTATATTGTGAACCCAACTTCTGACAAATCTGCTGAGCTAAGGATTATAGATGCGCTTCAGGATTTTGGAATTAAAGACGATTAGAAGCGCCCTGATTGATTTTGACAATCAAAATGAGCAATTTGGGATTTGCAACAGCTTTTTCGAGGCCAAAAACCCCCTTAAAATAAACCAAGCGACCGCTTTCTAACGAAATTAACTGATCGTTTTGAGCCGTAATAAAAGACCAAATTCCGCGAAAGTAGCGCCCATATATCCGAAAATTCCCAAACAAAGACTTAAAGCAACAAAAAACCTCTCAGAATTAACTGAAAGGCTTTCTAAGGGTGGAGAATAGCGGAGTTGAAATCACCTCAATTGCGGCCTCTAAACGCGGTTTATCATGCTTTAAAGGCGGTTCGTTTTCTGTATTTTTCATGTTTTTGGCTGAGTTTTGGCTGAGTTTACATAAATAAAAATACAAAAAATCAGCGCAAAATGCAACTTAAAGCTATCATTTCAATATAGACACCAACTCTCAACAAAGCAAAACTTGATATTTACCTACTTATTTCAACTAAAAACATCACACTTTTCGGCCTAATTATCGGTTAAAATATTGAATTCTCCACCGATTTAGCAAGAAGTCATTTGATCGGTCTTTTGGCTGATTTTGGTTAAGTTTTAGCCGAGTTTCGACACCACAATTTTGCACCGAAAGATGATGATCAGGTTCGCGCGAAAGCAATTGTCATATTAAATGCGAAAAGCCTGGCCAATAGGGGCATAGGAAAGCTATCTGTTCTAATAAAAACAAACATGTCATGTATTCTAATCATCATCAATATACATTTTAATTTTATAAGTATTATACTTGTAAGAGTTTAGAAATTATTAATTACGCTATCTCTCAGATTATACTTAAAAAATATTCTTTTTTAGTATTCGTATTCCTTCTTGCACCTTTCGTTTCTCCTGCCCAACTAAAAGTAGGCGAGCAAGCTCCAGAAATATTTATTACCAACTGGATAAAGAATGTTCCTAGCTCTAACGACTTAAAAGGCAAATTTGTTATCATAGATTTTTGCGCGACCTGGTGTGCTCCCTGTCTGGAATCGATGCCGCATATGAATAATCTGGTAAATATTTCGGGAAAAGTGGGCAGAACCACGTTCGGCGAAAGAGATGGCTACATATTACGCCCAAGTTTCATATTTCATTGTTTCCAGGCTCTTGCCTTAATCCATTTAGATCAATAACTCTTAGGATTCTTTAATGAAACTTAAAGCAAATTAAGTGGACATTCAACATAATCCATTTAGTATTAAGACTATATGATTGTATTATAAATGATACAATTTAGCAAGAAATAGTTATTTTTAATTAAATTTCATTAATTGTTTAACCTCTTATCCCTATGAAAAAATCTTTTATCCTCCATGTTCTTTCAGGACTTGGTATTGCAATGCTAAGCTTTTCATGTACCAAAAGACCAAATGATCCGATTGTTATAGATACAACTGTCGATTTAAAATATGTAAATTCAGAAGCGATTGATATTCTAAATGAGACATATATTAAAGACCTTAAGGTCTTTCATTTGGTAGAAGGGAAACTATTATCACCTGATTTAAGCAAAGGTCACGAAATGGGATTTTTATTGTATAAAGACCTCAAAGGCCAAAATATTTTAAGAATATTTCCCTTTCAACCGCCCGGAAAGGACACAACTATTACTATTTTAAAGTTTAATAATACTGTACAGGACACACTTACAAGTTATCTCTCTCACGAAAAAAATACTGTGATTTGCACGAAGGCATTTTATAATGGTAATCTTGAATGGTATAGCGGTGACCCTGTAAAGCCAGAAAGAATATTAACCATTATAAAATAAACCATGAAAAAAAACGCTCTAATTTTAGCATTCTTTATGCTTCTTTCTACACTGGGGTGTCAGAAAGACGTTAACCTGAAAGTGGAAGATATGTCCGCTTTCAAAAATGACACAAATTTTGTCAATCTTGAATTGGCAAAGAAAATCGCTAGCGTTCAAGCGCCTGACGGATCAATCAGTGGATTAAGGGGTATGAGTACCACGTATACAAGAAACAGTAAATCAATTTTAAAGACAACCGTTATCAATCCCGAGGAGAGTCAACCTACGTTTTACATTTTTAACTATGACGGTGGTGGATTCGCAATTGTTTCTGCGGATATGAGAACTTCGCCAATTTTGGCATATTCAGATAACGGTAGCTTTCCAATAGGCACCGATATTAAATATCCCCCTGGGTTAGTCGGTTGGTTAGAAAGCACCCATAAAAATATAAAATATATACGGAAGAGTAATATACAACAACAAAAGCTTTCAAAATTAGAATGGAACACCTATCAAAAGGAGAAGCTTATACAAGATGAAAAGGCAAGTATTAAAAGTCCGGAGATAATGAAGGTCCCTGATACACTTACAGGTAACGAAGGGTACTATGGTGGCCCTTGCCACACTGAAGGAGAGACAATTTTGATTACCACTGAACTGCATGGCCCACTCGTTAACACCCTGTGGGGACAAGGGACTGGATATAACGATCTATTAACGTTTATGAACTGCCCTTTATACGCAAACGGAAAACCACCTGTTGGATGCGTGGCAACGGCAATGGCGCAAGTTATGAAATACCATCAAAAACCAACTTCTTATAGCTGGTCATTAATGCCCAATGTGGGTTCGTCAACGCAAATACAACAACTAATGAAAGACATTGGAGCTTTGACCTTTATGGATTACGATTGCGATGGATCGAGTACAACCAACGGCAAGGCAGTTTCGGCGTTTCGTAATTTTCTTGGCTATACGGCGGCTGAAACAGGTAGTTATAATTGGATGACGGTTCGGGATGAAATAAGAAATAATCGCCCCGTAATATTGGGAGGGGGAAGACAAGCAAAATGGTGGATTTTCAATGTATTTGATGATGGCCATTCCTGGGTTTGTGAGGGTTATAAAGAAAGAGTACAGTTTAAATGTTTCGTAAGCGATGACCCAAGACCACCCGTTGGATCTACAGGGTATATTTGGAACCCGGATTATTATTATATGTATTCATATATGAATTGGGGGTGGCAAGGTCAATATAACGGCTGGTTTAATAGTAATTGGAACCCCGGAACACATACCTTCAACTATCTACCTGACATGATCACAAAAATCTATTAAATCTTGGTTTGTACTTATGCTCAGGGGAGTCAAATTCCCCTGGCATATTTTAAAAGTAGTGTTTGAATCAAAAATGGCATTCATAAATTCAAGTTCCTTTTCACAAAACTACTTGATGGCGGTTTATCCTGTCTTGTCCTACTTTTGCTTATCATCAAGAAATTTACAACAATCTTCAATTGAGGATACTAAATTAATGCAGTACGTTTTTTTTGGGTCAACTGCTTGGGAAGGAACAAATATGACAAAAAATGCCAACATGAGCCAATCGGCGACCCTTGTTGTTCCTTCTGCTGGAGGTGGTGTTGAGTAGTAGTGGTATTTAAGTAACTTTTGCAGTAAATATAAGTCGCCTTTAGTAGAGGGAGATAATTCCCTAAAATAGCAATTGATAAATGAAGAATATTTTTTTTATGTTAATAGTCCTAATGATGATTTTCAATTCATCTTGTGGACAGGGAGTTAATTCCAATAATAGAGACCAAGCGCAGACTTTGATTAATCAGGCAGGAGCTTTAATGATGAAGAGCTCAGCCGGAGAAGAAGAAAAGATTACGTTGAATAAAGCAGTAGAATTATTAAAGAAATCGATTGAACTGAATGATACGGTAACTGTAGCAAATCAGTCATTGATTAACTGTTACATTAGACTAAAAGAACCTCAAAAAGCCATTGACATTTGTACTCAATGGCTTAAAAAGTTTCCAAAAGACGAAAATGCGAGGCTCCAAAGGGGAATGTTGTATTATAGTTTAAAGAATTTTACCCTTGCCGATGGTGATTTTGATATTATTAAAGCCTCTATCGTCAAACAAAATCCAACTTTCAGCAGTAACTTAGCTCCTGCTGAAATAAATAAAATTATAAATTTATCCTTTCTTAATGTGGTTGTAGGTAATCAAGAGCACGCCATTTACTTAATTGACCATTTAAAAACTGCTTTGCCAAAAAATACTATAGTTGACCGTGCATATTTAAATATGCAGAAAACAACTCGTGATGATGTGATAAGGAAATTTACAGGTTTTTAGTGTTCAATATAAATCGAAAATGCTTTACTTATCTGCTCAGCCAGATGAATTATATTTCATCTGGCAATTAGAGCTACAACTGCATAATTTTAGCCTTTTAAAAATACCCGAAGATTCTATACACGTTTTAATCGGATATAATAACAAAAAAGGTCTGAGTCAAGAGTTTCAAAGATTTATAAACAAAAATAAACAAGCCCGTTTTTTTATCTATCCAGATAGCAGAGAGACAACTATTTATCCATCATCACTTCGTCCACATATAATTAAACAACATTTTAATGCCTTTAATGAACTGAGCAAAAGGGCGATTTTTTATCATGATTCAGATATCCTATTCCGGGAGTTACCTGATTTTTCAAAGATGTTAAAAGATAATATTTGGTACTTGTCCAATACACGGGACTACCTCGACTCTAAGTACATAAAATCAAAGGGAGAAAATATTTTTAAAAATATGTGTGATATTGTTGGTGTTGATCCCTCACTGATAGAAAATAATGATTTGAATGCAGGTGGGGCCCAATATTTAATAAAGAATTCCACATATGACTTTTGGCAAAAGGTAGAAGAAGATTGTGAAAAACTTTTCTTTATTTTAAAAATTTATGAGGAGCTTAGTGATAAGATAGTAGACCTAAATCCTAAAAGTGATATTCCAATTCAATCGTGGTGCTCCGACATGTGGGCCTTGCTATGGAACTTCTGGAGATTAGGTAATAAAACCACAATAAGTACAGAATTGGATTTTTGTTGGCCACATGATCATATTTCGAAATGGAGAAAAGTGAAAATCTATCATGATGCGGGTGTGACGCTTGATAAAAGTGATAAGCTATTTTGCAAAAACTTGTTTAAAACATCGACACCGTATCAAAGCGATTTCTCAGGTGTTTTAAAAGAATCATGTTCTTATATGTATGTTAGAAATATGGAGTCCTTTCTATTAAGTCAGCAATAAAAAGGAAAGGTTTGTTTGATAATATTTTTTAAATTCTATTTGTTGTTTATTTTTTGTTCGAACATAAACATACTTGCCCGTTTGCTCCACATTGTTAACCAAATCCAAAGTCCTTTCCATTTCATTCACAATCATCGTACTGTCGTTTAATGCAATCCTCCGTGGAGGCCCATTGGAGGGGGAATAGAGATAAAACTTTCCTTTGTACATATGAAGCTGTATCCAGTTACGGGGAAGCTTACCTAGATCAATTGGTTGCCTCTCGGCCTTTTTGTATTTCTGTAGCGCCTTGATTGTATATTTCGCAGATAGTAGACACTTCATTTCGTTCCAAACTGTGCACCCGAACTTCTGCCTTTAATTTCGGAAGACATCTTCGCCTTTAGACCAAATATATTCAAATCCCGAAATTCAATC
>Ga0157370_10007087_pt1 | contig 12244 bp, 11 predicted proteins | sample C35metaG_FD_113463 | JGI IMG/M metagenome (GOLD analysis project Ga0157370, IMG submission 113463) | Corn rhizosphere microbial communities from Kellogg Biological Station, Michigan, USA - C3-5 metaG | ecosystem: Host-associated > Plants > Roots > Rhizosphere > Soil | place: USA: Michigan...
CAAAAGTTGCAAAAAAATAAATAAATTACATAAATAAACACAGGTTATGCCAAAAATGAAAACCAATTCCAGTGCTAAAAAGCGTTTTTCGCTTACTGGAACAGGTAAAATCGCAAGGAAGAACGCATACAAAAGCCACATCTTAACTAAGATGTCGACTAAACGTAAGCGTAACTTAAGTAACACAAGCTTAGTGTCAGATGCTGACATGGGCAATGTTAAACGTATGCTTTGCATCGGTAAATAATTAATTTTTAACCAGGTACCCGGTAGTAAGTTTGCTGAAATACGCAACACCGTTTATCAAAAAACAACAACAACATGCCACGTTCGGTAAACGCAGTAGCTTCGAGAAGAAGAAGGAAAAAAGTCCTAAATATGGCCAAAGGCTATTGGGGATCAAGAAGTAAGGTTTTCACCATTGCTAAAAATACGGTAGAAAAAGGTTTGCAATATGCTTACCGTGACCGTAAAGTTAAGAAAAGAGAATTTCGTGGATTGTGGATTCAGCGTATCAATGCTGGAGCACGTCAGCACGGCATATCTTACTCTCAATTAATTGGTAAATTGGCTAGCAAAAACATTGGTTTAAACCGTAAGGTTTTAGCTGATCTGGCGATGAACCATCCAGAAGCTTTTAAAGCAGTAATTGACACAGTAAAATAGATATAACTTCAAAGTTATTAGAAAAGGGGAGCTAAAATTAGCTTCCCTTTTTTTATGCGGTTTATTTTGGAAAAAAATCAATGCTACTCTTCGAGGACTGGAGTCCTTGCCTCGCTTCGCTCTTGTGGCAAGGCCCCCTGAGGTCCTCTCTGAGCAGCATTGATTTTTTTCCTCTGGGTGCATAAAATGCAGGGAGGATAGGCTGATTGCTTAGCTCCACTTTTAGATGAACTATTGAAGGTTAAGGGGGGAGGAATCCGGGAAGGGAGTAAGAGGTGTTTGGGGGGGATTGTGAGGATAGTGAAGGAGAAAGTGTTGAAATTGAATGAGAGATGAGGAATTGGATATTGAAGGTTAAGGGGGGAGGAATCCGGGAAGGGAGTAAGAGGTGTTTTTGGGGTGTATTGTGAGGATAGTGAAGGAGAAAGTGTTGAAATTGATTGAGAGATGAGGAACTGGATATTGGAGGTTAAGGGGGGAGGAATCCGGGAAGGGAGTAAGCGGTGTTTGGGGTGTATTATGAGGATGGCGAAGGAGAAAGTGTTGAAATTGAGTGAGAGATGAGGAACTGGATATTGAAGGTTAAGGGGGGAAGGATCCGGGAAGGGAGGAAAGAATAAAAAAGAAAAAGGTGATAAGGAAGGACGCTTAAATTTTAGGCAAATTGGTTGATTTGCACAATGCGGTTTGGAGGATCCCCCAAACATAAATCCCTGACATCCAAATTAACAAATACTGAAAACGATTTAATACACTTGTCAGATTAAACGCCCTGTTCTGCGTTCAGAAAAAAATCAATGTTGCTCAGGAGAGGACCTCAGGGGGCCTTGCCACAAGAGCGAAGCGGGGCAAGGACTCCAGTCCTCGACGAGTAACTTGATTTTTTTTAGCAGATATGCGATTCTGACAAGTGCACTTATAATGCGTTTAGTTTTTGTTCAGTTGCGACAGGGATTTCTGCATCTGCGACATCATGGTGGTTAGGGTTTCGATAGTCGGCTCCGGTGTTGGGTCTGGCAAGCTTGAAGTGAAATAAGCCTTCGCTTTCCAGATCTCCAGAATATCATCAGAAGGAATGGTATAAGGATCGTAGGCCTTATTATCAGAGATCAGTTTTAGCTCCTTATTTTCTTTAAAGCGGTTACCTGCTCTTTTATAAACAACACCTTCGTTCTTGCTGATGATGATATAGGTCTCCCCAGTCTTTACATCGTTCCAGTTGTCCAGATATTCGCCAATAACCACACTGCCAGGTTGGATAGGCAACATGGAATCACCGGTAATCTCAAAAGCCCTGAAAGTGCCTTGCTTAAGAGGGGGCAGGGGCAATTGAAACTTAGGAAGTTCCCGGATGTACTGAGGGTCTGAAAAGCCATTCATATACCCAGCACTAGCCTTTACAGGAACGAGTTCAATGTTTTCATTATCATCTTTATCTACAGAGATACTCAGTACCCTCAGGTTGGAACCCTGGGCTTTCAGGTTGGGTTTCCACTTGTCGTTGATCTCTTCGTTGATGAATTCATCAATAGAAAAGTCATAGAAGTCTGCTATTTTTTTTAGTAAATCGTATTTTGGCTCTGCACGATCTTCCTCATAGGCACCCACCAAAGAACGCTTAATGCCTATGGCATCGGCGAATTGCTGCTGTGTAAGGCCTTTTTTCTTTCTGAGGTATTTAAGGTTAGATGAAATATTCGACATAAAATAAAAATTAGAAATAATTTGTTTTTACTAATATTGTTAGTATTATTGTGCCAATAAAGTTAGTAATATTAATTGGTCATACAAATATATCTACTAATTAATTTAGTTGTGAATAATTTTATTTAAATGCTATGAAAAAATTTGTGTACGTGGTAACTGACAGGAACCGGACTAATTTACATGTAGGTATGAGCTCAGATCTGATTAAGACGCTTGAGTTTTATAAACAGATGCCAAGCCTTTTTTTTGATAGCGGCCAGCAATTGACCCGGCTGGTTTATTTTGAGGAATTCAAAACAGAAGCCCAGGCAATCGGCCGTTTTAAACTGCTCAGCCGTTTTACGAGAATGCAAAAGGAAAGACTTGTTCGTTCTTGTAATCCTGATTGGGTGGATCTGACTATCGGGCTTGATTTTGAGCATATCATTAGCAGCAAGACGATCAATACACAGGTGATGCTGCCGTTAGGTATCATGTCCTGATAGAGAGATGATGTAAACTGAATACAGCACCTCTCTTAGCGTGATAAGCTATAAAGGAAAATTTATAGGGGATGGTTTATCGCTGGTTTTGTGATTCCTGCTTTTTCTTTTCCTTCTCTTCCTGACGTTTTTTTCTGCGGAGTTCCCTTTCTTCTTTTTTAGTAAGAGGGGCTGCCGGTACTGCTGCTGCAGGAGCTTCAGGTGTTTTTTTCTCTTCTTGTTTTGGTGTTTCTTCTTTTTGAGGCTGTGGTTGTACTTCTTCTATGGTTGGTACATTAAAAACTGAAGAATCTACTGCTACACTATCCTTGGCTGTGGTATCTACAGAATACCTTGGGGTAGGGCAGTTGATGTTCCTGGTAATCTTTTCTTTTGCTTTTGGAAAAGGCCCGTAGGAGTATCCGGAGTTCGGATCATGATATACTTTCTCCATGAATTTACCAAATATTGGCAATGCCGTTCTGGAACCTTCACCAGTTTCTCCATTTTTAAAATGTGCACTTCGTTCGTCGCAGCCCACCCAGATTCCGGTCACGAGATCTTTGGTGATGCCCATATACCAGGCATCAACGTAATCGGAAGAAGTACCCGTTTTACCGCCAATCTGGTTGTTCTTTTTCCAAAGGTCCCATTCCCATAAAGCTTGAGAAGTACCACCTGGTTCTTCCATACCACCTCTGAACATATATAACATCAACCAGCTGATTTCGTCGGAAAGCACCTTTTTGGTCTTAGGTTTGAATTCTTCGATCAGGTTACCATCCAGATCAGTGATCTTTTCCACCAGGATGGGGTCAGTTTTAACGCCGTTGTTCAGGAAAGTTCCATAAGCTTTGACCATCTCATATACTGAAACATCATTTGATCCCAGGCTTACTGAAGGCACAGATTCCAGATGGCTGTCAATACCGCATTCGTGTGCCCATTTAACAACATTGTCCCAGCCCACAGTTTCCGTAACCTGGGCAGTAATAGTGTTTACTGATCTGGCCATGGCTAAACGTAAAGACATTTCTTTGTAGGAATTGGAATAGCTGGCATTTTTAGGCTCCCAGTATTCTGTTTTTCCATGTTCCTGGTAGGCGATGCTGACTGGCTTATCTACGTAAGTGTCGCAAGGGCTCATCCCTTTTTCTAATGCTGCCAGGTAGGCAAAAGGTTTGAAAGTGGATCCGGCTTGTCTCTTACTTTGGTTTACATGATCGTATTTGAAAAATTTATGGTCAATACCACCTACCCAAACTTTGATCTTGCCGGAGAAGGGGTCCAGACTCATCATACCTGTGTTCAGAATCTTTCCGTAATAACGGATCGAATCCATCGTAGAGAATAAGGTATCGCGGTCGCCGCCCCAGGCAAAGACACGCATTTTTTTCTTTTTATTGAAATATGCGTCTATAGAATCTGCATTGTTGTTGTATTTCTTCTGCAGCATAGCATAGATAGGAAGGTTCTGTTTGGCGCGGTTAGGGTAATCAACTTTCTTTTTTTCGGAATCCTGCCATGGATCTTCCTTGCCCCATACACTGTAAAAACGCTTTTGAAGACTTCTCATCTGTTCGTTTACAGCCTCTTCTGCATATTTCTGCAGTTTGGAATCAATAGTGGTGTAAATTTTTAATCCATCTTCATAGAGATCGTAACCATTATCCGAACACCATTTTTCGAGGTATTTCGCAACTGCTGCTCTTAAATAGGAGTCTCCGTCGCTGCCGTCGTCAATACGACCTTCCTTTAATTTAATTGGGGTATTCTTGAAGGTGTCGAGCTGTGCAGCGGTGATGTATTTGTATTTGCTCATTTGGGCCAATGCTACATTTCTGCGTTCCAAAGCCCTTTGTGGATTCTTAACGGGATTATAGTAAGTTGTTCCTTTTAACATACCCACTAAAAGTGCAGATTCAGGTACGTCTAAATTCAACGCATCTTTGTCAAAATAGATCCTCGCGGCAGTTTTGATTCCGTAAGCGTTGTTTCCAAAAGAAACGGTATTGAGATACATGGTAATGATGTCGTTCTTGGAATAATTTGATTCCAGTTTTACGGCGGTCATCCATTCCTTTAATTTGGAAACCAGCGTACGGACCACCGGGATATGTTTTATAAAACCCTGCGATTTATTATATCTTGTTCTGTAGAGGTTTTTTGCGAGTTGTTGTGTAATGGTACTGCCGCCGCGTTTATCGCCCGAGGCTGTAGAAAGTCCGCTGGAAATCAAGGATCGGAAATCGATGCCCATATGCTGGTAAAAGCGCACGTCCTCGGTAGCCACAAGTGCATTGATGACACTTGGTGCAATTTCTTTAAAGTCAACAGGGGTTCTGTTTTCCTTAAAGTAACGGCCAATCAGTTTGCCATCTGAGGTGTATAATTCAGAGCCGACACGAAGTGTTGGGGTTTTAATGTCCTCATAAGAAGGGGAGTATCCAAATAACCACAAGAAATTTAACTGGAGCGCACAGAAGAAAATGATGATGCAAAAAATTGATATAGTGGCGTAGCGGATATATTTATTGCGAATCTCTTTGAACATGTGGATAAATATCAATAAAACGTAAAACAGTAAATGTTAAAATTTGTTAAAAACGGTAGTCTGTACTACAAGTCTTAGGCTGCAAATTAACGTAATTAATTTAATAAAATTGCGTTATTGTATCGTTCTGCTGAGGCGAAGTAGAAAATTACCAGGTGGGTGAATTTTTTGAAAAATTGCAGATGTGGAGGGCCAAAGGACTGGCCATGCGGCCGTTTTAAAACGCTAAATAAAGAATCGTTGACTGTTTAAGTATTATTAGCAGCAAAAAGTTTAGGCTTGTACAATATCGTAGACGAGCACTTTTTTCCATAAATGGCTGTGATTTTTAATGAAATCCAAATGAATGGGGTGCGTTTGATAGGTTTCCTGCCCTTCAAGATCACTAAAGAACATCAACTCTGATACGTCCCAGCTGTTGTCTACAACATCGCGTTTTTCTGTACTGGCAACAAGGCCAACGTGTATGTCGCGAACTGTTGGTATTGCTGAAAGTGTTTTCACTCCATTGATCAATTGATCGCGGTCTTCTTTTGAATTTGGATTTTTTAACCAGAAAAATACATGATGTACGACAGGATAAGTCTTATTCATAATGCATAAAGCTATGAAACCGGAATGATTATTCAAAACAGATTTAGTTGGCAGTCCATTTATTTGATAATCCAGGCTTAATCTTAGAGTGCTATTAATTAACATTAATGCTTGTAATTTGCAGGCAATAAATTTTCAATAAAATTTTCATGAGAAAATCAATCTTATTTGCTGTAATTTTATTAGGTGCAAATGCTACATCCGCACAAAAAAGACTAGATATTGAAGCTCATCGCGGTGGAAGAGGTCTGATGCCGGAAAACACGATAGAGGCGATGATTAACGCCGTTCAGATGGGTGTTACAACTCTTGAAATGGATTTGGCGATCTCTAAAGATGGCCAGGTGGTGGTATCGCATGATAGCTATATGGCTTCGGATTTTATGCGCAAACCTGATGGTACTGACATTAGTGCCGGTGAAGAGAAAGGTTTGCTTTTGTACGGTATGGATTATGTCCTTATCAAAAGTTATGATGCTGGTAGTAAGCCGCATCCGCAATTTCCTAATCAGAAAAAGTTCAAAACTTACAAGCCTTTGTTCTCAGAATTAATTGACAGTGTTGAATTATACATTAAAAAGAATCATCTTAAGCCGGTTGATTATAATGTGGAAATAAAAAGCACACCAGCTGGTGATGATATAGCACATCCGGTTCCAGCAGTTTTTGTTAAAATGGTGATGGAAATTGTCAGACAGAAAAAGATTGGTAAACGTACAATCATTCAATCTTTTGATTTGCGTCCTCTACAGGTTTTACATAAGGAATACCCCGAACAAAAATTGTCGTTTTTGGTGGCTAACAAAGATTCATTTGGTGTTAATATTAAAAAATTAGGTTTTACACCTGATATTTTGAGTCCGTATTTTCTAATGGTAAATGAAGATTTGGTTGTTGAGGCCCATAAAAATAAGGTTCAAGTTATTCCCTGGACGGTTAATACCGTAGCAGAGATGAAGAGACTAGATGAATTGCATGTTGATGGAATGATTTCTGACTTCCCGGATATCTTGATTAGTTTTTGTCATTAAAAGACAAATATCACCAAGATTAAAAGATACTTGATGAATCTTATTGAATGCCTGGCTTCACTCATTTGGGGGATCGCAAAAGGTTATTGTCCAAACACTTGGAATATATGACTATCTTTAGGTAAGCTGCAGTTGTTTTTATACGGCAGGCGATCATCTAATGTTAAATAGCTTGTTAAAATAAAATAGGATGGCGAAAGGCTCCCTGATTCTGGCTCTTTTATTTCAATACTTATGCACTTTCGCGCAGCAAAATTCTATTTTATTCAGGAACATAGGTTTGAATGAAGGTTTATCACAAAGTAGTGTGATCGATATTGCATTTGATGCCAAGGGGATGGTTTGGATGGCAACCCAGGATGGCTTAAACCGATATAACGGGAAGAACTTCCTGACTGTTGACCGAAAATTTGACGATAAGACTTCTGGAACAAGCAGCAGACTGGGAAAAATTGAAAGCGCGGGTGATCATTTTTTATGGATACTGGTTAAAGGGGGTCATTTGGAAAGGTTTGATTTGATTAACCATACTTTTCTGCGCGCAGAGATCTTCTCCGGGAAAACCCGGGAGGTCATTGTATGTTTTTATCCTGAAAAGGATGGGAAATTGTGGATGGGTACAGAAAGTGGAAAGCTGTATGAGTATGACAGCTATACAGAAAAGGTGATCAGGCAAATTATCTTGCCTGTTACCACCTCCCAGCCGGTAATCAATACCTTCTTTAAAGACAGTCGTGGACGGCTATGGATCATTGGGAGTACGATAGGTTATCTGGACAATAACCGCGTCAATAATGTGGCTTTTGGGCCATTGAAATCCAAAGAAACCACCTCTTACAGCTGCATGGCAGAAGATAAGGAAGGAAATCTCTGGCTGGGTAGCTGGGGTAAAGGGCTTTTTGTGAAAAAGAAAACCGAAGCCCGTTTCCAGCAATTTAAGGGATATAAAACAGGGGCTCTTCCCTCTGACCTGGTTATAGAGGCCATCCTGGCAGATGAAAGCAATAGAATTTGGATTGGTACCTACGGAAAAGGGCTCTTTATTGTAGATACTAAAGGCCGAAAACTTGAGCAATTGGTTAATGATAGGAGAAATCCATTTTCAATTGCCTTTAATGATGTACTTTCTATAAAACAGGATGCACATCAAGGAATCTGGATAGGTACTGATGGCGGAGGTTTGAGTTATTTTAACCAAAGCGGGAACAAATTTAAATTATTTACTGATCAGACCGTTCCGCCTGATGTAGAAATTTCTTTGGTCAGATCCATTACCACCGACAAAGAGGGTAACATTTGGGTTGGCACCACCAACAAAGGTTTAACCCAAATCAATGATAAACTAGCCAGGTATAAAACCTGGCATTTTCCGGCTTATAGAAAGAGTATTTCTAACCCGGACCGTATTGTTTCTCTTTTTAATGATGGAGCGGAGATTTTGTGGGTAGGTACCCAGGGCAATGGCTTAATCCTTTTTGATGTTAATAAGGGTAAGGTTATAAAAAGGCTTCATCCTGATGCGTCTTCAGCATTAAAAATTCCGGATGGAACGGTGTGGTGTCTATATCCTCATCGCAAAAATGAGGTATGGATAGGTACGCAAAGTAGTGGTCTTTGCCTGGTCAATGCGGAAAGTGGTCTGGTGGCCAGGTATATTCCCGGTGGTGGACTACATCATTTTTCTGACGCCATACGTGCTATGGTTTCTATAAATGACAGTACTTTATGTATTGGCTTTGAAAAAACAGGTCTGTTGCTTTTTAATACGGTAAGAAAGAGTTTTTATGAGATAGGCTCAAAAGATATTTCCAGTTTTTTTAGTGTGGAAACCAGTGTTAAATGTTTGTATTACAGTGATTCTGTATTGTGGGTTGGAACCGGGGGCAGGGGGATACTTACCTATAACATCGCGACCAGGAAGACCAGCCTGATCACGGAAAAAGATGGCTTGCCAAACAATACCATTTATGGAATATTACCGGGGCCGGATCACTTTTTATGGGCCAGTACAAATAAAGGCCTTAGCTGTTTTAACGCCTCCATAGCCAAGCAATCTGTAAAGTCTTTTCAATTTACGAACTATACTGCTGAACAAGGTTTGCAGGAAAATGAATTTAATACGGGTGCTTTTCATAAAAGTTCGGGTGGAATGCTCCTCTTTGGGGGTATTAATGGGCTTAATGTTTTCGATCCTTCTAAATTTAATGAAGTGCGTAGAACAGCGCCTGTAGTTTTTACCCACATTTTAATTGATAACAAAGCGGTGGGGAATGAAACAGCGGTGCCATTTTTAAAGGAGGTAAAGCTGGGTTACCAGAATCATTCGATCATGCTCAACTTTGCTGCATTGAATTTCCCGCCGTTAACTCAGTACCATTATTATTATAAACTGGATGGGTATGATCAGGAGTGGATTGATGCCGGTCAAAGAAACTATGCTGCCTACATGAATGTTCCAGCCAATTCCTACCGTTTTCTGGTTAAACATGTTCAACCAGGATATGCTAATGAAGGTGTGGTTACAGAAATGCGTATCGATATTGATGGACCATTTTGGGAAAAAAACTGGTTTATTGCTGACCTTGTACTGTTATTTCTGGGCTTAGTCTACTGCCTGTACCGCTATAGAATAGCCCAGCTCTCAAAGCTGGCTCAGATGCGCCAGGGCATAGCGACTGATTTGCATGATGATATCGGTTCTGCTTTGTCTAATATCAATATCTTATCAGAACTTTCTAGAAAAAGCCTTCAAAATACCACTCTGGCCCATATTTTTCTAGACCGAATTTCAGAAGAGGTACAGACTTCCAGCCAATCTCTCGATGATATTATATGGAGCGTAAATACTCATAATGACAATTGGGAAGAAACTTTTAGCCGGATGAGGCGCTACGCTGCTGAAGTTTTTGAGAATAACAATATTCTATATCACCTTAAACTTGATGAACAGGTTGGAACTGCGAAATTAAACATGGGGAAGAGAAGGGATATTTTTCTGATTTATAAGGAGATTTTGAACAATATAAACAAACACGCCGAGGCAACAGAGGTAAACATAGAGATGTGCTTTAAGGAAAAAAAACTGATGATGACCATATGCGACAACGGCAAAGGCTTTGATAAAAGCAAACAAACCCACCGGAATGGTCTTAAAAATTTAGCCAGGAGGATTGCCTGTTGGAAAGGAAGCCTGATTATAGATGCGGATGATAAGGGGACCCGGATAAAGATTCTGATATGACAGAGGATCACTCATTTGAGTAGGCTTTGCTATGGATTAAATGATTAATTTAGAGAGATGAATCCAATCAGCATTATATTGTTTGAAGATAATGAAAGGCTCAGGGAGTCTCTTGTTTACCTGTTAAACAATACCGATGGATTTAAGGTACTGGCAGATTATGGACATTGTAATGATGCGGCATCTGCTGTTAGGGTATATAAACCTGAAGTGGTATTGATGGATATTGATATGCCTGGGACAGATGGGATTAAAGGCGTAAAAATGGTTAAGGAGGCTATGCCTTTAACGGCTGTTATTATGTTTACTGTTTTTGAAGACGATGACAAATTGTTTCAATGTCTTTGCAATGGTGCAAATGGCTATCTTTTAAAAAAGACAGCGCCGGGAAAACTTTTCGAGGCGATACAAGAGGTGATGGATGGGGGAGCTCCAATGTCGCCTTCTATTGCCCGTAAGGTTCTGAATAGTTTTAACCAGGCTAAGCCAAAGGAATATAATTTAACTCCAAGAGAATTGGATGTGTTGCAATTGCTCATTAAGGGCTACAGCTCAAAAATGATTGCCGCCGAATTAATGATATCTTTTGATACTGCCAGATCTCATTTGAAAAACATTTACCTGAAGTTACACGTGAATTGTGGCAAACAGGCTATTTCTAAAGTGCTTACCGAGCATATTCTTTAATGTTTTCATACTACCCAAAGATGTGATTTCAGAGCCAGGTCAATTGCCGCAATTTTGAGGTGATTATTTGAAACTTAAATCTATTTTCTTATGAAGAATTTTAATCATTTTTTATTTGTGATTACCGCGGTTGCGGTCGTTTTTAGCGCTTGCAGCAAAGAAGGGCCAATTGGACCTGCGGGGCCTGCAGGAACCACGGGCGCAACTGGTGCGGTAGGTGCCACTGGAGCTGATGGTACTAAGATTTATTCGGGCACTGTTGCCCCCGCTGCCACACTAGGTGCTAATGGCGATTTTTATCTGAACACTGCCACGAGCATGCTCTATGGTCCCAAAACGGCTGCAGGCTGGGGTACAGCTACAAGCCTTATTGGCGCAACTGGTGCTGCCGGGGCAACTGGTGTGGCGGGGTCTAAAATTATTAGTGGCACGGGTGTTCCGGCAGCATCTGCTGGAAGTAATGGCGATTATTACCTGGACCCGGCTAATTATTTGTTTTACGGACCAAAGGCTAATGGCGTATGGCCTGTTCCCATCAATCTTAAAGGGGCTAAAGGTGATCCGGGAACAGCAAATGTGATTTACTCCGACTGGATAACCCCAAGTACTTACACTAAAACTACCGTTTTTGGAACTGTCTATTTTACGGCTGACATTGCGGCTTCAAAAGTTACTCAAGCCATATTGGATCAGGGTACAGTAATTGTTTATGGTAAGCTGAACGGTTATAACCCGGTTATATGGCCAACAGACCAGGTAGCAAACCTGCCGATTTCCATTACTTATATGAGTGGTGCGGTCTCTAATATTGATATCTGGTCTGCACTGGGCACAGTGGGAAGCATTCGCATTAGTCTGACCAGCTCAACAAATGCCTATAGTTCCATATCCAATGCCCATCAATTCAGGTATGTCATTATTCCTGGAGGGGTGCATACATTGTCAAATGTTAATTCTAAAAACTATGATGAGGTTAAGCAGGCTCTGCACCTAAGAGATTAGAGTAAAGGAGCGCTCTTTTTATAGAGGTGAATTTTTTCGAAAAACCCTTGAACCCTATTTCAAGGGTTTTTCGTAGCAAATTGCAAAGGGAGGGTGAGGATGGAAAATGTGAGGGCTGAGCTTTGTGATTTGAAACTAATATTTCCTTATTTCTGTAATTGTCGATTTGATTTCTAATTTTGGAGCACCTAATGAAAATTTGTTGTTTATTATTTTCGCTCCAGACCTGCCTTTATGCTAAAAGATATTTACCGGGAAAAATCTCCATTAACAGACAAAGACTGCTTTTTAGTCTTTGATC
>Ga0157370_10007090_pt1 | contig 12242 bp, 13 predicted proteins | sample C35metaG_FD_113463 | JGI IMG/M metagenome (GOLD analysis project Ga0157370, IMG submission 113463) | Corn rhizosphere microbial communities from Kellogg Biological Station, Michigan, USA - C3-5 metaG | ecosystem: Host-associated > Plants > Roots > Rhizosphere > Soil | place: USA: Michigan...
GCATTAACCGTTCGCGCCTTTCGATTTAAATAGAGCAATAAAGTGGATCAACAATTTCGGCGGGCATGGATTGGTGCTCGCAACTTTCTGGCCGGCCGCAAGTGCGAATCATTTTCCACCCCTATCAGCCAGCCACACCAAGCCCCTATCCGGCCCCTGCTTCCGCAAGGTCCCGCTCCAGGAAGTAATTGAGGAAGGTGCGGATGGCGGCGATGGCCGCAAGCTGGCCGATGTCGTCCCAGGCGGGCGCCATCGCGCTGCGCACAATGTCCGCCACAGGGCGCACTCCGGGCCCAGCAGCAGCCAGACCCCGAAGCGCCGGAACAGGACCTGGCGCCAGCCCGCATCATGGGGACGGCGGAAGAGATGCCGAAGCGAATTCACGAACGCCTCGTCCGCGCTGTTGCAGCATTGCGGTGGCAAGCCCCGGAACTCCGGCGGGCGCGTCGGGCGAATTTCATATCACCCCTATTCAGGAATCCGCGTCGGGTTGATCCTGATCAATGGCTCCTCCTCGTAGCTGTTTACCATCTTGTCATTGGGAGTATTCGGTCATGCAACTCCAACGGACGCGACCAGACTTGTCAAAAACAGAACAGGTTCACCACCTGCTGACGCAGATAAAGAAGCACCTCTGGCTGGGCCTGGATGCCGAAGCTGAAAAGTTGGCGGCAGAGCTTGCGCGGCTGCAGCCCGGTGCAACGAAGATCGAACCACCCGATACGGATTGATATGATCGTCGAGACGGAGAACTGAGATGAAAAACGCGAACCCAACAGGGCATTCCGACCTATCAGAGTTTTTGCGCGGCGAATTCGCGCTGGCGCCTTATCGGACTGCACTCAAGTTCGCTTCAATGGCCCATCTCGGCGCGACAGCGATGATACGGATGAACCGCGTCATGCTCGACGCCTACCGAGAAGCCGTTCGCGGACAACAGGACGCGTTCACCAAGCTTTCAAGCGGCATTGTCAGCCGCTTGGCGCATGATGGCGTCAACCCGACCGAGACCGCGGGCGTGATGTCCCAGACGTTGGCGGATATTTACAGGTCTGCCATTGAAAGGACCGCCGAATTTGAACGGACGATGGCCAGCGCCCGAGAAGAATGCTTTTCTGGGCTGCGGGATATCTCCAACATCATCCCCAGCGGCGGCGGCGAAAAAAAGGCGGCCTGACAGCCCCCCACAACCCACCACGTTAGAGGCGATAACTTGCGGCAGCTTTCAAACGTCATTTGCAACCAGCGGCCCCTGGTGCTCAAGCAGACCGTTCCGGTCTGCCACGCATGCCGGCATATGCGCGATCGAAAGACTGGATCCGTCCTGGTGGTAGACGAAGACGACAGACTTGTCGGGATTTTTACGGGGCGTGATGCGGTTCGCCGTGTGTTGGCCGCAGGCAAGGACGCGGACACAAAGCTGATGGAGGTCATGACCGTCAATCCGACAACCATTTCCGCAAATAAAAGCGCCATAGAAGCACTGCGGTTGATGTGGGATGGCGGATTCCGGCACCTTCCATTGATGGAAGGCGACAAAATACTGGGAGTCGTCTCCCGCGGCGACTTCGAGAGCGGCGAACAACTGGTGCTCGATGAAGAGCGGCAATTGTGGGAGCATATGCGGTAAAAGGCCCGCTGGCCGGACCCTGCGGTGAGACCGCTCAGTCCTCAATTGGACCTTTGTTCAAGTTGCCGCTGGCACTTGTAAAACGGCGGTTCGAAGGGGGCCCCAGCGGCTTTACAGAACTCTTACGTTTTTGCGGCGCCGCCCGCCCGCCGCCGTGCTAGGGTTCCCCCCAGAAAAACAAGATCGAGGAGGGGACATGAGCGCGATCGACCGGGCGCAGCTGGAGCGCAAAAAGGCTTCGGAATTTCCGCAAGGCCTGCTGGACCTTCTGGATTCCTATGTCCATGGCGTGATCGGCCGGCGCGAATTCATGGCGCGGGCGCAAACCTATGCCGCCGGCGCCATCAGCGCCGCCGCGCTGGTGGAGATGCTCAAGCCCAATTACGCCTGGGCCATTCAGGTGCCGGAAGACGACAAGGCCATCAAGGCGGAAAACGTCTCGGTCCCCTCGCCCAACGGCAACGGCCATATCGATTGCTATCTGGTGCGGCCCGCCAATGCGCGCGGCAAGCTGCCCGTGGTGCTGGTGGTGCATGAAAATCGCGGCCTCAATCCGTATGTGAAGGACGTGGCGCGGCGGCTGGCCAAGGCCGGCTACATGGCCATGGCGCCAGATGGGTTGACCTCGGTCGGCGGTTATTCCGGTGACGACGAAAACGGCGCCAAACTGTTCCAGCAGGTGGACGGCGGCAAGATGCGCGAGGATTTCTATCAGGCCGCGCTTTATCTGAAGAACCGGCCGGACTCGAGCGGCAAGCTGGGCGCGGTGGGCTTCTGCTTCGGTGGCGGGGTGGTGAATTATCTGGCGGTGCGGCTGGGGCCGGACCTGGCGGCGGCGGTGCCCTTCTATGGCGCCCAGCCCGCGGCCGACGATGTCGCCAAGATCAAGGCGCCGGTGAATGCCCAATATGCCGAACTGGACACGCGCCTGACCTCGGGCTGGCCGGCCTATGACGCCGCCTTGGCCAAGGCGGGCGTGACCCATGAGGGCCATGTCTATCCGGGCGCGAACCACGGCTTTCACAACGACACCACGCCCCGCTACGACGAGGCGGCCGCCAAGGAAGCCTGGCAACGCACCCTGGACTGGTTCAATAAGTATCTGAAAGCCTGACCCGCCTGGCTCTCGCGCGAATGGGGGCACGAGAGCCATTCCTTTCAAATGCTTATCGCGTTATTCTACGATTCAGAATGAAGCCGTTCGGGGAGAAAGCCATGGCCAGGCCTGACCGCTCCGCACTCTTTCTACTTGCTCTCCTCGCCGCAACCGGCGCCGCGCAGGCGGCGCCCTTTGACGCCAACCTGCCCTACCCCACCGAAGTCGCGCTGTCGCAGGAAAAGGACGGCTATATCTACCGCCGCTTCCCTGGCAATCAGCGGCTCTACACCTACGATCTCGATCCTGCCGGCCGGTCGGCCTGCAACGACAGCTGCGCCAGCGCCCGGCCGCCGATCCTGGCGCCGGCGAATGCCAAGGCGATGGGTGACTGGAGTGTGATCCGTCGTGACGATGGCACGCAGCAATGGGCCTATCACGGCAAGCCGGTCTACTCGCTGTTCCATGACGCGCCGAACAAGCCGGTCGGCGATGGCGAAGGCGGCGTCTGGCACATTCTGCCGTATGAGAAATAGTCAGCCGCCGCGAGGCTGCGGCTGCAGGCCAGCAATGTTTGACACGCCGATCTTCAGCCCGCCCCGCGAATCGCGGGCAGCGGATGCGGCTCGCCCGCCATTAACCGTCGATCAGCCAAAAAGGGCCGGGGCCGCATCCATCAGAAACATCGCAGCACGATATAACCGTGAGAAACATCGCAACACGATATACCCTCAACAGATTTATTCGGTTGTCACCCTTGCGACGAATGCGTAGGGTTCTTGGTGTTGCCTGATTCGGGCACCAGCGTGCGCGTTAGTGCTTTTCTGGAGGGTTCCAATGAAGCGTTATGCTTTCGCAGCGGCCACCATCGTTGGCTTGACATTGGGTGGGGGTGCGCAAGCGGCCACGCTCTTCGATCAGAACCTGGCGAGCCCGGGCTGGTTCGATGGTTCGGGCAATCCGAACGGCGGATTCACGGTAAACACCAATAACGGCATCACCACCGCCCAGCGGGTCAAGTTGCGCCAGGATCCAAACGTGATCCATTCCTCGAACGGGGTCTACGACGTTCCCACCGGCCCCCAGCCGAGTTCCCCCTCGCACGCGGCCTGGAACTATGAATTCAGCATCGGCTGTGACGTCGGCATCTGCCCGGGTGGGAATTTGGCCGCCCTGCTCGGCACTTCGACGATGACCGTGGCGGATATCACCAGCGGGCACAGCAACACCGTCAGCATGCTGACCTGGCTGGACGATGCCACCTGGAACGGTTCGGCAAAGAGCACGCTGTTCGATATGAGCTCTTTCATTGCGCAGAACTCGGAGAATCCGATTTTCGCCGATTTTCCGCTGGCGGCTTTCTATAACGAGAATTCGCCGGATATTTATCGGTTCACGATCAACGTGAAGGATTTGACCGGAGACGTTCTGGACACCAACACGGTGTGGGCGAACGCGAGCGGGTTTTCGTTCTTGCCGGGCGTGCCGGAACCCGCCACCTGGGCGATGATGCTACTTGGCTTCGGCGCCATTGGCGGCATGATGCGCGCCAGGCGCAGGCGGGAAGCCCTCGCGGCGTAACAGTTTTCGTTACCGGCCCGCGAGGAAGTCGAAGTCGCAGCCCTGCGGGGCCTGTGTAACGCTGTGCTGATAGAGCGCCGAATAACCACGTTGCGGCGCCTCCGCCGGCCGGTGCGCGGCCAGGCGCCGGGCTATTTCGGCCGGGTCCACCAGCAGGTCGATGCGCTTGCCCTTGACCGAAAGACGGATGCGGTCGCCGTTGCGCACCGCCGCCAACGGGCCGCCCACCGCCGCTTCGGGAGCCACATGCAGCACCACCGTGCCGAAGGCGGTGCCGGACATGCGCGCGTCCGAAATCCGCACCATGTCCTTGACGCCCTGCTGCGCCAGCTTGCGGGGAATGGGCAGATAGCCCGCTTCCGGCATGCCCGCGCCCTTCGGGCCGGCATTCTGCAGCACCAGGATATCATCGGCCGTCACGTCCAGGGTTGGATCGTCGATTCGGGCGGCCAGATCCTCCAGGCTGTCGAACACCACCGCCCGGCCTTCATGCTCGAACAAGCTTTCGGTGGCGGCGGCGCGCTTGAAGATGGCGCCGTCCGGCGCCAGCGAGCCCCTCAGCGCGATCAGCCCGCCGCTCTTCGAGACAGGCTTGGCGAATTCATGGACGATGCGGCGATCCACCCAGCAAGGCTCATCTTCCAAACGTTCGCCCAGGGTGCGCCCATCAACGGAGAGCGTGTCCAGATGCAGCAGCGGCTTCAACTCGCGCAGCACCGCTTCCACGCCGCCCGCGGCATAGAGATCCTCCATATAGCCCTCGCCCACCGGCTTGAGGTCCACCAGCACGGGCGTTTCGTCGGAAATCCGGTTCAGCCGGTCATAGGAGATCCTGATCCCCGCGCGCCCGGCGATGGCGGTGAGATGGACGATGGCGTTGGTCGAGCCGCCGATGGCCATCAGCACGCGCAGGGCGTTCTCCACCGATTTTTCGGTGATGATCTGGCTGGGACGAATGGGATTTTTGATCAGCGCCATCGCGGTGCGGCCGCTGGCTTCCGCCATCACCAACCGTTCGGAGTGCACGGCGGGGATCGCAGCCGAGCCCGGCAAGGCAATGCCCAGCGTCTCGGCGATGCAGGCCATGCTGGACGCGGTACCCATCACCGCGCAGGTGCCGGCCGTCGTGGCCAGCCGCCCCTCCACCGTCTCGATTTCATCGGAATCGATATCGCCGCTGCGGAAGCGGGCCCAGAAGCGCCGGCAGTCGGTGCAGGCGCCCAGCCTTTCGCCCTTGTGACGGCCGGTGGACATGGGACCGGTGACCAGCTGCACCGCGGGCAGATCGGCAGAAAGCGCGCCCATCAGCTGGGCGGGCACGGTCTTGTCGCAACCGCCGATCAGCACCACCGCGTCCATCGGCTGGGCGCGGATCATCTCTTCGGTATCCATCGCCATCAGGTTGCGGAATTTCATGCTGGTGGGATTGAGGAAGACCTCGCCCAGCGAAATGGTGGGAAACACCCGCGGCATGCCCCCTTCCGCCAGCACGCCGCGCGAAACCGCTTCCACCAGTTCTGGCATGGCGCGATGACAATTGTTGAAGCCCGACCCCGTCGCGGCGATGCCCACGATCGGCGCATCCAGCAGCTTTTCCGACTGGCCCATGGAGCGCGCAAAAGAGCGACGCAGGAACAGCGCAAATTCCCGGTCACCGTAATTGGTCAGACCGTTGTTGAGACCTTTTTTCATGCCGTCTTGTTGTCTCTGCGGGGACGCAATGCAAGGGCGGCCAGGAACGCCGCCAGCTGGAGACCGGCCAGAACATACATGCCGGCCTGGTAACCCCCATAGTGATCCTTGAGCCAGCCCAGGACGAATGGCCCGAAAAAGCCGCCCAGATTTCCCACCGAATTGATCCAGGCGATGCCCCCAGCGGTGGCCGACGAGGCCAAGGTCAGAGGCGCCAGCGCCCAGAACGGCGCCTTCATGCCGTGGATGCCGATGCCGGCGAAACACAGGGCGACGATGCCGATCGCTGAGGCCCCGGCCGCGCCGAAGCCAGCCGCCGCGCCCAGCCCTATCGCCATGATCAGCAAGGTGCAGATCAGCAGCAAGCGGTGATTGCCGAAATGATCCGACAGCCAGCCGATGACCAATAGTCCGACGACGCCCACCGCCGAGGGAATGGCAACAATCAGGCCGGTGGTGAATGGGCTGAACCCCATGGACGCAACGATGGTGGGCAGGAAGACGGCCAGCGACAGGTTCGCCGAGATGTTGCCGAGATAGATGAAGCACATCGCCAGCACCCGCGGGTCATAGAAGGCGCGGAAGGTCTCGAACAGATGCGAGCGCCCGGGCTGGCTGGGATCGGCGGCGAGCGCGCCTTGCAACCATTGTTTCTGCGCCGGCGTCAGCCATTTGGCATCGGCGGGCTTGTCGGGCAGATGGAAATAGATCACCACGCCCAGGATCACCGCCGGCAGGCCCTCCAGCACGAACATCCACTGCCAGCCCGGCAGCCCCATGACGCCCGACATGCCGAGAAGGATGCCTGAAAGCGGGGCGCCGATCACGGTGGACAGCGGAATGCCCAGGGTGAACAACCCCATCATGCGGGCGCGATAAACGGCGGGAAACCAGCAGACCAGATAGAAAAGAATGCCGGGAAAGAATCCCGCTTCCGCGATCCCAAGAAGAAAGCGCAGCCCATAGAAGCTCGCGGGACCGCGGACAAAAATCATCGCCGCCGACAGGATGCCCCAGCTCACCATGATACGCGCGATCCAGCGGCGGCCGCCGATCCGTTCCAGCACCAGGTTGCTGGGCACCTCGAACAGGAAATAGCCGACAAAGAACAGACCGGCTCCGGTGGCGAACATGGTCGCGGAGAGGCCGAGATCATGACGAAGCGCGACACCGGCAAAGCCGATATTGATGCGGTCCAGATAGTTGGCGAGATACGCCAGCAGCAGAAGCGGCATCACGTGCCAGATCACGGTGCGGATGGTGCCGCGGCCAAGAGCCTGCTGGCCGTCGCCGCCGAGTGCCTTGTCCATATCCCCTCCCCCTCTTCGCCTGCGGTGGAGGCCGATGGCCTATTGCGGCGGCGAAACCTGGTTGACCAGGAAGTCGTTGACCGCGCCGGCCTCGAAGGCCAGCGGATCGGCATCGTCCATCGGACCCTTATGCACGACAATATCGGCGGTCACTTCATAGCTGGAGCTGGCCTTGGCGTCGGCCTCGGGGAACGCCGCGCCCGAGAAGGGACTCCAGCGCTTGGCCGGACCGGCGCCGGTCTTGAACTGCCAGACGGGCCGGAAATAATCCATACGGAAACTGTAGCGCAGTCCCGCCGGATCGCGCTTGGACGCGGGCGCGGTGTCGCCCTTGGCCCGGCTTTCCACGAAGGTGAACCAGTTGCCCTTTGCGTCCATGGTAATTTCCGAAGCGCGATAGGCCATGTAGAGCTCGATATCGCGGCGGCTGGTGAATTTGTGACCCTTGATCACCAGGTGAAAACCGTTCGCACCCTTCTTCTGGGCGGTGAAGACACCCGGAGCCGCCGGCGCCACCGTGGGCGGCGTATCGGACGCCGCCGCGCCCGCGTTCTGGGGCGCTGGGGGAGCAGCTGGCGTCTCCGCCGCATTCAGGGGTGTGGCCAAAGCCAGCGCCGCCACCAAACTCAAACCAAAGCCGATACCGTATTTCATTGCTGTCCTCGCCTTCAGGCCGCCGTCTTTCGCGGCATCGCCGTTAGAAATAAAAACTGGTCGAGACCCCATACACGATCGCCGAGACGATGACCGCGCCCAGCAGGAAGCGCCACCAGGGCGCATGCTGCATCTGGACGCCGCCCGGCGCGCCGCGCCGTTTGCCCGTGATCATGGCCCGGATCAGGTTTTCCCGCTTGTAGGCAAAATAGAAGGCGACCGCCACCAGATGCAGGGCGACCAGCCATTCCAGATAGGTGAACCAGCGATAGTGCAGCCGCGCCAGATGACGGCCTTCCTTGAAGGTGACGTAGACGGACAGCGGGCCGGAATAGAGCCCGTCCACGTCCACCGCGAACAGGCCCAGGCACACAACCGTCAGCACCAGAGCCAGCATCAGCACGACACTGACGGCGCCCAGGGGGTTGTGGCCATGGCTGTGGCCGGCGTCGCGGCGGTGCAGCTTGCGGGCATAGTCCAGCACGGCGCCGGGTCCGCGTACGAAACTGGTGAAGCGGGCGGTGTCGGAGCCCACCAGGCCCCAATAGATGCGCATCAGGACGATCCAGAGCGCGGCGTAACCGCTGTAGAGATGGTATTGCAGCTGGTTGTTGACGCCACTCCACCAGCAGACGCCCAGGGCGATCACCAGCCCCCAATGCATCAGCCGGACCGGCAGATCCCATACCCGAAGATCGGAAACGCCCTGAAGGGCGGTTTCGGCGCCTGAATTGTCCTGGTCGATCATAAGCCCTGTTCTTGTTATTATCCTTTGCCCCGCCCGGCGCCTCCCCCACCGAACCAGCATAGTCTGATGAAATATCTGGATTTTGACCAGATGGGCGACGGGCTCCCGCTGCGGCACAGAAGCGCGTCCCGTCCGGTGCACAGCGCCGGCTTTTGCCTGGATTTATTGCTCGGGCGCCGGGGTCAGCAGCGGCTTGCCCTTGTCCACCACCCAGCTGTTGACCAGCTTCACCGGTTCACTGCCGACCAGCACCGAGCGATGCACGACGCCGCGCGGCACCAGGAAGCTTTGGCCCGGTCCCAGTTCCATAGGCGCCTTGCCTTTCTTCTCCAGCCGAATATGACCCTGGAGCACATAGCCGATCTCGGTGCCATTGTGGGTGTGGAAGCCGTTGCCCGAGCCGGGCACGATTTCGACCGTGCCGAAAATGGTTTCCTGCGGGGCGGCCGTGGAAACGTCGGTCTGCTGCAGCACCGTCCGCTTGGCGGGCGGTTTTGCCGGCTCCTGGGCATGGGCGGCGGCGCAAAGGCCCATGGCGACGAGCACGCCGCCGCAGCTTATTTTCATCATGGCATGCTCCCCGTATTCGCCGGCAAATCTTCGGCAAAAGGCCAGGAAGGTCAACGCGCCTCGGGACGATAATCAGGAGCGAATAATCAGCTCCGGGCACGCTTGCGGCTGGAATGGCCGTTGCCGCCCTTGGCCTTGAGGCTTTTCTTCAGCGCGTCCATCAGGTCGATGACATTGTCCTCTTCCACAGGCTCGGCGGTGACCAGCTTCTCACCCTTCTCCTTGCGGCGGATCAGGTCGCGCAGCGCGGTCTCATAGCGATCCTCGAATTTTCCGGGCTCGAAGTCGCCTTCCTTTTGCTCGATGATCTTGCGGGCGATCTCGATCATCTCCTTGCTGGGACGGGCCGCGGGGATATCGTCAAAGGCTTCCTTGGGGCTGATCACCTCGTCGCCCATCCGCAAGGTATAGACGATGATGCCCTTGTCGCGCGGCTCCAGCGCCACCAGCCGTTCGCGGGTGTGCATCACCACCCGGCCGAGCGCGATGCGGCCGGTTTCCGCCAAGGCTTCACGGATCACGGTATAGGCTTCCACGCCTGCCTTCTCGTTCGGCAGCAGATAATAAGGCGCATTCCAGTAGAGACGGTCTATCTCTTTTTCGTCCACGAAGCGCTCGATCTCGATGGTCCTGGTGGTCTCCAGCCGGACCGCGTCCAGTTCCTCGTTGCTCAAGACCACATAATGGTTCTTGGAGATCTCATAGCCCTTGACCAGATCCGAACGTTGCACCGGTCCGGTATCGGGATCGGTGGGGATCATGCGGATGCGGTTGTTGGTCTCCGGATTGAGCAAATGGAAGGAAACGTCACCGGTGCGGCTGGTGGCGTTGTAGAGCGCCACCGGGCAGGACACCAAAGACAGCCTCAGGCTGCCCTGCCACATGGGCCGTGAGGACAGATGCGGCTCGTTGGAATTGGCCGGTTTATGATGGCCGCGGGCCTGGGCTGCCTTGTGCGCGGCCCCCTTGCGGTGGCTGGCCTTCGTGTGGCTTCGGGACGCTTTGGCTTTCTTGCGGGCGGCCATGGCAATATCCTTCACTTGTCGGGCTTAAATAAGTGGAAAACCGGAACGGAAACGCCGTGAAGGAACTATGTTTCCACGGAGAGAGAAGTCCATGGCCGCCAAGAAGAAAACCGCACGCAGGAGCACCAGGGGCAAGGTCGGGACGGCCGTGAAAAAGGCCCGCAAAGGCGCAACGGCCATCGCCAAGAAAGCCTTGAAAAAGTACCAGTCCATGCGGGACTTCACGGTCACCGCTGAGCCCAGCGGGCATCGTCCCGTCGCGGCCGGCAAACGCCTGCGTTATGTGATCCAGAAGCATGAAGCCACCCGCCTGCATTACGATTTCCGGCTGGAACTGAACGGCACCTTCAAAAGCTGGGCGGTGACGCGGGGACCCTCGCTTAACCCCGCCGACAAGCGGCTGGCGGTGGAGGTGGAAGACCATCCGCTGGATTATGGCGACTTCGAAGGCACCATTCCCAAGGGCCAGTATGGCGGCGGCACGGTGATGCTGTGGGATCGCGGCTATTGGGAGCCGGAAGGCGATGCCGAGCGCATGCTGGCCAAGGGCGACCTCAAATTCACCCTGGACGGCGAGAAGCTGCATGGCGGCTGGGTGCTGGTGCGAATGCGCGGCGACAAATTCGGCGGCAAGCGCACCAACTGGCTGCTGATCAAGCATCACGACAAATATGCGAAGGACGAAAACGGCGAGGCCATCCTCAAAAAGGATCATTCGGTGGCGTCAGGCCGCGCCATGGAGCAGATTGCCGAGGGCAAGGGCGCCAAGCCCAAGCCTTTCGTCCGCGCCCGCGCCTTTCGCGCGAACGCGGTGTGGGTGAGCCGCAGTTCGCGAAGCGAACGAGCAGATCCAGTGGATCTGCGAGAGCGGCGAACGGTCCGTAGCGACAGCGTACGGACGGCCAAAGCGAGCGGGCGGAACAGTGGTAGCGGCGAGAAAAGGTCCGAAGAGCCTGAGCCTGTGAAGAAGCCAGCTGCCCCGCCCAAAGGCAAAGCCGTCAAATCCCTGCCACGCTTCGTGGAGCCGCAGTTGGCGCGCCTGGTGGAACAGCCGCCGGGCGGCAGCGACTGGGTGCATGAGGTCAAGTTCGATGGCTACCGCATGCAGATGCGGGTTGAGAATGGCAAAGCCAGGCTCTTCACCCGCAAGGGCCTGGACTGGAGCGACAAGTTCGCTGCCATCGCCAAAGCCGCCGCCAAACTGCCGGATTGCGTCCTGGATGGGGAAGTCTGCGCCCTGGACCAGAATGGGGCGCCAGATTTTGCCGCCCTGCAGGCTGCCCTCTCCGACGGCAAGTCCGAGGCACTGATCTATTTCGTTTTCGACTTGTTGTTTGTGGAAGGCGAGGATTTGCGTCCCCTGCCCCTCGCCACCCGCAAGACCCGGCTGGCCGAACTGCTGAAGGACAACAAGACCACCAACCAGATCCGCTTCGTCGAGCATTTCACCAGCGGCGGCGATGCGGTGCTGCGATCGGCCTGCCGGATGAATCTGGAAGGCATCATCTCCAAGCGTGCCGGCGATCCCTATAGCGGCGGCCGCGGCGATAGCTGGATCAAATCCAAATGCCGCGCCGGCCATGAAGTGGTGATCGGCGGCTGGAGCACCACTGAGGGCAAGTTCCGCTCCCTGCTGGTGGGCGTTCATCGCGGCGATCACCTGATCTATGTCGGCCGGGTCGGCACCGGCTATTCCGCCGACAAGACCAAACGCCTGGTGCCCCGGCTGAAGGAATTGGAGAGTGAGAACAGTCCTTTCACCGGCCAGAATGCACCCCGCCGCGAGCGGGGTGTCCATTGGGTCAAGCCCGAGCTGGTGGCGGAAATCGAATTTGCCGGCTGGACCGGCGACGGCATGGTGCGTCAGGCTGCGTTCAAGGGCCTGCGCGCCGACAAGCCGGCCGAGGATGTGAAAGCCGAGAAACCGGTGAAAAAC
>Ga0157370_10007092_pt1 | contig 12240 bp, 12 predicted proteins | sample C35metaG_FD_113463 | JGI IMG/M metagenome (GOLD analysis project Ga0157370, IMG submission 113463) | Corn rhizosphere microbial communities from Kellogg Biological Station, Michigan, USA - C3-5 metaG | ecosystem: Host-associated > Plants > Roots > Rhizosphere > Soil | place: USA: Michigan...
GCTCGGCCTCGATCAGTTGCACCAGGTCTGTGTTCTGAGCGAAGCGGATCAGCGCTGGCTGGAAGGTGCGGGGGAACGCCTGAATCTATCCCTGCGTGCCCTGCATCGGATCATCAAGGTGGCCCGTACCCTGGCCGATCTCGCCGGCCAGGCCACTATCGAGCGGGCGCAACTGGCCGAGGCGTTGCAGTATCGGTCGACGAGCAACTGACAGCATCAATGCCCGCGGCGTCTATGACGAAAGTCCATTGCGATGGGCCAGACCGCCAACACAAGCGTTGCCGCAAGCAGTATTGCGGTATCGGTGAAGACGTTACGCAGTCCCGCTGTCAGCGATTGGGTGGTCAGCTGATTCACACTGTCCGCTCCCGTATTCAGGGTAAACAGCGCACTGACCAGGCACGCTCCCACGAGCAGGCCGAGGTTGCGCGACAGGCTGAGCAGGCCTGCCACCATCCCACGCCGCTCGGGTGCGGCACGTTCACCCGCATGCCGCGTGCTTGGACTTGCTCGTTGTCGAACACCTCGGCGAGATCGTTGATCGGCCCGCATGGCACGCCGGCGGCTTCGAGCAATTCGATCCACTCGCGCTTGCCGCGCGCCTTCACCATGTCGGCGACGATCGGCACGAGCGTCTCGCGGTGCCGCACGCGCTCGGGGTTCGTTGCGAAGCGCGCGTCGTCGGCGAGTTCCGGGCGGCCGCCCACCTGCACGAACTTGCGGAATTGCGCATCGTTGCCCACCGCGAGGATGATCCATCCGTCGCTCGTTTGGAATGCCTGATAAGGCACGATGTTCTGATGGGCATTGCCCCAGCGCTGCGGAGGCAGGCCGCTCGTCAGATAGTTCGAGCCCATATTCGCGAGCATCGCGACTTGCACATCGAGTAGCGCCATGTCGATGTATTGGCCGATGCCTGTTCGCTCGCGATGCGCCAGCGCGGCGAGCACGGCCACCGTCGTATACATCCCTGTCATCAGGTCGGCGATGGCCACGCCGGCTTTTTGCGGCCCGCCGCCGGGCAGGCTGTCGCGCTCGCCCGTCACGCTCATGAAGCCGCCCATGCCTTGGACGATGAAGTCGTAGCCGGCGCGTTCGGCGAGTGGGCCCGTCTGGCCGAAGCCCGTCACCGAGCAATAGATGAGGTCCGGTTTGACCTGCGCGAGCGCGGCGTAGTCGAGCCCGTACTTGGCGAGCTGCCCCACCTTATAGTTTTCGAGTACGACGTCGCTTTGCGCCGCGAGGTCCCGAACGATTTTCTGCCCATCGGGCGTCGCTATGTCGACCGTGACCGAGCGCTTGTTGCGATTTGCGCACAGGTAATAGGCTGCCTCGCGCGTATCGGTGCCGTCGGGTGTTTTCAGATAGGGCGGGCCCCAGTGGCGCGTGTCGTCACCCGTGCCGGGGCGTTCGATTTTGATGACATCGGCGCCGAGATCGGAAAGCGTCTGCGCGCACCAAGGGCCGGCGAGCACGCGGGTGAGGTCGAGCACGCGGATATGACTGAGCGCTCCCATGTCGGTCGATGTCTCCTTGTATCTGCAGCCGGCATGAGCCGCCGGCGTCGTTGGCATGTTAAGCGGTTTTTGGCGTCGGGCCCAGACTGCCTGTATTCCACGATTCGCGGCTCGGTTGCCAGGTGGGAGACCCAGATGGCAATGCGGGCGAGGGTGAGTGTTGCCCGGGGGGCGGACAGGCACATCCGGCATGGCGACTCTTGATGCCGCTCTCATCGGCGCATTTGCGCACCGTCTTATTGATTGCCTTCTCTGACCCCTTCGGACCTGATCCTCCATAAAATCGCGGCCACATTCAGGTCATGGCAATTCGGGTGTGCTTGTTATCTATATCCGGACGGGTATAATTATGACGCAGAAACGCAGGCTCCTGTACTGGGAGGGGTCGTCCAAGAAGGACTTCAAGGAATTCCCGATCGATGTGCAGAAAGCAGTGCTCGCCCGCTATGGTGCGAGTGGGAGAACGTAATGGCTCGCAAAGACTATCCTCGGGGTGCCGACAACGTGCTGCACGATCTCGGTTTCGACGATGCAGAGGAGCTGTCGGCGAAAGCGGCGCTTGCGCTCAAGCTCAACGAACTGATTGCTCAGCGTGGCTTGAGCCAGATGGAAGCCGCAACGATTACCGGCATGACCCAACCGAAGGTGTCGCAAGTACGTCGTTACAAGCTCCAGAACATTTCGCTGGAGCGGCTGATGCAAGCGTTGGTTTCATTCGATCAATGTATAGAGATTGTTGTTCATCCTGCGAAGCGAACTGATGCAGCGGGCATATCTGTAGCCGCGTGAACAGCGCTCGACAAGGCTATTGCGCTGCTGCTACCCGACTTGATCCGCCATGCGAAGCCGAGCCGCTAAACGCGGCAACCGCGTCCGCTGTGTGACGCCGCGCCAACCTTGACCATGCGGCCCCAACGCTCAGCCGCACTGGGCCGGCATCCTTGGCAAGGGCACCCCGGCGACATTTCCGTATAATTGGTCGTTTAGGCGAAATCGCCCGCCCGCGGCAAGCGTGGGCGCCGGGTTTCCAATCGAGAACGTCCCCAGTCCCTTATGAAAGCCGCCGAAATCCGCGAGAAATTCCTCAAGTTCTTCGAATCGAAGGGCCACACGATCGTCCGCTCGTCGAGCCTCGTGCCGGGCAACGACCCGACGCTGCTCTTCACCAATTCGGGCATGGTGCAATTCAAAGACGTGTTTCTCGGCGCCGAGTCGCGGCCCTACACGCGCGCCACGACGGCCCAGCGCAGCGTGCGCGCGGGCGGCAAGCACAACGACCTCGAAAACGTCGGCTACACGGCGCGGCACCATACGTTCTTCGAGATGCTCGGCAATTTCTCGTTTGGCGACTATTTCAAGCGCGACGCAATCCGTTACGCCTGGGAACTCCTGACCGAAGTCTACCGGCTGCCGAAGGACAAACTCTGGGTCACGGTCTATCAGGAGGACGACGAGGCCTACGGCATCTGGGCCGATGAGCTCGGCGTGCCGCGCGAGCGCATCATCCGCATCGGCGACAACAAGGGCGCCCGCTACGCCTCGGACAACTTCTGGCAGATGGCGGACACGGGCCCGTGCGGCCCCTGCTCGGAGATCTTCTACGATCACGGTCCGGAAGTCTGGGGCGGCCCGCCCGGATCGCCCGAGGAAGACGGCGACCGCTACATCGAGATATGGAACCTCGTGTTCATGCAGTTCAACCGCGACGCTCAGGGCAACATGACGCCGCTGCCCAAGCCCTGTGTCGACACGGGCATGGGCCTCGAACGCATTGCGGCGGTGCTGCAGCACGTCCACAGCAACTATGAAATCGACCTCTTCGAGGCGCTGATCAAGGCCGCCGCGCGCGAAACCGGCGTGAGCGAGCTCGGCAACAATTCGCTGAAGGTCGTCGCCGACCATATCCGCGCGTGTTCGTTCCTGATCGTCGACGGCGTGATTCCGGGCAACGAGGGCCGCGGCTACGTGCTGCGCCGGATCGTGCGCCGCGCCATCCGCCATGGCTACAAGCTCGGCTGCAAGCGGCCGTTCTTCCACAAGCTCGTAGCCGATCTCGTCAAAGAGATGGGAGCCGCCTATCCCGAACTCGCCGATGCGCAAGCACGCGTGACGGACGTCCTGCGCCAGGAAGAAGAGCGCTTTTTCGAGACGATCGAGCACGGCATGTCGATCCTCGAATCGGCGCTGGCCGATCTCGCGTCCAAGGGCGGGAAGACGCTCGATGGCGAAGTCGCTTTCAAGCTCCACGATACCTATGGCTTTCCGCTCGATCTGACGGCCGATGTCTGCCGCGAGCGCGACGTGACGGTGGACGAACCCGCGTTCGACGAAGCGATGTCGCGCCAGCGCGAGCAGGCTCGCGCGGCCGGCAAGTTCAAGATGGCGCAAGGTCTCGAATACTCGGGCGCCAAGACGACGTTCCACGGCTACGAGGAACAGATCTTCGACGACGCCAAAGTCGTCGCGCTCTATGTCGACGGCTCGGCCGTCACGCAGCTCGCGCCTGGGCAGCAGGCCGTCGTCGTGCTCGATCACACGCCGTTTTATGCGGAATCGGGCGGTCAAGTGGGCGATACGGGCGTCATTGCCAACGCCAGCGTGCGCTTCGCGGTGCTCGATACGCTCAAGGTGCAGGCCGACGTGATCGGCCATCATGGCACGCTCGAGCAGGGCACGCTGAAGGTGGGCGACGTCGTCAAGGCCGAGATCGACGCGATCCGCCGCGCACGCACCGCGCGCAACCATTCGGCGACGCACCTGATGCACAAGGCGTTGCGTGAAGTGCTCGGCGCGCACGTGCAGCAAAAAGGCTCCCTCGTCGATCCCGACAAAACGCGTTTCGACTTCGTTCATAACGCGCCGTTGACGGACGACCAAATCCGCCGTGTCGAAGATATCGTCAATGCGGAAATTCTCGCCAATGCGCCCGGCGTCGTACGCGTCATGCCATTCGACGAAGCGGTGAAGGGCGGCGCCATGGCGCTTTTCGGCGAAAAGTACGGTGACGAGGTGCGGGTGCTCGATCTCGGTTTTTCGCGCGAGCTTTGCGGCGGCACGCACGTGCATCGCACAGGCGATATCGGTTTCTTCAAGATCGTCGCGGAGACCGGCGTCGCGGCCGGAGTACGCCGCGTCGAGGCGCTGACGGGCGATAACGCCGTGCGCTACACGCAGACGCTCGAGGCGCAGTTGGCTGCCGCGGCCGCGGCGCTCAAGGCGCAGCCTTCGGAGCTCACGCAGCGCATCGGGCAAGTGCAGGAGCAGGTCAAATCGCTCGAGAAGGAACTCGCGGCGCTGAAGTCCAAGCTCGCGTCGAGCCAGGGCGACGAACTGGTGGCGAAGGCCGTCGATGTCGCTGGCGTGCAGGTTCTCGCCGCGACGCTCGACGGCGCCGACGTCAAAACGCTTCGCGAGACCGTGGACAAGCTCAAGGACAAGCTCAAGCACGCGGCCGTCGTGCTTGCCGCCGTCGACGGCGGCAAGGTCAGCCTCATCGCAGGCGTGACGCCGGAGGCGAGCAAGAAGGTCAAGGCCGGCGAGCTCGTCAACTTCGTTGCCCAGCAAGTCGGCGGCAAGGGCGGCGGCCGCCCCGACATGGCGCAGGCCGGCGGTACCGAGCCGGCTGGGCTGCCCGCCGCGCTGGCCGCCGTTACCGGGTGGGTGCGCGCTCAGCTTTGATCGCCGCGGCGCTCGATCGCGCGGCGAGCAGCAGCTCGCGCAGCGCCTTGAGCGCCGCCGAGCACTGCCCTCGGCGCCAGACGAGCAGCGTGTCGATCGCATCCAGTTCGTCGAGCGCATGGACCGCCACGTCGTCCGCACCGCGCGGCAGCAGCTCGAGAACCGAGCGTGGGGCGACGGCCACACCGGCGCCCGCGGCCACGCAGGCCACGATCGCATGATATGAGCCGAGCTCGAGCACGCGGGCCGGGCGAATGCCATGCCCGGCGTACCATCGCTCGATATATTCGCGATATGAACAGCCGCGCTCGAACGCGACGAGTGTCGACAGCGCGATATCGGACGCTTGCCGAATCGGCCGATGGCCGCGCGGCGTCAGCATGACGAGCGACTCCTGAAAGACGGGGACGCTGTCGAGCGATTCGTCGAGCATGCCCGGCTCGGGTGGCCGCGCCATCAATGCCGCATCGATTTCGAATTTCACGAGCCGTTCGTGCAGACAGCCCGTCGTGGCCGTCGTCAGTTCGAGCGCTACGTCGGGCCACCGCTGGTGATAGGTCGCGAGCAAGCTCGGCAGCCGCGTGGCCGCGGTGCTTTCCATCGTACCCAGTGACAATCGCCCCCGAGGCTTATCGTCGACGAGCGCCTGACGCGCTTCGTCGGCCAGCGCGAGCAACCGTTCGGCGTACGGCAGCAGCGTAACGCCCGCCGGCGTCAGGACAAGCCTGCGCCCATCGCGCACGAACAGCGGTGTGCCGAGCTCCGCCTCCAATTGCTTGACCCGCGTCGTGACGTTCGACTGCACGCGGTTGAGCTTCATCGCGGCGCGCGTGACGCCGTTTTCCCGGACGACCGCGCGAAAGACGGTCAGCGCAGCGAGATCCATGGTTCTCTCTCGAAGATGATTGCGTTCGTAATTATTCATTTTTCGAGAACGAACGGTCAAGCTATGATTTTCCTGTCCGAACCGCCGCGCGCCACCCTATCGCCATGAGCCATTCCGTGCCACGAAGCTACACTCCGTCGGTTGCCGCTCAGCCCAGCCCCGCGCGGGTGGCGCTCGCCTGTATGGTCGTCCTGGCTGTCGCGTTGGGGGTGGGACGTTTCGCTTTCACGCCGCTTTTACCGCTGATGCTGCACGGCGGCGCGCTCGATCTGCGCGGAGGCGGCTGGTTGGCATCGGCGAATTACGCCGGCTATTTCGTCGGCGCCCTCACTTGCGCGGCGCTGCGCGTCGAGCCGGGGCGGGTGGTCCGCGCGGGGCTCGCGGCGACCGTCGTTCTCACGTGCGCCATGGGCCTCGTCGACGCGTTCTGGGTCTGGGCAGCGATTCGTTTCGCGGCCGGGGCGGTGAGCGCCTGGACGTTCGTGTTCGCTTCGCAGTGGGGGCTGGCGCGTCTGGCGCGGCGCGGTGCGCACGCGTGGGGCGGGCTGATCTATACGGGGCCGGGCATCGGCATTGTCGTCACGGGGCTTTTTGCGGGCCTCCTTGCCCGCTATGGGGCGGCGGCCGGGTGGATCGGTTTCGGGGTGCTCTGCGCCGTGTTCGCGGTTCCGATCTGGCGTACGTTTGCCGACGACGGCGCGGCCCACGCCTCCTCGGCGAAGGCAGGCGCGGCACCGGCTGCGAGCGGGTCGGCCGATGCGCATGTTCCATCCGAGCCGCGCGCCCGTGCGCAAGGCGCGTGGCTCGTGCTGCTCTATGGGTTGCCGGGCTTCGGCTACATCATCACCGCGACGTTTTTGCCCGTTATCGCCCGTCACGCGTTGCCCGGCTCCGCGTGGCCCGACCTGTTCTGGCCGATGTTCGGCGCGGCGTTGATTCCGGGCGCGCTGCTCGCCGCGCGGGTGCCGCCCGCGTGGGACAACCGGAGCCTGCTCGCCGTCTGTTATCTGCTGCAAGCGGCCGGTATCGCGCTTGGCATCGTGTTTCCGAATGTCGCGGGCTTTGCGCTCGGCAGCATCTTGATCGGATTCCCGTTCACCGCCATCACGCTTTTTGCGATGCGCGAGGCGCGCCGGCTGAAGGGGGAGCGCGCCGCGGGACTGATGGGTTATGCGACGGCGGCCTACGGCCTCGGACAGATCGTCGGGCCGCTCGTGGCCGCGCCGATTGCGGCGCGCGTCGGCTCGTTCTCGCCGGCGCTTTGGCTGGCTGCCGGCCTGCTCGTTGCCGGCGCCGTGGGGCTCGCGGTATTGGCGATGTGGAGCACGGGCGCCGCGCGCCAAAAGCAAAGCCGTTAGAATGTGCGCGTTCCGGCCCTGGCCGGCCAGCCACATTCCGCGCCACTCATGAACGTTTCCAGCGATTATCGATACTGCCCGCATTGCACGAAGCCGCTCGTGGAGCGCGACGATGCTGCCGAGGAGGGGGGCCGCACGCGCCGCGTCTGTCCCGATGGGGACTGCGGGTTCGTTCACTGGCACAACCCGGTGCCTGTCGTCGCGGCAATCGTCGAGTACGAAGGCAAAATTCTGCTCGCCCGCAATGCGGCCTGGGCGGAGGGCGTGTTTGCCTTGATCACTGGTTTTCTCGAAAACGGCGAGACGCCTGAAGCCGGAATTGCGCGGGAAGTGCGCGAAGAAACGTCGCTGCATGCCGAGACGACCGAGCTGATCGGCGTCTATGAATTCATTCGAAAGAACGAGCTCATCATCGCGTATCACGTGCAGGCCCACGGAACGATTTCGCTGTCGCCGGAGCTGCTCGAATATCGGCTCGTCGAGCCCGCGAAGCTGCGTCCATGGCGTGCGGGGACCGGTCAGGCGCTCGCCGAATGGATGCGCCGGCGGGGCCTGCCGTTCGAGTTCGTGGACAGGCCGGGGCAGTGACGTCCGCGGCATCATGAGCACATTCATCGTCGATGCCATGAACGGCATCAGCTACGGGCTGCTGCTTTTCATGCTTTCGTCGGGCTTGACGCTGATCTTCAGTTTTCTCGGCGTCCTCAACGTCGCGCATGCAAGCTTTTACATGCTCGGCGCGTATGTCGGCGCGGCAATCGGTGCCCATTGGAGCTTCTGGGTTGCGATCGTTGCTGCACCCGCCATTGTGGGCGCGGCCGGTGCGCTCGTCGAGCGGCTAGCGCTGCGCCACGTGCGCGGGCAAGGCGCGTTGCACGAATTGCTGCTGACGTTCGGGCTCGCCTATCTTCTTGGCGAAGCCGTCAAATTCATTTGGGGACCCGGCACGCTCGCGGCCCCGGTGCCCGCGGTACTCGATGCGCCGTTGTTCGTATTCGACTCGGCCGCTTTCCCTCGCTATCGCGCGTTCGTGATGGCGACGGCGCTCGTCATGCTCGCGCTGCTTTACGCCGTCCTGCATCTTTCGCGGACCGGCCTCGTACTGCGTGCCGCGCTTGGCGCGCGGCAGGCCGTGGAAGCACTGGGCCACGATGTGCCTCGTATCGGCACGCTCGTTTTTGCACTGGGCACGGGCCTCGCGGCGCTGGCCGGCGTGGTCGGTGCGCCGCTTTTCGTCGTCGAGCCGGGGATGGCCGAGTCGATGGGATCGATCGTCTTCGTCGTCGTCATCGTTGGGGGGCTCGGCTCTATCGGCGGCGCCCTCGCGGCGTCTCTCCTGATCGGTTGTCTTCAGACTTTCGCGGCTGCCAGCCCGTGGCGGCTCGCCGCGCTCGCCGACGCGGCCGGGCTCGCTTTGCCTTCACGGTGGGGGGCGCTGACGCTCGCCCAGCTTGCGCCGCTCGTGCCGTACCTGCTGCTCGTGGCGATGCTCGTATGCCGCCCGCGAGGGATCGCCGGAACGCGCGGCGATGCCGCATGAGCCGATGAGTGCCCTGCAGCGTCCCGCATCGCGCGCCCTACGCGCGCTCGCCCCGTGGGTCGTGCTTGTCGCGTTTCTCGCCGCGCCGCTGGCGCTCACGGCGGAGTATCGAGGGCTCCTTGCCTATCTCGCGCAAACCGCTGCGATGATCGTCCTCGCGCTGTCCTACAACCTGCTGCTCGGTGAGACGGGCTTGCTCTCATTTGGTCACGCGGCCTATTCGGGGCTCGCGGCATTCGTGGCCGCGCAGGCCTTGAACCGTTACGGGATCGCCTTGCCCTACCTGCCGCTCGTCGGCGGCATGGCCGGTGCCGCACTGGCCGTGCCATTCGGCTTCATCGCGACCCGCCGGGCCGGCACCGCGTTTGCCATGATCACGCTCGGGATCGGCGAGCTGGCGCTCGCTGTCGTCTGGGCGGCGCCGGCCGGTTTCGGCGACGCGGCCGGCGTTGTCATCGATCGTGCGGCCGGACCTGCCTGGGGCCACTGGACGTTCGGACCGGCGCGCGAAGCCTACGCGGTGGTAGCGGTATGGTGCCTGCTGGCTTGCGCAGCGATGGCGGCGCTGGTGCGCACACCGTTCGCGCGGCTGGCCAACGCGGTGCGGGACAACGAACGGCGCGTGTCCGCACTCGGTACCGACCCGCGCCGTGTTCGCTATGCAATGGTCATCGTCTCCGCGTTTTTTGCGGGCGTGGCGGGAACACTGACCCTCATCGACATCGAAGTCGCATCGTCCGAAGGCCTGAGTATGGCCCGCTCGGGCGACGTGCTGATCGCAACGGTGATGGGCGGCAGCGCGTCGTTTTTCGGACCGGTGCTCGGCGCGGCCGTGCTGACCGGCTTCAGCGTCGGGCTGGCGTCGGTGACGCGCGCATGGCCGCTCTATCTCGGGCTTGTTTTCGTGGCGATCGTGATGCGCGCACCCAACGGTATCGTCGGTATCGTCGGCCATGGCTGCGCGGCGATCGGGCGGCTCGGCACGCTCGGCCAGTCCGAACGGCTCGCCATGGTGCGCGCGGCGCTCTCGAGTGCCGTGGCGTGGCTGGCTGCGCTCGCAGCTTGCGTGCTCGCTGTCGAGACGCTCTATGCGCGTCGATTCGCAGCCGATGCGGGAGGGCAATGGCACGTCGGCGCGTACCGGTTCGATGCGGCCTCGCCGATGACCTGGGCGGTCGTGGCCGCGCTAGCGTGCGTCGGTGCGATCGCGGCGCTTCATGCGCGGCGCGCGCGAACGAGCGGGCACGGCCGGGCGGTGCATCGAGGCGCGCGGTCATGATGCGCGCGGCCCTCGCGCTGACAGGCATCGAGCGGCGCTTCGGCGCGACCGAGGTGTTGCGCGGTATCGATCTTTCGATCGAGGCCGGGGAGCGCCACGCGCTGATCGGGCCGAACGGTGCGGGCAAGTCGACGCTATTCGACGTCATTGCCGGCATCCGCCGCCCGCACAGAGGGCGCGTCGTGCTCGACGGTACCGATATCACCGGGCGCGCGGCGCACGCGATCGCGCGACAGGGCCTTGCGCGGAGCTTTCAGACGACGAGTGTGTTCGAGCGGATGACCGTGCTCGAAAACCTGCGCTGCGCGGTGCGCTGCGGCAGCGCCCGCACGCTGGGTTGGCGGCGCTATCTTGCCGGTTCGCGCGAGGTCGACCGGCGAGCGTGGGAAGTGCTCGACGCGCTCGCGTTGAGCGGCCATGCCGATGCGCCTGCGGCGGCGCTCAGCTATGGCGACGCGCGCGCGCTCGATCTCGGTATCGCGCTGGCGAGCGGCGCGACGACGCTGCTCGTCGACGAGCCGACTGCCGGCTTGAACCGCGAGGAAGCGCGCCGAGCCATTGCGCTGTTGCGCACGGCGAGCGCAGGCAAAACCCTCCTCATGATCGAGCACGATATGGAGGCCGTGTTCGGCCTGGCCGATCGCATCTCGGTACTCGTGCAGGGGCGCATCGTGGCGAGCGGCACGCCGGACGAGATTCGTGCCGATGCGCGCGTGCGTGCCGCTTATCTCGGCGACAGGCCACTCTCATGAGCACGCTGCTCACCGTGCGCGGGTTGCGCGCTTTTTACGGCGAAATGCAGGTGCTTCGCGACGTCGATCTGTCCATTGACGCCGGTGAAATCGTCGCGCTCGTCGGACGCAACGGCGCGGGCCGATCGACGTTCGCGAAAGCGCTGGTCGGGCTGGTCGCGCGTGAGGGATCGGTTTGCTTCGACGGTGACGAACTGATCGCGCAACCCACTTTCGAGATCGCCCGCCGCGGGATTGGTTACGTGGCCGAACGCCGCGATGTCTTTGCCGAACTCTCCGTCGACGAGAATCTGCAGCTCGGCGTCAAACCCGGCAAGCGGCGACTGGCCATACGCGCCGCGCTCGAGCGCGCCTATGACCGGTTTCCGATGCTCGCGGCCCGGCGCCGCACGCAAGCGGGCAGGCTCTCGGGCGGCGAGCAGCAGATGCTGGCGCTCGCGCGAGCATGGCTTGGCGAGCCGCGCCTCATGATCGTCGACGAACCTACCGAAGGCCTGGCGCCGCAGGCAGTGGCCGACGTGCTGCGCTGCCTGTGCGAACTTGGCGAGGAGGGCGGCGCGGTGCTGCTGATCGAGCAGCGGTTCACCATCGCGCGAGACATTGCCCGACGCGTTGCCGTCATGGGGCATGGGCGCCTCGTATTCGACGGCCCGATGCAAGCGCTCGGCTCGGATATCGTCGATGAATGGATTGCGGTCGGACAGTGAGTGGGAGGCCGCTTTCCGTGCTTTTACTTCGAGATAGCCGGTCTCGATTGCGATGACGCGCCTCGTGCTTCCGAACGTCCGATAGTCGGTGCGCGGCGAGCCCGGTCCGATTCCGGCGCGGATAGGATCATCCCGCTTCTGCAGATGCGGCTTCAGCCCGGAGCACGCATGCAGGGGCGTCAGTCCAGTCAAGTCAAGGAGAGCACGCAATGGCTTATCCAATCAATACGGTCAGTAGTCCGGAGTTCCCCGAGCCGACGCTCGTTTATGAATCGATCGCGCAAAGCGATAGCAGGTTCGTGGCAGGCGAACCTTATCCGCCGCCGATGAACGGATTTGCGCAGGCGGCCAGTCAATCCGCGCTGTTTCGTAGCGAAGCTCCGCCGTTCTCGTTCTGACGTTCGGCACCTTCAAAGGAGAGTCGAACCATGAGCGATGCCATCGTACAAGTCAGCAATCAATCGAGCCGCGATATTTTCATTTCTGGCGACCCGAACTGGGACGACCAGGTTCTGATACTTGA
>Ga0157370_10007093_pt1 | contig 12240 bp, 5 predicted proteins | sample C35metaG_FD_113463 | JGI IMG/M metagenome (GOLD analysis project Ga0157370, IMG submission 113463) | Corn rhizosphere microbial communities from Kellogg Biological Station, Michigan, USA - C3-5 metaG | ecosystem: Host-associated > Plants > Roots > Rhizosphere > Soil | place: USA: Michigan...
TTCAGGTTATTAATTCGGCTGTATTTAACGGTGGTTTTTTAGTGGGGAGTGATTTTTATAATTATCAGAGAGTAGATAAAAGTACAGAGCAGGGCATGGCACTTTATCAATGGAGAAACAACTTTTTTTCTTTGTGTAGTAAATTTAATGTAAAGCCTGCCGAAATCTGTTTTGATTTCGGGTTTAATATCCCGGGGGTAAGCAGTATTGCCTTAAATACAACCCGCCCTGAAAAAATAAAAGAGAATATAATGATGATAAATAAGAGAATTCCAGAAGGTTTTTGGAAAGCGATGCAAGAAGAACAATTGATATCGATACCTGTAATTAGATGAAAGTACTAGTTTGTAATACTCCGGGAGAGTTTGAATATATAGATAAGGAACAACCTGTTCTGAAAGAAGGATTTACTAAGCTTAAGGTTAAAGCAGTAGGTATTTGTGGTACAGATTATCATGCTTATCAGGGCGTTCAGCCGTTTTTTAATTACCCAAGAATATTAGGACATGAAATTGCTGCCGAAATAGCTGAAACTGCAACCAATACCAACTTTAAAATAGGAGACAAGGTAACAATAAGCCCTTATTTTTATTGCGGGCATTGTATTGCATGTCGTAACGGTAAAACAAATTGCTGCGAAACAATGCAGGTGTGCGGGGTGCATATAGATGGAGCAATGAGTGAATACATTCTTGTTCCTGATTATTCAATAATTGCTGGTGAAGGTTTAAATGAAGATGAGTTGGTTTTGGTTGAGCCTCTGGCTATTGGAGCTCATGGCATTAGAAGAGCAAATGTTCAGCCAGGTGAATTTGTTCTCGTGGTGGGAGCTGGCCCGATAGGTTTAGGAACGATGGACTTTGCCGGAATAGCTGGCGCAGAGGTAATTGCTTTAGATACCAACATGCAGCGTTTAGAATTTTGCAAGGATAAGCTGGGAGTTAAACATATAATAAATGCCGTAACAGAAGATGTATCTGATCGATTAAAAGAAATAACCAATGGTGATATGCCTACCGTTGTAATTGATTGCACGGGAAATCTAAACGCTATAAATAATGCATTTCAGTATATGGCTCATGGAGCCCGTTTCGTTCTGATAGGTTTACAGAAGCAGTCTATAAGTTTTAGCCATCCTGAATTTCATAAAAGAGAAGCTACCTTGTTAAGTAGCCGGAATGCTTTACCCGCTGATTTTGAACATGTAATATCATGCATAAAAGATGGCCGTATAAAACCAATAAATTACATTACACATAAGTTGAGATTTGAAGATGTAAAAGATACTTTTTTGGATCTTACAAGCTTTGAAAACGGTTTGGTGAAAGCAGTTATCGTACTCTAGAAATAAAAAATGCATTGCCTAAGTCTTATCCGACAAGGCAATGCATTAAAGAATTTGAATTATTTCGATTTAGAAATAGCTTTCTTTAACTCCGTTAGTAGCTCGATGTCTTTTTGTCTTATTTTTCCTTCTCTATTTGGTGGTGTGTTTAAAATTAAGATATTATTTTGAGCTGTTGCGATTTTATAATCTTCAAGCAGCTTTTCTACAGATTTGTATGTAGTATCTTTTGTGTTGTAAAACCATTTTGAACTAATGCATATAGTAGATTCCCATGGCATATAATAGCGCTCATTATTGTGAGAAAATATTTTTGGATCAGGTGTGGCAGGAAGGTATGGATCACCTAACCTAAAATCGCTCGGGAAGTACCTTATAGGGTAACCTTCCTTTTGCTGATCCGGTAAAACCACATGTTTATCAGCATTTTCAGGGGCGCCGATAGACCAGTTAATCCCTATTTGACATTGTGGTTCCCTTGATTTTATTGCTTTATAAAGTTCTGCAGCAGGCCATCTGTTGTTTTGTTTCTCCCAGCCTCCATCAAACCAAAACTCTACGATCTTTGTTTTTGTTTTTTGAGTTATAGTGATCAACTCGTTGATTTGCTTGACCATATAATCGTTATATGCATTATCCAGAGTTGTATCCTCAGTTTTGGCATTCTCATGTCTGTCCCATAAAGAGTAGTATAATCCTAGTCCTATATTATACTTTTTACATGCTTTTGCAACTGCTTCAACAACATTTGTTTTATTTGAAGAACTGCTCACATCATAAGTAGTATACTTACTGTCCCAGAGACAAAAGCCATCATGGTGTTTGGTAATAAGTATCACATATTTCATTCCTGCATCCCTGGCGGTTTTAACCCACTGTTCTGCATCAATTGACGATGGATTGTACGAAGTTGGAGGTAAAGTCCCGTCTGTCCATTCCTGGTCATGAAAAGTATTTATACCAAAATGAATAAACATACCGTATTTGCGATTTATTTGTTCTAACTGGTATTTACCGGGTTTTAAAGAAGGAATAGGCTTTGTAACCCCATCCTGAGCTAAAGATAATTTTACTATTGCAAACAATAGTAATGTTAATAGAATGTTTTTTTTCATTTGGTGTTTATTATTTGATTTATTTTCAAGTTCATTATGTCAAAGACTTAATGACTTAATGAATTGAAGATAGGGAAGTAATTTGGCAGGCTAATGCTTTTTGAGTTTTTAAAACTGCGCAAACGTTTGTGTTAAATAAATAGAAATATTTTTATGTGATTATTGCGTTACATTAATTTAATAATCTATTATTCAGTTATTTATAATAAAGTATTAATTTTATTACAAAGTAATATATAAATATTATAACTTTATTAACGCTATAACGATTTTTCTCTATACTTACAGCTACCTGTTAGTTTGAGTTAATTTTGTTGAGCAATAAACCAAACTAAACCAAATTATAACCATGTGTAATTGTATGAAACATTATATGTCTTTGGCATGCCCATGCATTTCGTGGTACACCCTGATCACGAAAATATGAAGAGACTTTACTACTCAGTTATTTTTATGTTAATGTTCTCGGCTTGTAAGCAATCAACAAAAGATGCTGCGAATGCTGTAGCCGAAAACCCATTGTTTAAATTATTGGATTCTGCACAAACCAATATCGTTTTTGCAAATAATATCAAAGAAACCTTTGAACGAAATGTTTTTAATTATCCGGCATTTTATAATGGTTCTGGTGTTTCCATAGGAGATCTAAATAATGATGGCCTGGAGGATATATATTTTTCCGGTAACATGACTTCAAATAAGCTTTACCTAAATAAAGGTAATATGAAGTTTGAGGATGTTACAGATATTGCGGGCGTTAAGGGAAGGTTAGAAGGATGGAAAAATGGTATTAACATGGCTGATGTTAATGGTGATGGACTATTAGATATATACATATGTTATTCAGGTAAGTATCCGGGCGAAAACAGAAAAAACCAACTCTTTATCAATAAGGGGACAACTGAAAAGGGCGTGCCTCAGTTTAAGGAAGAAGCCGAAATTTATGGATTGGCAGATTCTGCTTATAGCACACAATCTTATTTCTTTGATTATGATAAAGATGGTGATCTTGACATGTTACTGGTAAATGAAAATATCAGAGTCCTTACTGAGCTTGATGACGTAACCATTCAGGAACTTCAAAAAACTCCTGATAATATGTCAGGAACTAAGCTCTATAAAAATGAGGGAGGCCATTTTAAAGATGTGACCCTTAAAGCAGGATTACATAGTTCAGTATTGTCATACGGATTGGCGGCAGCTACCTCCGACGTTAACGGGGATGGATGGCCTGATATTTATGTTTCAAATGATTATTCCATTCAGGACCGATTATATATCAATAACAAAGATGGAACGTTCACTGATCAGTTAACATCCAATCTTCGGCATATTTCTATGTATTCAATGGGAAATGCTGTGGTAGATATAAATAACGATGGGCTAATAGATATCTATACCCTTGATATGATTCCCGAAGATAACCGTCGCCAAAAATTACTTCAGGGATTTGATAACTATGAGTTCTTTGATTTAAATCTGCGAAATGGCCTCTACTATCAGTACATGCGTAATATGCTCCATATTAATAATGGCAATGGAACATTTAGTGAGGTAGGGCAGTTGGCAGGTGTATCAAATACCGACTGGAGTTGGGCGCCTTTATTCGCTGACTTTGATAACGATGGTTGGAAAGACCTTTTTGTAACCAATGGTTACCTACATGATTTTACCAATATGGATGTGGTAAAGTATAATGCGAATTATTTTAATAGCATAAATGGCGATGTTGAACCACGGCATATTTTAGATATGTTAAGTAATTTGCCTTCGTCTGATGTAAAGAACTATATCTACAAGAATAAGCAAGGATTTACTTTTGCAAATAAATCTTTTGATTGGGGTATTGATATTCCTTCAAATAGCAGTGGTGCAGCATATGCCGACCTTGATAACGATGGGGACTTAGACCTGATAGTTAATAATATAAATAAGCCTGCCTTCATTTACCAGAATAAGGGAGACTCGACCAGTCATTATATAAAAGTAAAATTAACGGGATTAAAACAAAATACAGAAGGTATCGGTGCTAAAGTTACCGTTTATACAGATTCAAAGCTACAATCTTTAGAGCAAATGCCTTCAAGAGGTTATTTATCCAGAGTGTCTTCAATTTTGCATTTTGGATTGGGCAATCAGAATAAAATAGACTCAATTTCTATAGTTTGGCAAAGTGGAAAAAAACAAGTTCTCACTAAAGTTAAAACAGATCAGTTATTAGCTTTAAATGAAAAAGATGCATTAGAAAATAATCGTCCACCTGTTTTAAAACCTGCACTATTTAAAGAAGTTCCATCACCCCTGGAGTTTGTTAAAAGCAAAAATGGTATTAACGATTTTAAGAGACAGCCTTTAATGACCAATCCACAATCATTTGCCGGTCCTTGTATGGTAAAAGGGGATGTTAATAAGGATGGTTTGGAAGATGTGTACGTAGGAGGGAACAAGAATGAACCTGGTATATTATACATTCAGCAAAAAAATGGCAGGTTTATTAAAAATCAAAAACCCTTTGAAGATGATAAGGAGAGCGAAGATGCTGATGCAATATTCTTTGATGCCAATGGCGATGGATTTATTGATTTGTATGTTGTGAGCGGCGGTTATCATAGTTTTATGACTAATGACCCATTATTGCAAGATCGCTTGTATCTTAATGACGGGAAAGGAAATCTCCTAAAATCAACCGGTACACTACCTGAGATGCATGTAAGTAAAAGTTGTGCCCGTGTAGCTGACTTTAATGGAGATGGACATTTGGATATTTTTGTGGGGGGGAGGGTTATTCCCGGGCTTTATCCGGAAGCGCCGAAGAGTTACCTTTTAATTAACGATGGTAAGGGGCATTTTAAAGACCAAATGAGTGTTGTTTGTCCTGATTTAAATCAAATGGGGATGATTACTGATGCCGCATGGATAGATTTAAATGGCGATAAGAAACCTGATTTGGTTACTGTTGGAGAATGGATGCCAGTAAGTGTTTTTATTAATACTGATGGTAAATTAATTAACAAAACGAAAAACTATTTTGATAAAGAATACAGTGGTTGGTGGAATAAACTTCTGGTTGCTGACTTTAATGAGGATGGCAAGCCCGATCTGATTGTTGGTAATCTGGGCTTAAATAGCCAGTGCAAAGTTAGCGATAAAGAACCTGCTGAAATGTATTACAAAGACTTTGATGATAATGGTGCTATCGATCCTATTCTATGTTTTTATATGATGGGTAAAAGCTTTCCATATATAACCAGAGATGAATTATTAGACCAAATGAGCATCATGCGACCAAGGTTCCCAAATTATGCAAGTTATGCTGATGCAACTTTAAAAGATGTATTTACATCAGATGAATTAAAGGGAGCTAAATATTTAAAGGCAAACTGTCTGAAAACTACTTATTTTCAAAGTGGAACAGATGGGCGTTTTCATGAAAAAGATTTGCCTCTGGAAGTACAAATGGCTCCTGTTTATACCATTACCACGGTTGATTATGATGCCGATGGCCATAAAGATCTGCTATTATGTGGCAACATGAATCAAGCCAGACTTCGCTTCGGAAAATACGATGCTAATTATGGAGTTCTGCTAAAAGGTAATGGTAAAGGCAATTTTAATTATATACCTCAATATAAATCCGGCTTTAAATTACAAGGAGATGTAAGAAGCGCAATTGAGATTAATAATACAATTGTTTTTGGAATTAATCAGCAAGGGCCAAAGGCCTATCAGTTAAAAGGAAAATAGAACCATTATTAAAGATATGAGAAGACTATTGTTTTTTAGTTTGTGTGTAATATGTTTCACTGCATGCCGCAACAATGAAAAATCACCCGAATTGAGCAATAAAGATATTGCCAAGGTTGTTGATGAAATGACCGAACTTATGATTCATGATGTAACAAATCCTCCACTTGCTGCCAGATTTTTTACTTATGCAAATCTTGCTGGTTATGAGGTTGTGGTGCAAAATGATTCCAATTGTGTTTCAATGAAGGGGATATTAAATGATTACCCTGAGATAGTAAAACCTTCGGTTCCCGGGAAATATTCTTATCAGCTCAGTGCTATCCTTGCTACAATTGCAACGGCAAAAAAAATGCAGCCTTCTGGTAGTTTACTGGAAAAATATGAGCAATCATTTTTAGATTCCTGTAAAAAAATAGGATTCTCCGAGGATGTTGTTCAGAATTCTAAATTATATGCTCAGCAGATAAGCAAGCAGATATTAGGTTACGCAAAAGCTGATAAGTATAATAAGATTAGTAACTACCCTCGCTATACACCGCTAAATAAAGAGGGTAGCTGGTATCCAACTCCACCTGGTTATTTTGCGCCTGTTGAACCATATTTTAATACCATTAGGCCTTTTGCTTTAGATTCCTGTTCTCAATTTAAACCTGCGCCTCCTGTTCCGTTTTCTAAAGATAAAAAATCGGCATTTTATAAATTAATGCTAGATAATTATGTTGTAGGTGGAGCTGGTTTAACACCAGAACACAGGGCCATAGCAGCATTTTGGGATTGTAATCCATTTGCATTGAAAAGCGATGGACATTTGTTAACCGGAATGAAAAAGATATCTCCGGGGGCACATTGGATGGGTATAGCCGGTATAGCATGCCAGCAATCTAAATTTAATTTTTCTAAAACATATCAAGTATACACAATGGTTGCTGTAGGATTAACCGATAGCTTTATTAGTTGCTGGGATGAAAAATTTAGAAGTAATAGAATACGCCCAGAAACTGCAATAAGAACCTATATAGACCCTAAGTGGAAGCCTTTATTACAAACTCCGCCTTTTCCCGAATATTTGAGTGGACATTCTTGCGTATCCAGTACCTCTTCTGTTATACTAACTCACTATTTCGGTGATAACTACCATTATACAGATAATGTTGAAGAGAAATATGGTTTGCCATCAAGAAAATTTACCTCATTTAAGAATGCTGCAGAAGAGGCCGCAATAAGCAGGTATTGGGGAGGAATTCATTTTATGGATGCCATAGAAAATGGAATGACTACTGGCTTCGGTGTAGGGGAATTACTGATCTCGAAGTTGAAAGCCAAACAACAATCTTAAAAAATAAACCAACCAAACAAACTAAGTATATAACCAAAATCAATTATGAAGAAAATTTTTATCACGCTCTCTATTGTTTTAATCTCTGCTAAAGTTTTTTCTCAGGGATGTGTAGCGATCCGAAGCACGGGGGGCATATGTGCTATGACAGAACACCCAGATAGCTCACTTAGTGCCGATGGCGGAAGTTGGGTTTTAAATGTGAATACCCGATATTTTATGTCAAATAAACATTTTAAGGGAGATGTTTATCAAAAAGAACGGATTAAAAATGGAAATGAAGTAATCAACCATCAGTTTGCTACCGATCTATCTCTAATTAGGGTTTTTAATAGCCGCTGGTCTGCAATGATAGATATACCTGTTATTTCCAATGCCAGATCTTCTAAATATGAGCATAATCCACCACCAGACCTAAGTAATGAGAGACATAGCATGCATTCATTTGGCTTAGGTGACATCAGAGTTGCCGCTTATCGCTGGCTCTTCAATCCAGCCACAAGTCCAAAAGCAAATATTCAGCTAGGTCTTGGAATTAAATTTGCAACCGGCGATTATGATTACCAGGATTATTGGCAAAATGTAGGACCCGGCAGAAAACCAGAACTACGTACTGTAGATCAGTCTATCCAATTAGGTGATGGGGGAACTGGACTTACACTTGAAATTAATTCATTTGCTAATATTAAACATAATCTGGGCCTATATGCCAATGCGTTTTATTTAAGCAATCCACGTCAGAATAACGGTGTCAGAACATATCGTGAATTGGTGAGCCCTTCTTTAGCTAATGAAGCAATTAGCAGTGTACCAGACCAGTTTATGGCCAGACTTGGAGCTAACTACGCCTTAGATAAATTAGTTATCTCTGCAGGCGGACGAGTTGAAGGTATTCCAATCCATGATGTTATTGGAGGAAGTGGAGATTTTCGCAGACCAGGTTATGTAATTTCTGTTGAGCCAAGTCTTACTTACCAGCTTAGCAAGATAAATATATATGCATCGGTACCAGCAGCGGTTTATAGAAAGAGAACTCAAAGTGTTACTGATAAGGCACGTTCAACCGGAACGACCTTTGTAAACGGAGACGCAGCCTTTGCTGATTACTCAGTTAACTTGGGAATTTCCTTCCGACTGTAATAATTTGAATAGGAAGCTGTCCATAAAGCACAATTGTGCTTTATGGACAGCTTTTTTGTTTCTATGTCTTTGGTAAATGAATATATAATTGTAATTTGAAGGAAACTAAACACAAATGAGACTGAAACAGAGCATTTTAATGTTCTGTATTCTGCTTGCTTCTTCTGGGTGCAACATGTCAAAAAAGACAAGTCAGGGGAATGTTAAGGGAATAACCAACCCTGACCAAAAGCAGTTTGCAGAGCATATCCGTACCACTGAATTCCAGACACCTGAACAGGAACGAGCGGGATTTAAACTACCTCCGGGATTCGAAATTACGCTGTACGCATCTGAACCAGACATAGGAAAACCAATAAACATGGAGTTTGATGAAAAAGGCAGGCTATGGGTCACCCAATCATCTGAATATCCTATGGCAGCAGCTCCGGCAAAAGGCCATGATAAAATAACCATACTGGAAGATTCAGATGGAGATGGTAAGGCAGATAAATTTATACCATTTGCAGAAAATCTAAATATCCCAATTGGTATAATACCGGCTCAGAAAGGCGCTATTGCATTTAGTATCCCAAATATTTACCAGTTTACTGATACAAATGGAGATTGGAAATCAGATGAGAAAAAAGTAATTCTAGGTGAATTTGGTCACCAGGATACGCATGGGATGGTTAATAACTTTATAAGAGGTTTCGACGGATGGATCTACGCTTGCCACGGTTTTACCAATACTTCAAAAATTGCAGGTACTGATGGCGATTCGATTACGATGGTTTCAGGAAACACATTTCGTTTTCGGCCTGACGGAAGCAGGGTAGAGCAAACCTCATATGGTCGTGTTAACCCATTTGGCTATACATTCGATGAATGGGGTTATTTGTATTCAGTTGATTGTCATTCTAAACCAATTTATCAATTGATTAGAGGAGCTGAGTATCCCCATTTTGGGAAGAAGTCACCGGCAATGGGTTTTGCCCCTGAAATGATGAGTTACGAGCTTGGGTCAACAGCGCTATCTGGCTTAGTGTACTATTCTGGAGAACAATTCCCGGAAGAATACCGAAACAGTTTTTATTCAGGAGATGTGGTTACCTGCCGGATCAATAGAAATACAATGTCCTTTGCAGGCTCATCTCCGGAAGCGAAACGCCAGGAAGATTTCTTAATCAGTTCCGACCCATGGTTCAGGCCAGTTAACATTAAAACAGGACCCGATGGCGCTTTATATATTGCTGATTTCTATAACCGTATTATCGGGCATTATGAAGTACCTCTGGATCATCCGCTAAGAGACCGTCAAAGTGGAAGGATCTGGAAAATAACTTATAAAGGCGATAAAAAACATAAAGATAATAAACCTAAAGATTGGTCAAAAGCAAGCCTTGCTGAACTGATTAAAAACCTAAACTATCCTCAACTTAATCTAAGGATGATGATTGCTAATCAAATTGTTGAAGGTTATGGTGAAAAGGCGGCTGATCAGTTAACCGGGAAACTTAAATCATCCAAAACCGATTCAAGGTCTTATGTACAGGCTCTGTGGATTTTGTTTCGTTTAAAGGCTTTGCAGGATGGAGATTTAGACAAAGCACTCAATCATAGCGATCCGGTAATTAGAGTGCATGCATTTAGAATACTCACCGAGAAAACAGCAATTCCATTAAAATATCAGCAAAAGGCACTAAATGCATTAAAAGATACAAATACACATGTACAGCGTGTTGCCTCAGAAGTGCTGGGTAAATATCCAAACGCTGCAGCTATTAAAGCTTTACTGCCAGTTTACATTGGCTCTGGTGAAAAGGATAGTCATTTAAAGTATACTGTTCTATTAGCCATACGAGATAATTTAAAGAATACTGAAGTAATGAAAAGTGTTCTAGCTCAGAATTGGAATGAGGAACAGTTAAAAGTATTGATGAAAGTTATTCCTGATGTGCCATCTAAAGAAGCCGCACTATTTGCAATGAGGTATCTGCAAAACCATAATTTATCGCACAAAGAACTACTTTCTAATTTAGAATATATTGGTCGTTATATGGATGCCGAAAACTTGAAGCAACCTATTGAGTTTATCCAGAAAAAGTTTTCTGATGATCTTGATGCACAGTATGTGTTGTTTAATACCATGCAGCAGGGTTTACGACAACGGGGAGGAAAATTAACCCCCTCAATGAAAAGCTGGGGAATCAGTCTGGCAGAAAAGTCATTAAAAAATACTGTAGCTACGTCTGGTCTATGGAGTAATAAGCCACTAGAGCAAACAGGTGATCCGGTAAATCCATGGTCAACAATAAATCATGCAATTATTGCAGAGTTGCCTGCTCTTAAAGTAATCTGGAGCGAGATTAATGGCTATCCTCCAACTGGTATATTGGTTTCTCCTGATTTTGTTTTACCCTCATCTTTAGCGCTTAGTGTATTTGATAACGATGTACACAATACTGACTCCAAAATAGGTATTTCAAAAAATGCTGTTCGAATTCGTTTGGCTAAATCTAAAAAGGTAATTGCCTCTTATCGTGCAGTATTTCATGAAAAAATGGAAGCTAAAGAACTTATGAAATCAGTTAAGTTCAATTTAGAGCCTTATAAAGGGCAACTTGCATTTATTGAAGTGGTAGATAGTACCAAGACCGGATCTGTTGGGATTGGAGGATTAATGCCTGCTGTTTTAGATATTCCCGATAAAGGTGTAGCAGAAACAGCTGCACGTTATACTTTGGCGGCTGAAATTGTAAGCGATTACAAGGTAAATGAGCTGGAACCAGAAATGGAAATATTAGCAAAAGCGCGCTGGGCCGATTATAAGACACGGGCTGCGGCTTCCATGGCTTTAATGAACTTAAACTCTGCTAAGCATAAAGCACTGATCTCCAAGATATTTTTAAGTCTTGATGAGAGTCAGTTATTGAAAGAAAAGATTGCTCAGGTAATTGCTCAGGATAATTCTGAAAGTCGATATGCCTTATTACAAAAAGGTTTTGAGGGAAGCCAACGCAGCTTACAGCTGGCAATCGCAACTATACTCGTCAACTCTGAAAAAGGTATTGATTACCTTTTGACATCTGTTAAACAGGGTGATGTAAAATTTGATCTTTTATCTGAATTGCCGGTAAAAGAGGGGCTTGCTGCAAATATCAGCCCAAAACAACAAAAGCAATTAGATCAAATGAGCTTAGGCCAGGCTTCAGAAAGCGAAGCGCGGAAACAGTTGATCGCATCCCGTTTGCTAGAATTTGATCCTACATCTGTAACTGTTGAGTCTGGTAAAGCAATGTTCGTACAGAATTGTAGCATGTGTCACCAGATAAAAGGAAATGGAGGCATGATAGGTCCGCAGCTTGATGGTATTGGGAACTGGGGCCAAAAAGCCTTGACAGAAAAGGTATTAGATCCAAATCGTAACATTTCTCAGGCTTTTAGAACATATAATATTGTTTTAGTCAACGGAAAAGTATTAACCGGTTTGTATCGCAGAGAAGAGGGCGAAGTATTGGTATTTGCAAACCCTGGTGGTCAGGAATTTTCTGTTCCTAAAAATGAAATTAAGGAAA
>Ga0157370_10007096_pt1 | contig 12235 bp, 19 predicted proteins | sample C35metaG_FD_113463 | JGI IMG/M metagenome (GOLD analysis project Ga0157370, IMG submission 113463) | Corn rhizosphere microbial communities from Kellogg Biological Station, Michigan, USA - C3-5 metaG | ecosystem: Host-associated > Plants > Roots > Rhizosphere > Soil | place: USA: Michigan...
CCTGTGGGCGGTCAGCTATCGGCAATTCATCGACGTCGGCCAGATCAGTACACGCCTGGATGCGACCACTTACACGCAGCACCTGATTCGCCTCGGATCGAACAATGGCCGCTTTCTGTTTACTCGGCGGGATGTTATGTGGCCGAGGCCTGTAATCGCTGACAACATTCCGAACTGGGAGAAGGAAAACGGATGCTACTTCACGCGGATGCCGCCTTTCGACATGTATTATGTTTTCGCTCGCCAGCCCGGAGACCACTCCTGGCATAAGGACATCGCCGGCATTCGATTCAGGCGAGCGCTGGAGTTGGGCGGAAACAGCAGCAGGAGCATGGTTGGTTTTGTCCTGTTTGTGCCGCACGCATACGTCTGTCTGGCACTGGCGATTTTGCCTGCCCTCCGCGCGCGGCGCGTTCTGCGTCGACGCCGAGCGAATCGGCGCGGTTTGTGTCAGATGTGTTTGTACGACCTTAAGGGCAATGTCAGTGGCGTGTGTCCTGAATGTGGGACCGCTGTTGGGCAGACCTCAAAAAGAAGCACCCCAGGACACTTGGTAATGCCTGATTCATATTAATATATCTCCATATTACAAATGTTACACTGTGTAACACCGAACTCATCCATAATGTCAGAATTGTAAAATACGACTGGTGAAGTGCTTACACCGGGAATTCGATGCCGATGTTACACTTGTTGCGCGCGAAAAGCTGTAACACTGTAACATTTTGTAACGCGCCGCTGTCGATTGAAGGCGCACATAGGCAATAGAAGGCGAACGTAGAAAGATTTTCGCAAGCCGCTTGGCTTCCATCTCTTATGCGCCGGCGGCGGCCTCGAATCGCAAGAAATGATAGTTGTCCGCACTTCGCTGTTTTGGAGCACTTCGCCGGGCTTGGAGCTATCGAGAACCGCGAAAGTTGCGGCCATCGGACGCGTTGCGGCCTCAAACTTCGCCCAAACATAGCTCGCGAACGTCCAATAAATCGCGTTGGCGAAGTCGATTCGAAGCCAACTCAAACCGCCTTCGATGGCGCTTTGTTTGAGCCCTCGCCAGGCGACGCGGCGCGATCAAAAAGCTTCACCTGGTCGGCCGTCTTATGATCGATCATCAGCCGCCAGCAAAGCAGCAAAGGGCCGATCGTGCGGACAAGCGATTTAATCACCTGAGCCTGTGTCGCGCCCTCGCGTATCTCGATTCTTACCAGCGGATCGCCGTCGCTGTAGATAACCTGTTGCTCCGCTGAAACGCTTCGCTCGGTCGCTGTGATGGCCAGCACGCGGCGCAGCTCGTGAAGCTGCCGAGCCGCGCGCACGTCGCGACGCCCTGGCCGGTCCCGCCACTCACTCCAACCGTGCAAGATCGCGTCGCGGCATTCCGGTTCCATCCCATCGAACGTCTTTTGCAAATCGGCAAGATGCCCGGCCAGGTCTTTATTGCTTGGCGGCCCATATTCCCCGCTGAAAATCTTGTCGATCATGGCCGCCCACTCATCGCATTGTGAACCGGCCGGCCCGCTGCTGAGCATGCGCTGCAACGCCCGAATCTGCGATACCAGACTTTCGCGATCCTGATTCAACCCCTGCCTCCATTGCGACGCGTCGCCAAGGCATGCCGCGACGCAGCTAGAAGCTGATGTTGCGCCTGATTCACGCTCTTCTGCACATGGGGCTTGAGCTTGGCTGCGATCTGCGAAGTCGCCGCGTTGACATCAAGATGAATCGGCGCACTCACATTGACGTTGACGCCGCCACGATGCTGAACGCTTCCATCGCGAATGTGTCGAATCGTCCCTTCGCCCAAAATGCCGGCGTTGAACGCTCCTGAGCCAAATTCGACTCCGCGTATATCCGAATTCATTTCGAAAAGGTTTTTCCACTCATCAGCAAGGTACCGCACTGCTTTAGTGACCGCCTCGACAGCCTCCAAAAGTATCTTTGCGCCACCTACCATTAACGGCAAAAGATCGATAGCAATTTTCGTAAAATCGCCGATCAGATCCTTCAGGACCGGGCCAAGCTCGTGCACCGCTCCCGAAACCAGCTCACTCATGGAAGTTTTAAAGCCGTCGATTTCCCCACGACTGTCGCTAATCGTGTCAAAGAAAACTTTGATCGCCGAGGTGATGCTCTCCCGCATGAACTGAGCAAATTCACTGAGGCCCGACTCGATTCCCGAAAGATGATCATTAAAAGCGTCGAGAAATGGCTCGGCTATCGCCACCTTGATGCCCTGCCACGCGGCGGAGATCTCCGCCTCCATTAAACCGAATTTCTCGCCTATATCGGCCTGCGCTTCAGACACGCCGGCACCCAGCCGGCCCATCTGCGCTGCCAGGTCCTGCACGCCCTCGCGTCCTTTTTGCAGGAACGGCAGCATATCGACGCCCGCGCGGCTCATCAGCTCCATCGACGATCGCACGCGCAACCCCTGATCATCCATCGCATGCAATGCATCGGCGACGCGATAGAAGAGCTCTTCGGGATCCTTGAGCAGCTCTTTCAACTCCCTCGTCTTAATGCCCACATCCGCGAACGCTTTAAGCCCTTCCTGATCGCCCCGTAACGCCGTCGATGCTCGATCTTCCAGAAACTTAAATGCGTTGCCGAGCCCTTCTACGCTCACGCCGCTGGCCTGCGCGGCGGCGGCCAATGTGCTGAACATCTGCGGATCGATGCCGGCCTTGAGGGCCTCAAGTCCCATCTGGTGGAAATGGCCGGCGACGCCCTCGATCGATTCGACGATTCCATCGAACGATTCCTTGACGGCCTCGGCCAACGCGACCAGAGGATTCTCCATGAAATCGATGACGATCTGCGGAAAAGTGGCGGTGATCGCCTCGGCATTGAGAATGCCATGGGTGAATTCCGAGAAGTCGAAATTAATGCCGCCTTCGATAGCGCCCGCGTTGAAACTCATAGCAATACTCCCACCGCTTCACCGCCCGAGGCTTCCATGCCTCCAGCAGCTCCGCCGCCGGATGGCGACTCCGGCCCTTCCTTCGGCGCATTAGGTTCATCGTCGCGTTCATTGCCGCCGTCGCCCTCCATGTAGGGCTTGAGCCGCCTGGCCATGAAGTCATTGAACTTCGGGGCGTTTTTGCTCATCGCGGTTTCGAGAAACTTGGCTTGGCCTGTCTCGTGATGGGCGTTGAGATTCTCATGCACCGCCGCTGCATAATCGGTGTTAAAACCGATCGCCTTTTCGATCCGGCTGCCATGCAACTCTGCCGGTTCCGTCGTGCCCGATGCCTGTAAAGCGCCGGTATCTACCGGCGTGAGCTGCTGCGCGTCGCCGATGACGTGCTCCCCAAATTCGTCCACCGCCTTCTCTGCAGCGCGAATCACTTCGTATCGCCGCTGATGCAGGCTATTAATAAATTTTGAAGCATCCATCGGCATCGGCTCATCTTCCAATCGTCAAGCGACTTTCTGGCCATCGCCTGCGGCGACGGTTGCAACATTCCTGGCGGCCCATGCGTTCAAATCGAATGTCGCGATCGATTTGCCCTGGCTACGTTTGGCCGGTATCAGCGACGGCGCTGCCGGCTTGTGCGAGGGCGTCATGAGGTAGCTTCCAAAGCTTCGCGCCTTCAGCGCCGCGTGGCTGGTGAAGCCCTCGAACAAGATTCGAGCCGCGTTCAAAGCCGCTTCGTTGTCGGCCGCCGACACTTGCACTTGTAGCGCCAAATGCAAGCCCTTGAACGTGACGCCATAACGCCGCGGGGCATGGGCGATTCCCTTGTAAACCACGATGACCGTTGCGCCGTCGGCATGCAGTCCAGATGCGAGGTAACGGCTCAGACAGGCGCAAAAATCATCGGGGTCAATTCCCAAAGTTTTAACTTCAGCTTGCGTTTGCATGATCCGCCTCGCTTCAATGCTGGCATTTTCCTTTGAACGATCCCGCGGTACTCTTTCGCTCGTTTCGCTCGTCAAGCGATTTTTCGGCCGCTGGATGCCCGATGATTTGCGGCGATTGCTCTGCCGGCGGTTGTGCCGCTGGCACCGGCTGCGATGATTTGGGCTTGAAATGAACCGCGTGTAGATGATCGATCTGCACTTGAGGAATTCCCGCCTGTTCTGCTAATCGACGGGCTTCCCGTTCCTTCGCCGGATCGCCTTCCTTGAGAAGCGCGGCCCATTGCTCTCGCGCGTGAAGCTGCGACTGTATTGAACCGCCCGAATAGATGGATGGATGCCAATCGATCAACGGGCGGTTTCTCTTCCGAAATTCTCGCTCGCGACGGTTAGGCATGCTGCACCATCCGATAGCGCCGCAGATCGGCGTCGATTTGCTTGCGGTCGAGTCCGGCCGCCAGACCGGCGGAAATCGCCAGACCACGCTTGCGCCGGTTGCCGATGAGCGCCATGGTGTAGAGCATCAGCGACCCGCGCCGAAGCTGCTCTGCTTCCGTCAGACTTTGCCGCAATCGATTCATCGTCAAGCGAATTTCAAAGTTTAAAAAGGGGCGGCGGTGAAAGGAATCGAATCAGGTCCGCCGCCCCACAAGTCAAGGTTCAAGCGGGCGATTTACGATTCTCCGCACAAAAATCGGTGATATAGCTCAGCAGGTTTGCCGGGCGCTTCCCCGATTCCAGGCCGGGGATAAATTGCACCAGCCACGGCTTTTCGGCGAAGAGCTTGTCCAGCGCCGATCGCGAATGCCGCGCAGCGCCGGTGCGATGCGTGGCCTCGTGAGCGACGGTTTCCAGGCGAAGCTTCTCTTCAGCCATTTGCTTTTCGATCTTGGGCATTTCCACCGCGATGTAATGCTCCAGCGCGTTGGACGCCTGCTCTTGTGCCGCCTCGGCGTCGCCAATGTCGCACGCGGCGTGGAAATGATCCCTCGCGTCGGCGATGAGGGCGGCATCCTCTTCAACGTCCTGAATGCTCTTGCCGAGCACCTTCATTGCGTCGCGGAGCGCTTGACGATCTTTGGGCGTCGTGCGTTTGGCGTCGCCGAGGATCGCGTGGTAGGTCTGGAAGGCGGCTTGCCGCTGTGCGCGCTGTTGCGCCGCCCGGTCCTGCGATTGCTGGTCATCTTCGCCCGCGATCGCGTCAAGAATCGGATGGTTCATGGTACTCTCAAATCTGGCCCGTCGCGGGCCGGCTGGTAAGCCTTGGCGTTCGAGCTGCGTGCTACTTGCCTTTGGAAGTCCCTGCCACTTCGGCCGTGACGGGCGGAGCGGATTCAACCACCGGGGCTTTCGCAGCGACGTGCCATGAATCGGGCTGCCTGCCGGTCGGATCGAAAGGCGAATCGGTCAGGACGATGCGCGGTTCCTCGCTTGCCTCGAACGTGGTACCACCGATCGTCGTCTTGCCGTCCTTGGGGTCCACACGGCCGCGAATGCGGATTTCATTGGTATGGCCGACGTGTTTTACATGGCCGGGAAGATCTTCGGCAATCAGATCGATCTTGCCGTTTTGGCCCACGCCAACCACCTTGGCGGGAACGTGAACTATCCCATGGCCCAGCGAAGGGGCAAGCGTCAACATCACCTGATCGCCTTTGGCGATTTTAGGAATCGAAGAAAGCATTGGAGTCCTTTCAAATAGGAGGTTAAAAGTCAAGATTTTCGGATGTCCCTGGCTCGCGACAGCCGGATTAATCCGCGGTTCGCTTGGGAAGTTTCAGCCCCATGGCGAAGCGGGCCTGCCCTGGTGTAAGTCCGCAGTCCCGATAATGCTGGAATTGAGCCTCTTCGGCGTCGCGTTTGGCCTGCTCTTCGACTTGCTTCTGCCGCTCCGCTTGCATGTTGGCCAGCGATTCCTGCACTTTTGCTATCGCCTTCTGTGTTTCTGTATATTCCATGGTTTGAGTCCCTTATAATGGGTTTCCTGTCGGGCCTTGCTCCCGCTTCGGTAGCTCCAGCCCCGCCGCGAAGGCGGCCTGTCCGGGCGTCAACGTGTTGGTTGCCATGAGCCGGTCATATCGCTGCTGAAATTCGGCCTGCTTTTGCGCTTCGAGCTGTTGTCGCATGCCTTTGACGTGATCCGACTCTGCTTCGTGCGCGATCCAGTCTGGCGAAAATCCGAACTTCGCCCCGGCCTCATGTGCTGCGGCAGCGTCGCCGGAAATGAGGGCCTTGTAGTAGGCAGCTCGCTGGTCGGGTGTCGCGGCATGGAAAGCTTGGGTCTGCTGATCGGTGAGAGGCGGCGGGACAGGCGGCTTGTTGGGGAACATTTCCGCGAATCGCTGCCGCTCCCGTTCCCGTTGCTCGTTTTTCCGCTTCAATCGATTGGCGCGATCCGATTCCTCCAGCATACGAATGCCGTTCTCATCGACCACACCAAGCGCGATCAGCAGGACCAAGAAAATAAATCCGATTGACAATGCACCGAGCATGCGACCGTTCCGTTTTGAAGCCTCGATTACAACCAACCGCTTAAAATTTGTGTTTAGAACACTGCTGATAGCGTCGCCTTTGCGGCACTGGCATCGCCCGCGCCGGATGCCGAGGGCGTCGCGATCAGGCCGACGTATTGGCCGATCGGACCATGGGGCAGCTTGGCCCGCGCCTGTGCGGCGACAGCGCCGATACCACCCGCGCCGGTCTGTACCAGCACGTTCGTGTATTGCACCGTCGCGCCGCTCATGTCGGCATTCGGCGAATGCGCGATGCTGTAAGACATGGTTTTCCCATCCGGCAATTGCGATGTATTGAGCGAAGGCGCTTCGATCAGAAATTCAAAGCCCTCGGGGAAAAAGTCGTTGGGGCCGCGAAGGCCGGTATCAATGCCGGTACTGGTGACTGCCGACGTGCCGGACGGAAGCGTCAAATTCACTTGCAGCGACGCATCGCGAAGCCCCGGCGACGATGTATTGAACGCCCAGGCAACCACGATCAGTGAGACAGCGACGCAAACGAGAATCGGGAAAAACATGGGAGTCAATCCTCTTGAAAGTCCTGTGGAAAATCCGATTCGACGCCCGCCGTGCCTGGCATGCCATGCGGCGGGGCCGAATCGTCGCGACCCACGGAGGGTCCGCGATCGTCGGCATCGGCCGCGCCGGGGATGCCCATCCCGGCGCGATCCGATGCCATGCCTGAAGCGACTAAACGGGGAACAATCGGTCCGTCCGGCTGGCGGGATGCCTTGCCGTGCCGCCTGCCTTTGGCCTCGTCTCTTTTCTTCGCTAATTTGCGGAGCCGGCTGATTCGCTTGTGGGCTGCGGAGTAGCGACATTCCAGGTTGCGAAACAGCTCGCGCGTGCGGGCGGGACTGAGGCCAATCGCGTAGGCCGCGGCGTCCAGCCCGTCGCCTTGCAGCACGTGCAGAGCGACGATCTGCCGCTCAACCGCCTTCCGAGCCACCAAAAGCAACCGAACGGCTCTAATCGCCTGCGATTGGCGCGGAAGCCGGTCGTGGATTGTTTCCAGGGCCTGAATGTCCAGCAGCGAATCGAGACGGCCGCCATCGGCGACGATGTTTTCGGAATCAGGCGCGGAGCTTCCCGGAAGGATGCCGGCTTCGACTGTCGCGGGGATGGGTTGCGTTGCTGCCATTCCTTGGCCGATTCCGATGCATCATGCATCGATCAAAAGTCAAGCGACTTTTGCGTTTTGCCAGGGAAAGGCCGGTGGACGTGGCCTTGCCGAATTTGCTTGTCTTGGGCCGCCGCCGATTCCTTTCGGAGCGAATCGCCCAAACTTTTACCCAGTGCAAATACTATCGGGGAAATCGGCGGGGTCAACTTGAGGGGGATTTTGTGACAGCTCCCGTTGCGTGCTTCTGCTCCGAGATTCGTTCGGAGCGCCGCTTCAGGATGTGTGGCAACCACTCTTCTTGGCCCCACGCGATCGCCGCCGCGACGCCTAAAACATCGTCAAGGTCTTCTTTCCGCATGCGCTGCATCAGCGACACGATCTCGTTTATCGTCTTGTCGTTAATTGGATGCGACGCGTTCCATGGTACGCTTTGGTCGGGTGCCGCTAAAACCGTCCGCGCTTCCTTCGGCGGGACTGAACTCCACGAATCAAAAAGCGTCCGTCTATCGATCTGCAGCGCCCTAGCCAACGCATCATCGTAACCACGGCGCATATGAGTCGGCGGTGACCGCATCGCATGCCATCGCGAGACGTGCTCCTCAGAGCATCCTACCGCCTGCGCCAATGCCTGCTGCGATTTGAAGCCCAGATGTCTCGCCCTGGCAATAATCCATCTCCCCCAAGTAAGACCGCCGTTACCGGGATGCTCAAAGTACGGCGCTTCCTGAGGAGACACCGATTTCCATCGCTCAAAAAGCACGGCCTTTTCGACCTTCAGCCCATCCGCGAGAGCATCCCTATTCACACTCCGCATCGTCTCCGGCGGCTCAATCGCCTTCATCCACTTCGAGAGCTGCTGCACTGTGCAACCGACGCGCGCCGCCAGCTCCTTTCGGGTGATATGAAGCAAATCGCTTCGTGTCACCACCCATTGGCCCCAAGTCCTTTCGTCGCGAGATTTTGCCACGCCGATCTTTTATTGGCCTCGACTGCTGTTGTCGATGACGCGCATTTTTAAGATGAAAGTAGTTGACGCCTAGTTGACGATAAGTTATCTAGTCATGGCTGAAGTTGACCGAGTGTCGAGACTGACTGGAGGCAATATGAGCATTGAGGCGAAGCATTGGGGCCAATGGGTAAAGCGGCGGGCGGGAGTCGTCGGCATCCGCTCGCAATGCACGATGGCGCTCAAGCTCCGGTGCTCACGACAACAGCTCGTGAAATGATTCGCGATGGCTGAGCCGCCGGCATCAATGCGAAAGGGCTTCGACGCGGAGCTTGTGGCGCTGCTTCAGACCGACTCGATTACCCTGTTCCGAGACTGGCACAAAATCAGTCCCGAAAGATCGCCCCTGGTGCGCACGCCGCTTCAGTACGATGACGGCCCGCTCAAGCGAAAACTCGCCGCGTGTGCTGAGCTTCTCCCTGAAGAAAAACTTCGCAAGCTGGTCGAGCGCGGCGAGTCCCTTCTCCGCGAACCGGCGGTGGCATAACCCCTGTCCCTTTGTCAATTCATTTTTCTTTTTTAAGGAGCAACGATGACTGCGAATGTATGCGATCTCGCCGGAATTAAGCAGGCCTTCGAACAGCTCAACAAGAAATACGAAGCTGCGCGGCTCGCCCTGGCTAACGAGCAAGAAGCCGCTGAATTTGAAGCAATGGAGACGATCGATTTGCTTCGCAAATTTGAGGAGATTGGCAACCTGCGGGGGCGCGCGGAGCGAGGTCAACTCTCGACCAGCGACCTCTTGAGCATCGCCCTCGACCTTCACGAGATGCTAAAGGCGTACGAGGAAAAACTCACCCGCGAGACGGAGCGAAGATACTGGGAAAATCCCGAGTCTTACGAAGCGGCGGAAAAGGCCCTGGAAGGTGACGACGACGATTCGGCCGCTGCATAAGCCCTTTATCCCTCTCGCGGCGAGCGATCCCTATGAAATTCACCGAGAAGCTTGAAAAGCTTACAGAATCCGAAAACCGGTCGAGAATCTGCCGCCGCGCCGGTCTGCCGGCAAGCGCGATAAGTAACTACATCACTAACGGCCAAATGCCTGGCCTTGAGCCCGCCCTGAAAATCGCCGCCGCATTGGATGTCCCACTCGATTGGCTCGCCGATGATTCTCGCGGCTTCCCTGTTCCAGCCAAGGTTCATCAAATCGCGCGTTTAGCTGCTGGATTACGCGAGGCCGATCAGATGGAATTGCTCGGCCTGGCAATGACCCTCACCGCCCGCCAACTCCGCCAGGGCGAATCGCAATCGAACACAAAGCGAAAATAGGAAATGGAACCATCGGCCGTCCAAAAACTTCTCGAGCGCCAGACGATGCCGGAATGCGGCAAGCTGCGCATCCTGATCTGCCGGGAGTGCGGCCTTTCCTTCGCCGCGCCGATGGGCTTTGTCTCCGCACGCGTCGCGGCTGGCCAGGCGATCGGTTGCCCGGCCGGCCATCCAAGCGGCATCGGTCGCGATGAGCAGGGAGACACTTACGCGATCAACAAGGGGCTCGCTGAGGCCAACGCTGATCTGACCGAAAAACTGCACGCGGCGGAGCGGGAATTGATGACGCTCCGCGCGCAGACGCAAGCGGCGGAGCTGTCGGAAAAGGAACTTGATCGCCGCTGCCGCTTGATCGCGGCAAGGGCGCACCCCGCGCCGGTGAACCGGAAAATTTGCATGTTCTGCGCTAAGCCTCTGCGCGCACTGGCGGGGCATCTTTTAAATCAGCACAAGGAAGAAATCGCCCGGCTTTCACCGGCGGATTTTCAATAGACGGGATCAACCCATGTACCTGACTCCGCCTCGACGTTCCGTGCTCGCCGACTTGGCATCGGATTACAACTTCGCAATCTCCATGATCGTTCGCGCGGCCAGCCTTCACGATCTGAGGATGCTTCAAGATGACAAACATCGGCACGCCGCCGAACTCTCCGCCACCGAGTTAGAGGAATGGCGTGGGCTTAAAACATGCTGCGAAAAGGCCATTTCAGGCATTACCGGATTGGTCGCGGAGCTCAACGCCCTGGCCGACAAACAAGACGCCGACGCCGCGCGAACCAAACGCGCCCTGGCGATGCTGGACAAGGTTGAGGCTCAAGAGGCGGACGCAAAAAAGGGGAAGAAATGACCACCGAAATTTTACCCGCCCGGTGGACGTGGCCTGCGGCATCGTGCCGCAGGCCACCCGGGCATTCAAACGATTCGAGCCAACGGCAGGGACGCCGCGTGCGCGACGCCCTCCGATGGCAACTTAGCCATGAAGGAGGCTGTATGGGTCTGCAAATTTGGAGCGGGCAGGATGAGAGCTCGCATCGCTTCGAGGGGTTTTTAATCACCGATCGAAGATGCATCGACAAGCCTTTTTGCTTTGTCGATGGGAAGCTCGGACCGATCGCCGGCGCGTTGGCCCTGGCGAAAGAGATTGCCGCCGATCCGGCTCGTATCGAGCGATCGCGTGAGGCGCAATGGGGCTATGCCAGCATCAAAGGCGCGATCACCGATCTTCGCCAATTCAGCCGAGCCGACAACGCCAGGCGCGTGCCGGGATGGCTGCGGAGCCTTGAGCTGCGGCCGATCGATGATGCGAACGCGGAGCCGCAATATTGCTACCCGTTTGAATTGGATTCCATGTATCGGCAGGCATCGGTTGCGAATGTCGCGATCGTCGAAACGGGCGAAGCGCCCGCCGGCAACGATGCCCGCATGCTGCTAGCGCAGCGCACGCAAAAGACGATGGCTGTAGAGCTCTCATTCGGTAGCGTGAAGGCTTACGCATCGGACAGCGCCAGTGAAGGCGATTGCCAGGCGGTGCTATTTGTTCACCAAAACGCATCGCCCGCGAGGCTGCTGGAGCTTCTGTCCGGGGCGATGCAGGCATGCCTGGCGATGTGGCCCTTTTTTTCGCGCGGCGAGGATTTCGAAATCGATTTGAACGTACCAAAAAAAGAGGCCCCGAAAATCTGCTCTAATGATTCTGCGCCGGCAAGCACTGGAATCGAGAGTCGGAAATTCGTGGCCTGATGTTGGTTCTTGCAGTGGCCAGGGACGGCCGCTGCAAGGCTTTCTAAGGCAGGGATAGTATGACAGCCGCTCTGAGTTTGTCAACGTTGGTTGTTGCTTCTGGCATCGCCCGCGTTGCTGCTTTGCCGCAGCAACGCGGGGCCGTTTATATCGATCTTCCCACCGCGTCGGCCCGGTCGGGCTTGTCCCTTCGCCAGCTCCGCCGGCTCTGCGCCGCCTGGCACGCATCCGGGCTGGCGGAGCTCCGCCGCCCCGACACCGGCGGCCGCGCCGAGTGGTACGTACGCGAGGATGCCGATCCGCGATTAGCCAGGGTAAAATTTGGCGACGCCAATCGCTGGAATGCCGGCCGCCTCACCGAAGCCCATCGCGGCGTTGTGGTACAGCGCCGCCAGTTGCTCGCCCGCTTTTTGGAATTCCTTCGCTCTGCCCTGGCATCGGGGAAAGATCGATTGAATGCGGCGGAGGAATTCGCCCGGCTGCTATCGATCGCCGGCGGCCAGCCGATCAGCGCCCGCACGCTGCTGCGATGGGAAAAGCGTTTTTCCCGCTTTGGGATGGCTGGCCTGGAAGATAAGCGCCGATGCCGCCCGGCCAAGCCGCAAAAGGATGATCCGTTCCTGAAGGAATTTGCCCGGCTCTACATGCTGCCGCGCCTGATGCCGGTGAGCATGTGCCACGTACTGGCGGTTCAACAGGCACAGTCGCACGGCTGGGAAATCC
>Ga0157370_10007097_pt1 | contig 12231 bp, 11 predicted proteins | sample C35metaG_FD_113463 | JGI IMG/M metagenome (GOLD analysis project Ga0157370, IMG submission 113463) | Corn rhizosphere microbial communities from Kellogg Biological Station, Michigan, USA - C3-5 metaG | ecosystem: Host-associated > Plants > Roots > Rhizosphere > Soil | place: USA: Michigan...
CCTCGCCGATCGCGCGGGCGACCGCCGCGCCATTCGCGCGCGCGGCGACGTCGGCGGTGAGGATCGTCGCCTCCTCGAGGGGCGCGCGCTGCTCATCGGGCGGCGGCGCTGTTTTCAATTCTTTAAAGTCCCAGGCGCCGGCGATGAGCCCGAGCCCGGCGGCTTCGACGTCGGTCTCGTTCATCGCGCCGGCGTAAAACGCCAGGCGCCCGACGCCCATTCGCGCCGCCTGCCTCGCGGCGATGGCTCCGGCACGCCGGAGGGCGGCGGGGCGATCAACAGCCGGCCCAATGCCGACCAGGAGCACTCGTTGCACGCCTCGCTCACCGCCGGAGAGGTGAAGCGTCTCGTCGCGTCCGCCGCGGAAGTCGCGGCGCGCGATGGCCCGCGCGAGCGCGCCACCCGTCGCGGCGTCGACGGCGCGCAGCTCGTCGGTCATGGCGGGCGACGTCGCGAGCGCGATGACGAGCAAAGGCGTATCGATGCCGCCGAGGTCCGGCGCGCCGACGTTGAGCGAAAGCGTCATGGGTCGAAACGGGTGCGGTCGCGACGAAGCGACGTGTCAGCCAGTCATCCCTTTGATGATCTGGTCGCCGAATGCCGACGTCGATACATCCGTGGCCCCCGGCATCTGGCGCGCGAGATCATACGTCACTCGACGCGACTTGATCGCGTTCTCCAGGCCGCGCACGATCAACGCCGCGGCTTCGGTCCAACCGAGATATTCGAACATCATCACACCGGACAGGATCACGCTCCCCGGGTTGATCTTGTCGAGATTGGCGTACTTCGGCGCCGTGCCGTGCGTCGCCTCGAACACCGCGACGCCGTCGCCGACGTTGCCTCCTGGCGCGATCCCGAGTCCGCCGACTTGCGCCGCCGCGGCATCGCTCACGTAGTCGCCGTTGAGGTTCGGCGTGGCGATGACGGAATACTCATCGGGCCGCAGCAACAGTTGCTGGAACATCGAGTCGGCGATGCGGTCCTTGATGATGACCGCGTCGGCGCGCGCTCCCGCGCCGCCTTTGCTCAGATCGGCCTCCGAGACGACGCTGTCCGCGAACTTGTCGCGTGCCACCTCGTAGCCCCAATCGCGGAACGCACCCTCGGTGAACTTCATGATGTTGCCCTTGTGCATCAACGTCACCGACGGCAGGCCGTGCTTGAGCGCGTGGCGGATCGCCATGTCGACGAGCCGCTTGGAGCCGAACTCCGACATGGGCTTGATACCGATCGCTGAGCTGGGTCGGATCTCCTTGCCCAGCTCGCGCGCGATGAAGAGCCGGAGCGTTTCTGCTTCGGGCGACCCCGCCTTCCACTCGATGCCGGCGTAGACGTCTTCCGTGTTCTCGCGGTAGACGACGATGTTGAGCTTCTCGGGGTGCTTCATCGGGCTGCCGACGCCCTCGAAGTAGCGCACCGGCCGGATGCAGGCGTACAGGTCGAGCACCTGGCGGAGCGTCACGTTGAGCGATCGGATGCCTCCGCCGACCGGCGTCGTGAGCGGTCCCTTGATCGAGACGCGGAACTCCTGCATCGCATCGACGGTCTCTTGCGGCAGCCAGTCCTTGTACCGGGAGAACGCCTTCTCGCCGGCGAAGACTTCCATCCACGCGACGCTCCGCTCGCCGCCGTACGCCTTCTCGATCGCGGCGTCGAAGACGCGGACCGAGGCGCGCCAGATGTCCGCACCCGTGCCGTCGCCTTCGACATACGGAATGATCGGGTTGTTCGGGACGCCGAGCACTCCGGCCTGATATGTGATTCGCTCGCCGCTCGACGGCACTGTGGCGAACTTGTACGTGGCCATGACTCACGTGGTAAGAAGGAAGGCGCAGCATCCAACACGGGCAGAGCTCCAGCGCACAACTCGATGCCCAGGGCGGGACTCGAACCCGCAAGACCCGAAGGTCGGGGGATTTTGAGTCCCCTGCGTCTACCAATTCCACCACCTGGGCGCGACCAGCGAAATGTAGCCGCGCCCGACCTACCCCTCAACGACGCGTCGCAGCGAGATCAGGGAGCGGGCGGTGGCGGCGCGCCGCGGCCGCCGGTGGTATCGGCCCGTTGCAGCTCGAGCAGCCGGCGATTCACTCGTTCCTTGAGCGCGAAATACTGGGCTCGCTGCATCGGCGACAAAAACGTCCCAAACTCCTTTTGCTCGGCCTCGAGCAGATCGGCGCGCCGGCGTTGGGCGTGAACGATCTGATCCAGATACTGGGAGATCTTGTCCTGGTCCGGATGAGCGGACGAATCCTGCATCGCCACCTTCAGGTTGACGCGCGCCTCGCGTTCATCGCGCAAAATCGCCCGTCGCTGATGTTCGTACTTCTGGTCCACGCGCTGCAGCGTTCGCATCTGCGATGGGTCGAGATTCAGCTGGCGGCGCACCACACCCGCGAATGCCTGCCGCACGCGCCGCTGGAGTGCCTGCCGGTCGCTCTGCACCTGCGGCCTGACCCCCTGGCGCGCGCCGCGCGGCGGACGCGCCTCCGTCGCCGACGCCGACTCGCCCCCTTGGGCGCTCACGACGCTGGCGGACCCCGCGATGCTCGCGAACGCGAGCAGTACGAGCGCAATGACGGACCGCGTCACGCGCATCATGCGCCCTCCGGCGATGTGGCTTTGCCGTCGAGACGAATCGTGACCGGCTCCGGCTCGGTGATCGGAACGGCCTGCAATGCGTCGATCTCGTCGAGCAATGCCCGGAGCTGCCGCTCGTTCAGATCCGCCAGTCGGGCCGTAGTCGGGAGATCGGCCACCCCTTGTTCGCCGGCCCCGGAGCCGCCGACCGTCGTCGCGATCCGCGCGACGGATGTCGACCCGGCCGGCGGCGCGGTGGCACCGGTCGACGAACCAGGTGCTCCGGCGTCAGGCTGCACGGCCATTGGTGCCACGAGGCTCGTGTCGACGACGCTGGGCGTCGCACCCTGCCGAAGAACGGCCAACGAGCCACCGCCCACCGCCAACACCGTCACCGCCGCCGCGATGCGCCAGTCCGACCACATGGGCCGGCGCGCCACGACACGGGCGGGTTGTGAGCGCGCCTTGGGCAGCGCCCCCACGATGTACTCGATGTCGACGCGCGGCGTCCGCGAGACGAGCATCCCGTGAACGCTCCGCAGCAGCTCGAGCTCCGCGCGACAGTCGACGCACGCGTCGACGTGCGCCATGACCGCCGCACGCATGCTCATATCGAGCCGATCGTGCAGCAGGTCCGGCAATTGATCGCGGATGTCCGCGTTGGGGCAGTCATTCATCGAGAAACTCCTTCACAGCGCGCATTGCGTTGTGATAATGCACCCGGGCGGCGCCTTCCGTCGTGCCCACCGCCTCGGCGATTTCCTTGTAAGACAAACCCTCCGCGACGCGAAGGGCAAACACTTCCCGCTGCGTGGGCGACAATCGTGCGACCGCCTCCTGCAGCCGTCGTTGCGTCTCATCGGCGACCACCGAGTCGAGGGCGTCGTACTCGGTTGCCGAATCGCTCTCCTGCAGCTCCGTTCGATCGCGCCGGCGTTTGTCGGCGCGACGGCGGTCGAGCAGGAGCCGACGTTCGATCGTGAACAACCAGGTGCGGAACGAGCTGTCGCCGCGAAATCCGTCGAGGGAGTTGAATGCGCGGACGAAGGTGTCCTGAACCAACTCGTCGACCTCGTTCCGCTCTCCCGAGCTGACCGCAAAGCGCGCCAAGGCCGCAGCGTGCCGCTCGACGAGCTCCGTCGCGGCGCGTTCATCGCCAGCCTTCCATCGTGCGATGAGATCCAGGTCTCGCTGATCATCGCTTCCCCCGCCCCGTACCGGTTTGTTCATTCGGTCCAACAGGTAGACGTCACCAGGCCCGGCCCGTTAAGGTCAAACGCTTGACAGATCGCGGCTTGCCGGCGCAACGGATGCGGTCTCCCGCACGCGGCGACAATATACAACCCCATTCAGCGAGCACAGCCCTTGGAGCGCATCGCCCACCGTGGCGCCAAGCGGGAGGTTCCAGAGAATTCCATCCCCGCCTTTCGCCGGGCGTTCGAGCGGGGCGCGGATGCCATCGAGCTCGACGTGCACGCCACGCGCGACGGCGTCGTGGTGGTGCACCACGACCCGTCGCTTCGGCCTGGGCCGGGACAGGCAAAGCGCGCGATCGCCGCGCTGACATGGGACGAGCTGCGGCGCATCGAGCTCGCACCGGACGTCGGCGTCCCACGCCTGGAGGACGTGCTGGCCATGACTCCGCCCGCGAAAACGGTCTATGTCGAGATCAAGGGCGAGCAGATCGAGTCGGCTGTCCTCGCCGCGATCGCCGGTAGTCGCGTGCCTTGCGCGGTACACTCATTCGATCACGCGGCGATCGCGACCTGCCGCGACATCGCGCCCGACGTTCCGCGCGGGCTGCTGTTCGAGCACTCGACGGTCGATGCGATGATTGCCGCACTCGCGACCGCGGGCGCGCGCGATCTATGGCCGCGTTGGGATGGGATCGACGCCGCGCTCGTCAGGCGAGCGCACGACGTGGGCGCTCGCCTGATCGCCTGGACCGTGAACGATCTCGCGGCGGCCAGGGCTTTGGCCAAGATGGGCGTCGATGGGCTGTGCACGGACGACGTGCGGCTGCTCGACGCACTGCGTTAGGCGTCAGCTCGTGCTTGGATTGGTGGCGCTCCCGCCGAGGAGCTCCCTGCGCTGCTTGGCCGCCTCTGAGACGAGCGTCTGAAGGCGCGTGACTTCGGCCTCGGCGGCGGTCATGTTCCCCACGTGCGCAGCAAGCTCTTCGACGGTGAGCTCGACGCCCGCCTTCTTCGCCCGATACGCGGCGTAGCCGAAGCGTTGCGCGAAGCGATCGAGCGACTGCCGCGCGCGATACAGGTCGATGCGCAAACGACCTTCGTCGAGCGCGTGCTGCGCCGATTTGCCCGCGCGATCCAACTCTTGTCGCAACCGATCTAGCAGTGGCATCGCCGACGCTCCGAGTTCGAGGCTGTGTCGAGTACTACGGACCTGCGGCCTTTCGGTTGCAGACTGCGTTCCGGTCAGCCTGGGAGGCCCGCGCAGGAGGCTTCGGACCGGCGTTTCGGCCCCGGATGGCACAAAAAAGAGCGAGGCCCCAACGGTCAGCGGGGGCCTCGCCATGCTCGAACGGTCGCGCCGAAAATCAAGCGGCCGTAGTCGATGCGCTCTCGGCGGCCGGCGCGGCGTAAACGCTGACCTTGTACCGCGCCTTGCTCTTGTGCTCGAACTTCACGACGCCGTCGATGAGGGCGTAGATCGTGTAGTCCGTTCCGAGCCCGACGTTGTTGCCCGGATGCCATTTCGTGCCGCACTGCCGGACGATGATGTTGCCCGCGACGACGCGCTCGCCGCCGTACTTCTTCACGCCGCGGTACTTCGGATTCGAATCGCGGCCGTTGCGGGAGGACCCGACGCCCTTTTTATGTGCCATTGGGAACCTTGCTCAGCCGAGCGAGATGTCGTTGATACGAACTTCGGTGAAGCCCTGGCGATGGCCACGCTTGCGCGCGTAGTTCTTCCGGCGCTTCTGCTTGAAGACGATGATCTTTTCACCGCGCCCGTGCCGCACGATCTCGCCGGTGACCTTGGCGCCGCTCAGCGAGGGAACGCCGGTCTTGACGCTCGTGCCGTCGTTGCCGAGGAGCACGTCGTTGAATTCGATCGTGCCGCCCTCGTCGCCGACGAGTGAGGGAATCTTGTAGGTGCGACCCGGCTCGACGCGGAACTGCTTGCCGCCGGTCTTGATGATGGCGTAAGGCATGGATGGGGCTCGATTAGGCGTGGTGCAGTCAGCCTATAAAGTTAGACACGCCTTCTAGTTGTGTCAACCTGGAGTGTCACGCGACCGCGTACTGCTGCGTGACGTCCCGTCCTGCCGACTTCACCACGAGCTTGAACTCGTCCGGCTTGAGGAGCGGATCGTCGCGCAGCTCGACTCCGAAGCCGACCGCTCTCTCCAGCTTCTTCATCAGATCCTTCTCGTTCTCGAGCACGTACATCGCGACGTCCGGATGCACCCGCACCACGATCGGATCCTTTCTCGATTCCAGTCCAACGCGGCGGATCGACCGTTCGACCCGGCGCGCAATCGTCTCCGCCGTGAACACGCGCCCGGTGCCGTGACAGGTCGGACAGGGCTCGGTCATGTTCTGCAGGTGGCTCTGCCGCACGCGCTGCCGTGTCATCTCGATCAAGCCGAGGTCGCTCACCGCGAAGGCCTTGGTGCGCGCGCGGTCGCGCCCGAGATGGGTCCGCAGCTCCTGCAGCACCTTTTCCCGGTTGGCCTTCGTCTCCATGTCGATGAAGTCGCAGACGATGATGCCGCCCAGGTCGCGGAGCCGCGCCTGGCGCGCCACCTCTCGCGCCGCCTCGACGTTGGTGCGCAGGATCGTCTTCTCGGGGTCCTTCTTCCCGGTGTAGCGACCCGAGTTCACGTCGACCGACACGAGCGCCTCGGTCGGCTCGATGATCAGATAGCCGCCCGACGGCAGATCGCAGCGCCGCTTGAACAGGTCGCGCAGCTCCTGCTCGATATTCGCCTTGTCGAACAGCGGGGTCACGTCCTCGTACAGCTTGATGCGGTCGATCAGCTCGGGCGCGATGCCCTTGAGGTACTCGAGGATCTCATTGTGCAACTGCTTCGAGTCGACGGTGACGGTCTCGACCTTCGTCGAGAACACGTCACGCATGAGGCCGCGCGTGAGGCTCGTCTCGCGATGGACCACGGCCGGCGCGCGGACGAAATGCGTCTTCCGCTTGATGCGCTTCCATTGGCCGATCAGCGTCGTGAGCTCGCGCTCGAGCGTTTCCTTGGTGACGTCCTCGCCAACGGTCCGGACGATGACGCCGCCGGCGTCCTTGGGCAGCACCTCTTCGACCTGCGCCCGCAGGCGCTTGCGCGCCTCGCGGTCGCCGATCTTGCGGCTCACGCCCACGCGCTCGGCGAATGGCATGTAGACGAGAAAGCGACCGGCGAGCGACACCTGTGCCGTGACGCGCGGCCCCTTGGTGGAGATCGGCTCCTTGGAGACCTGAACGATCAGATCCTGGCCGCGCTTGAGCACGTCCTGGATCGGAGGCGCCTTGGCGCGGCGCCGACGCGTGGCGACCGTCTCGCCTTCGTCATCTTCGTCATCGTCGTCCTGATCGCCCTCGGGCTCGTCTTCGGGGAACACGAGATCAGACGCGTGGAGGAACGCGCTTTTCTCGGTGCCGATGTCGACGAACGCGGCCTGAATGCCGGGAAGGACTGCTTCGACTCGTCCCAGGTAGATGTCGCCGACCATTCGGCGCGCCTCGGGACGATCGACCAGAAGTTCAACGAGCTGGTCGTCCTCGATGATGGCGACCCGCGTTTCGCGCGGATTCGCGTTGATCAGTATCTCTCGTTTCATCGGTGTCCGACACGGATCCCGGCTCCGGCGACTCGACGGCCCAGGCGTGGCGGAATTGGAAAAGGTTTGAGGCGAGCCGTTGCCACTGCACGGGGCGCACGGCAACTCGCGAGAAGAATGTCCGACGCGTCCGTGTGATCGACCACGTCGTCCCCGGCCGAGTCGCGCAACGACGCGCAAGGATGGACCGCCCGGTCCGTCCGGAACTCAGCGCAATACGGGGAAACGTGCGATCGGCCCATCGAGACAGGCCGTGCACCGGAAGCAGGACGAGCGCACGAAGGACGGCGAAGACTGCATCGACCGTCGACGTGCGCAATGCGCTCGCATCCCGGCTCGAGTCGCCGAGGGGATTGGGCGCGGAAGAAAACGCAAAGGTAATCACTGAGTATTCAATTAACCGGCGATCTGGCGTTTTGGCAATCACTCCAGATCCTTGAGGAGATGCCTCGCGATCACGATTCGCTGTATTTCTGACGTTCCTTCGCCGATTTCGCAAACTTTGGCGTCGCGCATGTAGCGCTCGACCGGGTAGTCCTTGGTGTAGCCGTAGCCGCCGTGGAGCTGGACCGCGGCGATGGTGGCGCGCATGGCCAGCTCGGAACAAAACAGCTTTGCCATCGCGGCTTCCTTGCCAAAGGGCCGCCCGTGTTGGGCGAGCCAGGCGGCGTGAAACATGAGGTGCGTTCCCGCCTCGATCTCGGTCGCCATGTCGGAGAGCTGAAACTGAACGCCCTGAAATTGGACGATGGGCCGGCCGAATTGCTTTCGCGTGCTCGTGTATTGCAACGCCTGCTCGAACGCGCCCTCGGCGATGCCGAGCGATAAGGCGGCGATTCCGATGCGGCCGTTGTCGAGGGTCTTCATGAAGTTCACGAAGCCCTGCCCTTCCGCGCCGAGCAGATTCTCGGCCGGAACCTCGACATCCTCGAGGATAAGCTCGGCGGTGTCGGAGGCGCGCCAGCCGAGCTTGTCCTCTTTTTTTCCGGCGCGAAAGCCCGGCATGACCGGCAGCGACGATTCGTGGCCGACGCCGACCCGCTCTGTCGCCGCGAGGTCGCTCGTCTGCTTGGTGACGATGAATGAGCTGATGCCTTTGGTCCCTTTCGATGGATCGGTCACGGCGGTGACGACGAAGATCTCTCCGACGCTGCCGTGCGTGATGAACCGCTTGGCGCCGTTGAGCACGTAGCAATCGCCTCGGCGAACCGCGGTGGTGCGCGTTCCGCCGGCGTCGCTCCCGGCGTCCGGCTCAGTCAGACCGAAGCCGCCCATGACCCGACCCGACGCGAGAAACGGCACGAACCGCCGCCGTTGCTCATCGGTGCCGAACTTCACGATGGGCGACGTGCCTAACGTCGTATGCGCCGACACGGTGAGTCCGTGCGACGCATCGACCTTCGCCAACTCGTGAATCACGATCATGAAGCTCAACAGGTCGAGCCCCGCGCCGCCGAGCTCCTCGGCCCACGGCACGCCGAGCAGGCCGAGCTCGCCCATCTTGCGGATGTTCTCCCAAGGGAACGTCGCATCGGCATCGTGTTGCTTGGCGGTCGGCGCGACGACGTCGCGCGCGAACTCGCGGACCATCTGCCGGGTCGCGAGGTGCTGCTCGGTGAAATACAGTGCGTCGTCCATGGTCGGGAATCAGGCGGCTTCGGTTTCGTCGACTGAGCGGACAACGTCCAGAAACCGCTCGCCGTATTTGTCCAGTTTCACTGGTCCTACTCCACGAATCTGCCCTAACGCGTTCGCGTTCGTCGGCCGTTTCACGGCAATCTCGGCGAGCGTCCGATCGGGAAAGACCACGTACGCCGGCACCTGCTCCTCGCGCGAGATCGAGCGACGCAGGTCGCGCAGCCGGGCCAGCAGGGCCTCGTCGGCTCCCGATAGTACCGGCGCCTCATCGGGTGTGACGACATCTCGGGACGGCGCGCGCGAACGAGCTTTTGCCTTGCCCCGCGATCCGGGTGAGCTCAGAGAGGGAGCGCCTCCCTTTTCGACGTCGATGCGCGTTCCGAGACAATTGTCGCAGCCGCCGCACGACGTGCGCGCCGCCGGATCGCCGAAATATCTGAGCACGAACCCGCGGCGACAACCCTTGGTGTACGCGTACTGCTGCATCGCGTCGAGCTTCTGCAGGTCGGCGCGCCGGCGGCGGTCGAGCAGCGCCCAGTCGATGGGAAACGCCGTGAGCGGTTTGTTCGGAGCCGTGAGAGAAGCGCCCGCTCCGCACCGTTTCCACTCGAGGAACTGGCGCGACTGCAGGGCGTCGAGCAGTGGCATGGCACCGGAGCCGCCGCCGAATCCGGGCGGCAGCCCATCGAGGTCGATCGGCGCGCCGTCGTCGAGCGACGATCCGGCAACTCGCCACATCGCGCGCAAGATGCCGAGCTCCAGCGAGTCACGCCCGCCGAGCTCGCGCTTGATCCGCTCCGGCGTCGCGAGCAGGCGCACAAGAACGCGCGAGCTGAAGTCCTGCTCGACGCGGTACGCACCGGCCTGCGTAAGCAAGCGGAGCGACGACTCGACGTCGCGGCCACCGGCTTTGGTCTTGAGCCGGGTCGCCACGTCCTCGGGCGACATGTCCACGGCGCCGGTGCGGTCGGCGTTCTTGCGGAGCACGTCATACACCTCTTCGACGAGCGGCCGCTCGGGATAGTTGCCCTTGATGAAGAATTCGTGCGTGAAGCGGTCCGGAAACGCGTGCAGAAGATAGCAGGCGGCCGGCTTGCCGTCGCGCCCTGCGCGCCCCGCCTCCTGGTAATACGCCTCGAGCGTGCCCGGCATCGCGTAGTGGATGACGAGACGCACGTTCGCCTTGTCGATGCCCATGCCGAACGCGTTCGTCGCGACGATGGCCCGCACCTTTTCGGTCATGAAGGCGTCCTGCACTTCGTGCCGCCGCGCGTCGTCGAGTCCGGCGTGATACGCGGCCGCGGGAATGCGCGCCCGCTCCAGCAGCGCCGCGATGCGCTCGACCGCTTTGCGCGTCGACGCGTACACGACCGCGAGCCCCTCGCTGGTGCGCAGCAAATGCACGAGCGCGTCGTCCTTGTCGGAGTCGCTGCGCGTCGGCAGGACGTGGTACGAGAGGTTGGTGCGGTCGAACCCGGTGATGATCGTCGTCGGCGAGTCGAGCTTGAGCTGAGTGACGATGTCCCGTCGCACGTGCGGCGTCGCCGTGGCCGTGAGCGCCACGGTCGGCGGCGCCCCAAGCCGGTCGCGCACCTGGGAGATTCGCAGATAGCTCGGGCGGAAGTCGTGCCCCCACTCGCTGATGCAGTGAGCTTCGTCCACGGCGAGCAACGACACGCCGGCGTCGCGCAGTCGTTCGGCGGTCGAGCCGGCGTCGAATCGCTCGGGTGCCACGTAGAGCAGCTTGACGTCGCCGCGAATGGCACGCGCCAGCCGATCAGAGATCTGTGACGACGTGAGCGTGCTGTTGACGAACGTCGCGGGCAGCCCGCGCGCGGCGAGCGCGTCGACCTGATCCTTCATCAGCGAGATGAGCGGCGAGATGACGACGGTGAGCTTGGGCAGCATCAGCGCCGGCACCTGATAGCAGAGCGATTTGCCGCCGCCCGTCGGCAGCACGACGAGCGTGTCGCGGCCGGCCAGCACCGATTCGACCGCGGCTTCCTGGCCCGGGCGAAACGCCGGATAGCCGAAATGCTCCTTGAGCGCGGCGCGCGCGTCGTCGAGTGTTTGTCGTGTTGGCATCGCTCTAGTGTGCCATCGTCCAGCGCGCTCTCTCGGACCTGCTCGTCCCGCCTCGGACCATTATACCGCTACACCGCTCGCGCGAAATGTCCGCGCGTGAAGTTGCCACCGAAGAGTCCGCGTATGGCGTCGACGTCGGGCCGCGACCCGCCGGCGAGCGCGTCCAGTGCCGCCCGATAACCCGCAACGATGCCGCAGATGTCGTCGCCCTCGACGTTGAACACCATCTGATAGCCGCGGATTCCCGACCGCCACAGCGTAGGCAGGAACTCCGACCCGTCGATTGGCCGTGAGTGCAGCAGACGATTGCGGCACGCCGAGTCGGTGGCGACGGGAAAGGTGTAGCCGGCCGGATCGGTCAGCTCCACGTTCGGGTGCTTCTGCACGCACAGATCGCGGCAAGTCGTCGGCACGCGGTCGAACGCGGCCGAGAGCACGCAATGCTCGATCGTCATTCCTTCCGGCCTGCCGTAGACGAATACGTCGAAGCCGTTCCCGTCCCACGGCGCGACGAGCTGCGCCAATTCCGCCGTCGTGAGCTCGACCGACGCCACCGTGCGGCGTGCGCCCAGCCGGAAGATTTCGGCCGCGGTGTGGGCGTTGAACACATTCACCGCGTAGTCGGCCACCACGTCGCGGCCGGCGCGCGCGAATTCCGCGACGAGACCGAGATGTCCGGTGAGAATCGGGAGCTCGAGGTCGAACCACTTCCGAACGCCTTTGCGATCCTCGGGCCGGACGATCGTCGGCGTTCGGAGACGCAGCGCGATGCCGCGCGCCGCCAGCTTCTCCTGCAGCGCACGAACGCGGGCGACGGGCGGCGCGGGATGTCGCAGAAATGGATCGAAGCAGATCTCGGTCGCGCCCGACACGGCGGCCGCCTCGGCGTCCTCGATGCCTCCGAGTGCCCACCCACCTTCCGCGTCGACCCCAACCTCGTGCAAGGCGTCATCGCCGGCGGCCCCGACGCCATGTTCCGCGCCAAGGAAGGCGCCGAAGACAGCCCCGAAGGGGGCGCAGCCGACGTCGACGCAAAGCAAGTCACCTCGAAAGACGTCGTCATGGGCATCGCCGCCGGCGGCACCTTTCCTTTCGACTGCTGCGGCCTCCGCCG
>Ga0157370_10007098_pt1 | contig 12231 bp, 9 predicted proteins | sample C35metaG_FD_113463 | JGI IMG/M metagenome (GOLD analysis project Ga0157370, IMG submission 113463) | Corn rhizosphere microbial communities from Kellogg Biological Station, Michigan, USA - C3-5 metaG | ecosystem: Host-associated > Plants > Roots > Rhizosphere > Soil | place: USA: Michigan...
CATGCGCGAAGGCGCGGCGCGGTTCGCTCGAACCATGCAGCGTCGTTCTCATAGCAGACGTGGCGCGTGCCGGGCGCCTTGACGCGATCGATGAGGCGCGTGCTTTCGCCCGACCCCAGCTCGACGATCGTCGCGACCGCATTTTCGCGCAACAACCGAATCAGCAGGTAAAGCAGCGCGTAGCTCGCTGCGCCGCCGATCGGATAGAAGTCGTCGACGACGCCGAGTCGAGCAAGGTCGCGTTGCACGATGCCCTGAAACAGCAGCTCGCGCGCGGGATTCTCCAGCGGCTGGACCGTATGCCAGCGCAGGAAGTCGGCGGCACGGCGCTTGAGCGACTGCGTCATCGAGCCGCTGCGCTTGGGTAAAATGCATCGCGCGGCATCGACGCCGTACGCCTCCTTTTCGTTGTCACGATCGTCAGCAGCCTCGCATTCAATGCAGCGCCGTATTGTACCGGCAGGCTTTCGCTTTCGAGGTCTCGTCGACTTCGAGTTGGCGGCGTTGTCCGATCTGCCGCAAACGCGCGGCACCCGCCTGGTCGCCCCAGGCATCGACGTTCGTGCGACGAATGCTGGCGAGCTCGCGATCGACGGCACACGGCTCGCCGTCGCAGTCGGATGCCCCCGCTTTCCCGCGGAGTTTGCGCATGCGGCCAACGATGCGCGCCGCTGGCTCGATCTGTGGGAGCGCAAGGGTTCCGACGCGCCGGCGACGGTAAAGGGCTCGTACGCGGTCGCGCTCGTCGACGTGCGGTCGCGTCGCGCGCTCATTGCGACCGACCGCTTCGCGACGCAGCCGATGTGCTACGCGTTCGACGGTCGCGCGATCGGTTTCGCAAGCCGTGCCGATGCGGTGCCGATGCGCGCGGAAGCCGGCATCGACGAGCAGGCGCTCTACGACTATCTCTACTTTCACGTCATCCCCGCACCGCGTACTGCCTATCGCGGCGTATCGCGCCTGCGCGGCGGACACTGCATTGCGATTCAGGACGAGAAGGCGGTGCTGCATCGCTACTGGATTCCGACGTTCCGCGAGACATCGAATGCGTCGGTCGACGATCTCGGCGAGCGATTCCGCGCGTTGGTGCGCGAAGCCGTTGCGCGCGATGCATCGAGCGACAACGTGGGCGCGTACCTGAGCGGCGGCACCGACAGCTCGACGATCGCGGGAATGATCGGCGAAGTGCGCGGCGCACCGGCACGCACGTTCTCGATCGGCTTCGACGTCGCCGGCTACGACGAGCTCGGGTACGCGCGCATCACGGCCCGGCATTTTCGGACGCAGCATGCCGAGTACTACCTGACGCCACGCGACCTCATCGACTCGATCGCGCGCGTCGCCGAGCAATACGATCAGCCGTTCGGCAATTCGTCCGCGCTCGCCGCCTATTACTGCGCGAAGCTCGCGCGAGAATCGGGCGTCGATACGCTCCTTGCCGGCGACGGTGGAGACGAGCTCTTCGGCGGCAATACGCGCTACGCGCTGCAGCGCCTGTTCGCAACCTACGGTTATTTGCCGGCGTGGCTGCGAACACGCCTGATCGAGCCCGCGCTGCTCGATGCGTCGAGCGTTTCGCGGTACATGCTGACGCGTAAAGTCGCGAGCTTCGTGCGCCAGGCGCGCGTGCCGATGCCCGAGCGCATGGAAACCTACAATCTGCTGCTGCGCCTCGGCATCGGCGACATTCTCGAACCGGGCTTCATCGAGACCGTCGACACCCGCGACCCCGAGCGCCAGCAGCGCCTGGTCTACGACGAGGTGGAGAGCGCGTCGCTCGTCAACAGGATGCTCGCGTACGACTGGAAATACACGCTGGCGGACAACGATCTGCCGAAGGTCGTCGAGACCGCCGCACTTGCCGGCGTCGACGTTCGCTTTCCGCTCCTGGCGGATGAGCTCGTCGACTTCTCGCTCGAGCTGCGCCCGGCGTTGAAGGTGCGCGGGCTCAAGCTCCGCTATTTCTTCAAGCGGGCGCTGCGCGGCTTCCTGCCCGACGCGACGATCGCCAAGAAGAAGCACGGATTCGGCATGCCGTTCGGCGCATGGCTCGTGCGCGATCGCGCATTGCGCGACTTCGCCGTCGCATCGCTCGCGACGCTCGAGGGTCGCGGAATCGTGAAGCGTGAATTCATGCGTACGCTCGTCGATGCGAAGCTCGGGGAGCACGCGGGCTACTACGGCGAGATGGTCTGGATACTGCTCATGCTGGCAACGTGGTTCCGCGTGCACGAGCAGGCTCCGGTTGCCGAAGCGGTGGACCCCGGAGACTGAGCGATGGGTTTGCGCGACATCCTCCTTTTCCTGTTCGTTTTCTGCGCGATCCCGTTCATGATTCGCCGACCGTGGATCGGCGTGCTCTTCTGGGTCTGGTTCGGGCTCGCGAACCCGCACCTGATGACGTTCGGTCCCGCGCAGTCGTTTCCGTTCGCGGCGCTGATCGCCGTCGTCACGCTGGCCGGCATTGCGTTTGCTCCTAAGTCGATGCAGCTCAAGAAGCGCCCGGCGCTGCTCGCGCTCCTGCTCCTCGCCGCGTGGATGACGATGACGACGTTCTTCGCCTTCAACCCCGCGGGTGCATGGCCTGCGTGGGACAGGGCGATGAAGGTGCTGCTGATGACGTTCATCGCGACGCTCCTGATCAACGATCGCCGGCAGCTTCTGTGGTTCGTGGGGACGATCGCGCTCTCGCTCGGCTACTTCGGCACGAAGGGCGGCGTGTTCACGCTGCGCACCGGCGGCCACGGAATGGTGTTTGCAAGCGGCGGATTCCTCTCGGAGAACAATGCGACCGGGCTCGCGATCCTGATGGCGGTTCCGCTGCTGTGGTTCTTCCTGCAGCACGCGAAAAAATGGTGGCAGAAATCGATCATCGCCGCGAGCGTGGTGCTGAGCGCCGCCGCCGTGCTCGGTACGCAGTCGCGCGGCGCCTTCCTCGCCATCTGTGCAATCGGGCTGTTCCTGATTCTCAAGAGCTCGCATCGCTTCGTGCTCGCGATCGGACTCGTCTGCGTCGCGTCGTCGCTAGTGCTCTTCATGCCGCACACATGGAGCGACCGGATGGAGACGATCGAGACCTACCAGAAGGACAGCTCGGCGATGGGCCGCATCGCCGCGTGGAAGATGGTCGCGAAGCTCGCGGCCGACCGGCCTTTGATCGGCGGCGGATTCGAGTGCTACACGCCGGAGGTCTACGCGCGCTACGGCGAGGGGGGAGACTCGATCCTCGCCGCGCACAGCATCTACTTCCAGATCCTCGGCGAGCACGGCTACGTCGCGCTATTGTTGTTTCTGGCCGTCTGGATCTTCACCTGGCGCGATGCGACGGCAACCATTCGTGCCGCATCAAAACGCGACGATCTGCTCTGGGCGGCGAACCTCTGCCGGATGCTTCAGGTGAGCCTCGTCGGCTACCTGGTCGGCGGCGCGTTCCTGAGCCTCGCCAACTGGGACCTGCCTTACTATCTGCTGGTGGGCATCGTCGTCGCGCGCAGCATCGTCGAGCGCGCGGTGGCAAACGACGCGCCGGCGGCGACGCAGTCCCCCCGCACCGCTGCAACGTCCGATCGCGGGAACGCGCTCGCCCGTTAGCCTCGCCGCCACGGCGGTCGACTCCCGCGCGGATGCCGTGGATCAGGCCGCCGGAGTGGACCTGGCCGCGATTCGCCGCATCTGCCGCAACGCGATCCAGTTGGAAAGCGTGTAGATTCCCTGCCAGCGCAGCGGCAGGTCGACCGCGCCGTGATAGAGCTCGGTGATGTCGTGCGGCATCGCGGCGAGGCCGCCGGCTTCGATCCGCGGCCCGAGAAGCCTGAATTCGTAGCGTCGCCGGCCGTAGCGCACCGCGCGCTTCCAATAGGCCTTCCAGTCGCGCAAACGCGTCAACGACATCGACTCGAACGCGAATCCCGCTTCCGCACACGGCGCGATCCGGCGATCGTCGAACTGGCGCCGCTGCGGCTCGAGATCCCATTTCACGAGCGCGCCGATCAGCCCGTCGTCGCCCTCGAGGTGCAGCGGAATCCGCGCGTTCTTCGCCCTTGCCCGCTCGACGAATTCGCCGCGAAGCGCGTACAGGTTGGCGACCAGCTCGCGCAACTCGAGGATCTTGCGCCGATCGCGAACGACGTTGCGCCCGGTCGTCGGCACCGCTGCCGCCGCATGCGCGTCCGGTTCCGAGCGAAGCGTGCGCGCCATCGCCGTGAACGAGCCCGGCGCAGCGCGCGCGTCGCCGTCCATGAAGAAATAGATGTCGCGCGACGGGCAGCGGGCAGGAACGACATCGTGAACGAAGACGTTCCACGCGTTGCACTTGTCGCCGAGCGCGATCGAGACGAGATGCACGCCCGCACGCCGCTTCGCATAGGCCGTCACGATGTCCTCGGTGCGATCGGTGCACCCGTTTGCCATCACGTAGATGTCGAAGCGCCGGTCAGGATCGGCGGCGAAGATGCTGTCGAGGCAAGCAGCGATGTGCCGCTCTTCGTTGTGCGCGAGCACCATTACCGGCCACGCCTGCGATTGACCGTGCGCCGCGCCGTCCGTCGCCTGCCCGGACAAAGCACCCGCAATCGGAATCTCCACCTCGCTCACGAGACCCTCCCTCCGACGTTCGCGGACGCAGTCGACGCCGTTCCCGCCTCGTCCGCGATCTGCGCCTCCGACGACCATCGACTGGATGCGATTCGCAGGCCGAATTTCCAATCGCTGCGATCCCACGGCGTAAACCGCGGAAGCTGGAAAAGGTCCGTTTTGGCGTGCGCAGCGCCCCATGCCGTGGAGACCGCCCCGCTGAAGCCTGCCTCGCGCGCCATCGCGACATGCGCCGCCGTGAAATCGACATTGGGCCGTCCGTTCGGATAGGCGAACAGCGCTATCCGACCCTCGGTGATGCTCTCGAGCCGCTTCCGTCCATTCACGATCTCATCGCGCGCCTGCGACGCGCTGATCGCAGCGAGGATTGGATGCGTGCGCGTATGCGCACCGACATCCATGCCGGACCGACGTAACGCGCGCACCTGCTCGCTCGACATCATGAGGTCGTTCGGCAGCGGCGCCCGGGCAAGCCCCGCAATCCGGTCGGCGACCGCTTCGCGCCGGGCGTGCGGCAGGTACTTGACCTGCGCGAGAAGCCGCCGCACGGCGGCCTCGCGCGCGCCATCGCCGGCGAGCGAATGAACGCCGAGGCCATCGGCCTCGAGGTCGAGGACGGGCGCATCGATGGCGCGAATCGCCTCGATCACCGTGTCGTTGAACATGCGCCCGCCGTCGAGGTAATCCGTCGCGACGAAGAACGTTGCCGTAACGCCGAGGCGAACGAGGATCGGCAGCGCGAGGTCGTGGTTGTCGCGATACCCGTCGTCGAACGTGACGGCGAGCGCGCGACGGGGCAACGAGCGGTTGCGAAGACCCGCGACACCGTCCGCCAGCGGCACGATGTCGAAATTCGCCTTGAGCCAGCGCATCCGTGATTCGAATTGCTCGCTCGTCGGCTCTCCGGGACGCAACGGATCGAAGCGCGCAAGTACGCGGTGATAGATGAGGACCGACAGCGTCGGCCCGGGTGCAGCGCCGCAGATCGCGCGAACGAGCAGGTTGCCGCGCGCATGCGCGAGTGGAGGCGCATGGCGCTCGCCGAGCGCAGCAATCGATCGCGCCTTCAAAGCGTGGCTTCCTCGTGCACCGGCGCGCGCGTCGCACCGAGCAGCGCCGATGCGATCGATTCGACGCGCTCGGCGTTGCCGTCCCACGTCAGGTTCAATCGCTCGATCGTCGCCGCGGCGCCAGCGCCAAGACACGAGCGAAGACGCTCGTCCGCAGCGATGGTAGTGAGCGCACGCGCCAATCCGGCCGGAGCGGCTGCATCGAAGATCCACGCATTGCGCCCGTGCTCGAGAACTTCGAGCAGATTCGGATGGTTGGGCGCCACGATCGCCTTGCCGAGGGCGAGGTACTCGATGAGCTTCAGCGGCGATGCATACGGGACCACGGCCGGCTGCAGCGCAATGTCGAACGCGGCAACCCAGCCGGGGATCTGTGCGCGCTCGACCACGCCGGTGATCGTCATCCGATCCTCGAGGCCGAGGTCGCGCGCAAGACGTTCCAGGCCCTGGCGCGCGGGCCCGTCGCCGACGACGAGCAGGAATGCATTCGGCGGCGAGCCCGGCTCGGCCATCCACCGCAGCACGCGGTCGACGCCATGCCAATCGCGCACGAAGCCGGTGAAGCCGAGCACGAGCTTGCCATCGAGTCCGCGCTCGTGCTTGCTTTGCTCCGGACTCGGCGCGCTCGCGAAATGCGCACGATTGATCCCGTTCGCGATCACATGGATCTTGTCGCGCGTAACGCCCGCCTGCTCGACATAGCGTGCCAGGACGCGCGTGACCGGAAGCACGGCGTCGGCGCCGCGCCAGGTCAGCCTTTGAATCCAGTGCGCGAGACGGCGCAGCGCGAGCCCGCCATGTTCCTCGCGCTCGTGGGCAACGGGCGCGTTCACTTCGAGGATCAGCGGCACGCAGAAGCGCCGCCGGGCGAGCACGCCCGCGAGCAGGAACAGGTTGTAGCGCTCGTAGACGACGTGCGGCTGGAACTCGCGCAGTTGCGCCGCGAGGCGCGCGTAGCTCGGCAGCGAATACGCGAGTTCCATGCACTCGTAAACGACGCGCGGCGAGTGCCGCTTCAACCAGTGCACCCACGACACTTTCTCGCCCATGCCGCCGCGCTCTTCGCGCGCCGGACATACGACGCGAACCTCGTGGCCGCGCGCGCGCAGTGCGGCGACGAGCTCGTCGATATGCACGGCCTGGCCGTCGCGCGACGCCGTTCGATGATGGTAGAGAATGCGCACGTTCAGGCGACCGGCGATCGCCTGCGTCCACCGCAGCTTGCGATCATTCGTATCATTGCGTCGTTGACGAGGAATGAGCGCGAATCGTCTCGGCGAAGAGCGCGCGCTGGCGGCCTGCAACCTCCGCCCACCCGAATTCGAGCGCGCGCCGCCGGGGTACGTCGCGATCGGGTGGACGCGCAAGAATCGTGCGAATCGCAGCGGCGAGCGCCGCCGCGCTACGCTCCCCGACGACAATGCCGGTTTCGGGCATCGCGATAATCTCGGATACGCTGCCCACGTTCGTCGCGACGACCGGCGTGCCGCACGCCATCGCTTCGAGCACGACGTTCGGCCAGCCTTCGCGCGACGATGCGAGCACGAGAACGTCGGCCGCGCTGTAGATCGACGCGAGCGCCGCCTGCGGGCGCACTGGCAGGAAGCGAACTCGGTCCGACACGCGCTCGCTCTGCGCGGCCGCCCGAAGCTTCGCCTCTTCGGGGCCTTCGCCGACGAGCAGAAGCGTCGCATCCGGAATCCGCGGAAGCGCCTCGATCACGAGGTCGTGACCCTTTTCCGGCACCAGGTTGCCGACCGCGGCCAGCACGTATCGTGTGTTGACGCCGGCCGCCTTTCGCGCTTCGCCACCGTCGAGCGGTCGAAAGCGGTCGCAATCGACTCCATTGCGCAGCACGTTGACGCGCGATTCGTCCACGCCGAGGGCGACGAGCCTTTGCTTCAGCGGTTCCGACACCGTCACGATGGAATCGGCCCGGGTCGCCGCCCACGCGATCATCCGCCTCCGCAGCGCCATCTGCGGCAGCACGTTGACGTCCGTTCCTCGCGCGGTGATCTGCAGCGGCTTGCGCAACCGCCTCGCCAGCAACGCGGCTGCAACGCCGTCCGGATAGAAGTAGTGCGCGTCGATCAGGTCGAAGTCGAATCCGTCGCGGCGAAGTGCAGTGATCGTCGCGTGCGCCGATTGCGCAATCGCGTACGGCGCCGTCAGCATGCCAAGCCGCGGAAGCGTCATGTAGCGCGGATAGTGAACGCGTATGCCATCGCGCGTCTCATCGCGAGCGGTCCGCGCGAATTGCGCGTAACGCCCGAAGCGGTCGGACGCGAGCGGAAACCACGGCACTGGCGCGATGACTTCGGCTTCGACCCCACCGCCGCGCAGGATCTCGCGCAGCCGCGTCTCGACGAAGATGCCATGACGCGGACGCGCGCGGCTCGGATAAAGCGTCGTGAAGGTCAGCAGGCGCACGTCTCGCGGGCCGGTTCGTTCGTGCAGTGAAGGCGTCGTTCATCGACCACGCGGCCGCTCGGACGGCTACCAGCACGCACCGACATAGCGGCCGCGAATCGATTCCCGGTCCGATATTCCGATCAGGTCGATCACCGTCTGGTCGGCGCGCACGTCACGGCGCAGCGCGGCCAGCGTGTTCGGATCGTTGAGTCCCAGGACGAGCACGTCGGACGCTGCGATCACGTCGGCCGCGCTGTCGCGCATCAGCGCCGCGATGTGCGGCACCTGCGTCTCGATGAAGCGACGATTCGCGCCGAGCAGGCTCGACAGCCGCACCTCGGGATCGTGGACCGCGAGATCGCATCCCTTGCCGATGCAGTGCTCGGCGAGGATCACGAGCGGGCTCTCGCGCAGGTCGTCGGTGCCCGCCTTGAACGACAGGCCCAGCAGGCCGATCCGGCGCTTGCCGGTTGCCGCGATCTTCGCGATCACGTGGTCGACGTGCGTGCGATTCGACGCGAGCACCTGCCCGAGAACGGGAAGGTCGACGTCGCGCGACTTGGCGAGATAGGCGGTCGCGCGAAGCTCCTTCGGCAGGCACGAGCCGCCGAACGCGAATCCGGGCTTCAGGTAGGCCTTCGAGATGTTGAGTTGCCGGTCCTCGCAAAGCAGATCCATGACCGCAAACGGATCGACGCCGAGCGCCTCGCACAAGCGCGCGGTCTCGTTCGCGAACGTGATCTTCAGTGCATGGAAGTTGTTGCAGGAGAACTTGAGCATCTCGGCGACGCGCACCGTCGTCGCATGGAACGCGCAGGGCAGATGGCCGAATAGGCTTCGCAGCTTCTCGATGGCGGCGGGCGCGTTCGCGCCGATCACCGTGAATGGCGGCTTGTCGTAGTCGCGAATCGAACTGCCCTCGCGCAGGAATTCGGGCTGGAAGCACGCGTCGAATCCGTCGCCGTCGCGCTTGCCGGATTCCTGCGCGATGATCGGCGCAAGGACATCTTCGACCGTCCCGGGCACGAGCGTCGATCGGAACACGATCAGATGGCCGTCGCGCTTCGAGCGCACCGCGCGGCCGAGATCATGCGCAAGCCGGATCATGATCGACTGGTCCTGACTGCCGTTCGCGGCGGACGGCGTGCCGACGCAGACGAACGAAAGCTCGGACGCGTGCACCGCCTCGATCGGATCGGTCGTCACGGTGACGCGCCCGCTCGCGACGGATTCGCGCATCAGCTCGATCATCCCCTCCTCGACGACCGGCGTCTTTCCCGCGCGGATCAGGTCGAGCTTCGCCGGGTCGACGTCGACGCCGATCACCGTGTGGCCGTCGCGCGCGAGGCAGGCAAGGGAAACGGCACCAACGTAGCCAAGGCCGAAAATGCTGATCTTCACGATTCTGCCTGTCAGCGAGCGGTCGTTGCGATGCGAAGGCCGTCACGCACGAGCAGCCGCTTCGCCGCGTCGCACACGGTGTCCTCGAAACGCTCGATCGTGTAACGCTCGGCCACGATCGACCGCGCGCGCTGCGCGATTTCGTCACGCGTGCGCGCGTCGCCCGCGATCATCACGCACTTGCGCACCATCTCCCTAGCATCGCGTGCAACGAGCGTCGACTCGCCGTCGCGAAAGTCGTCGCCGTACGCGGATGCGACGAACGGGGTCGTCACGCAGACGCGGCCGAACGACCCCGACTCGAGGAACTTGATGCAAGACCCGCTTCCGTAATAAATAGGCGCCACCGTGAAGAGAGCGCGCCCGTATTCGGCACGCAAATCGGGTACATGGCCGGGCGCTTCGACGCGATCGACGGCCTCCCAACGACCGCGCTCTTCGACCGAGGCCGCGCCGACGATGCGCAGCACGAGGCCTGGAACTTGCGCGGCAATCGCCGGCCAGCATTGGTCGAGAAACGATTCGATGCCGTGGCGGTTCGGCGGGTACCACATCGTTCCAACGCAAAGCACCCTCGCGGGCGCGTGGGCCGGCTCGGCCGGGATCGCGCCGCAACGGACGACGTTCGGAAGCAGCGAGCTTCGCCGCGCGTCGAACAGGAAGCGGTCGCGGCGCGAAGCGAAGAACGCGTGATCGCAGCGGCGAATCGCGAGGCCGATCTGCCATGTGCGGATGCGAGCACGCATCGCTGCCCAAGCCCGTGCGGCAAGCCCTTCGGTCTTCGGGACCAGGTGATAGACGATATCGTCGCAGTCGACCATGCTTCGCAGATTGCGCGGCCATGCGATCTTCGACATGACGCGCACCGGCCGGCCGACGACCAGCGCGTAGTCGTTCCAGTCGAGGTTCGCGGCGCACCATCCGTTGATGAAGCGGTTGCGTGCCTGCTTGTCGACGGCGAGCTTCGACTCGCTCCATGTGAGCCGCGCGAGGATTTCGGGACGGCCGCCGGTGTCCACCGCATCCTTTTCGCCCTCGTCGAGAAGGAGCACATCGACCGGGCCGATCTGCTGCAGCGCGTCGAACAGCAGGCGGCTCCGGTGCTGGCCGCCGGAGCCATGCGCCCAGGGAGACTCCTGGCTCACGAACAGGATCCGCGCGCGTTCGCTCACGACGCGCGCCTCGTAAACACGCAGTCCAGCTCGACGAGTCGAAGCCGGCTGTCGCGGGCCACGGGGAAGAGGCCGGTCGCATCGAATCCGAGGCCCGACACCGTCGCCAGTCCGTCGGACAGCGACGGCATCCCCTTGTAGATCGGCAGGAGCGGCATCTCCATCTGCATCGCAAACACGCGATCGAGCACCGGCTTCGCCCCTTCCAGCACCTGCAGATCGTATCCCTGCGTGTCCAGCTTCAGATAGCAGCGATCGGTCGGAATCGCCCGTTGCTCGATCTCGCGAAACGCATCGGCCAGCGTGCGGACCTCGATTTCCTCCCGATACACCACGTCGTTCTGGTGGGTGTACTCCTTGACGGCCGTGTGGTCGGGCGAAAGAAAGGAGCTCAGCTGCGTCTCGCGCATGACGTTGATCTGGGAGCGCGTGTTCTCGGCGCCGAGCGCGCAATGGAACAGCGACCACCGCGGATCGGACGGCGCCTTGCGCTCGAGCTGCGCGAAGTTCGCCGCGACAGGCTCGAACGATACGACGTGTCCGTCGAATCGCACCGAATGGCGCACGCGATCATGGTATTGGCCGACGTTCGCGCCGACATCGAGAACGCAGGTGATCGCCTGCATGCGCAGAAGCGCTGCCAGGTGCGTCTCGAGCGTGTTGGGCGAATAGCGCCACGCGGGCTCGATCACGTAGCCCAGACCACGAAACAGCCGCTCGACCATTCCGTGAAATTTATTCACGATCGGGTACCTGCCTCATGAGCATGGAATGAATGCCAGCACGCTTTACGAAGACGCGGCTTCGGATGCACCCGCCTTCGAAGCGTTCGCTCGCTGCGCACCGGGGTCGCCGTCCGCGCGGTGCGCCCGGGTGCCACGCGAGGACACACGGCGACCCGACGCCGGCATGGTGAGCGCGCGCTCGATGATCCCATCGAGCCGCCGCATCGAGCTCGTCCACGAGTGATGCGCGAGCACCCGCTCGCGCGCCGCTTGCGCAAGCTGCGCACGTCGCGCGAAATTGTTCATCAACTCGAGCGCCGCCGCCGCGGTGTCCTCCGCGCGGTCGGCGACGACGAAATGCTCGCCGGGCAGCGCATCGACGCCGCCCGCGGCAACGCTGCTCGTTACGACCGGCGTACCGGCCGCCATCGCTTCGAGGATTTTGTTTTGCGTGCCCCGCGCAATGCGAAGCGGCGCGACCATCGCCGCCGAACGCGCGAGGTACGGTCGCACGTCGGGAACCGAGCCCGTGACGCGGACGCCGGCGATCGCGCCGAGGTTACGGATCGCCGGACTCGGATCGGCGCCGACGATGTCGAGCGTGGCGTCGGGACGACGTGCGCGAATCAGCGGCCAGACGTCGCGACAGAACTCGATCATGCAGGCCTGGTTGGGGAAGTAATCCATGCGCCCGACGAAACAGAGCGCGTTCGAATCGTAGTCCGAGGACGCCGGCGCGAAGTAGCCGGCGTCGACGCCATTGGGGAACCAATCGGTCGCAACGCCCGTTTCATAGCTTTCGAGCGTCTGCCATTCCGCCCTGGTCGTCGCCGTGCAAAGATCGAAGCGGCGCGCAAG